>VOFG01004078.1_pt1 | contig 103331 bp, 184 predicted proteins | sample 5384171 | NCBI WGS metagenome assembly VOFG01 (sample SAMN12384726, study PRJNA508395) | human gut metagenome | isolation source: healthy gut F | host: Homo sapiens
GCATCACGCATCGTTAGCTTTGAGGGGATGCTTATAAAATTGAACAACTTTTTTGGCGCATAATGTTGCGGCGATGCTGCATAGACTGCATAAGATGGCCCCGACCTCAGTATATGAGGCCGGGGCTTTTCTCATGTCTTGCAGGTGAACGTGTGGGTCGATCCGTTCTTGAAGGTGATGGAGATGACGCGGCCGTCGTTCACGACGATGTGGTCTATGATCTGCTGGAGGAAGCTGTGCGGGATGGAGGGGTCAATGGCTCGGATGTACTTCTCGTAGTCGATGTAGCGGTCTTCAATCAGCTTGTTCGCCATGATGTAGTAGCTGGCCTTGCCGATGAAGCCGTCGCCCAGTTCCTCGCTGGACTCTTGGTTCTGCAGTTCCTCAATGCGGGCATTCACTTCTTCGAGCTGTTTGGTGATCTGGCCGCGCTGCATGACGAAGTCTTTCTCTGGCATGGCTTCGTCGTCGTAGAGGTACAGGGCGTTCAATCTGGCGAGGGCGTTGTCGAGCTTGCGGCGCCGAGCACGGAGGGTGTCAATTTCACGGATGGAGTTGTCATCACCGGAGAAGGCGATTTGCGGGCGGTACTCCACGGCGTCACCGGCGGAGCGGAACGCATCGAGAAGCTGGCCCAGAGCGTCGGTGCTGACGGAGGCCACGTCCTCAAACGCTTCACCGCGGAGCAGCTTGCGTTCCAAAACCTCGGACGTCGTGGTCTCGGAGGAGTTCTTGGAGGCTCTGATGATGTTGGCGACGTAGTTCAGGACGAACGGGCCGAGCGTGGTGTCGGAGATGTACTTGTTGGTGCAGGAGGTTCCTTTGCGCCGCCGACTGCCGCAGGCGTATTGCGAGGGGCGGAAACCGTTCGCTCGCCGCCGGTCGAGGTTGGCCGTCATGTTGGAGCCGCACTGGCCGCAGCGGAGCAGACCGGCAAAGACGTGGATGTTCTTCCTGACGTATGTTTTGTGAGAGGGGACCCCGCCGCGTTTGTTCCGCGTCAGAAGGAACTTCATGCGGTAGAACACATCTTCACTCAGAATGGGTTCGTGATGGCTCTCGACGGTGATCCATTCGTCGGAGTCGCGCTTCTCGATGCCCTTGCCGTCGGAATGGACATTGTAGACGTACTGGCCGATGTACCACGGGTTTGTCAGGATGGTGCGCACCGTGGTTGGCGTCCATTGGCCGCCCGTCTTCGTGACGATACCGGCGTCGTTGAGGTACTTGGCGACATAGAGCAAGGACTGGTACTGCTCGTACAGTTCGGCCATGCGGCGGATGGCCTTTGCCTCCTCGGGGACGATGGAGAATGTCTTTGTTTCCTTCGACCACGAATAGCCGAAGGGGACACGGCCACCATTCCATTGACCGTCTGAGGCACGGGAGAGCATGACGGCCGTGACGCGCTCGGCGGTGGTCTTGCGCTCCAGCTCGGCGAAAATCAGGATAATGCGCATCATGGCCTCACCGATGGCGGAGGAGGTGTCGAACTGCTCGTTCTTGGAGACGAAGGTGACGCCGAGGGACTGCAGCTCGTCGTGCATGGCGGCGAAGTCGATCAGGTTGCGGCTGATACGGTCAATCTTCCAGACGACAAGGTGGGTAAACTCGCCTGTGCGGATGCGATCCATCATGGCCTGATATTCTGGGCGGTCTGTGTTCTTGGCCGAGTAGCCGGGGTCTTCAAACACGACGTAGTCGGTGATGCCCAGCACCAGCGTGACATAGGCAATAAGTTCGCGGCGCTGAACTTTGAGGGAGTCTTTGTCCACCTGCCAATGAGTAGAGACGCGAATATAGATGGCCGCCTTCTTCGCGGCCAGTTTCTCGGCGATGTGAGAAGCCATACGAAGTCCTCCTTTTCGGGATATTCCATAGGAACGTCCGACTAAAAAATCCACGGACGTTCCGTGTATAACCGTAACCATACCGTAACCGTAACCTATACCGTAAACGTAACGTAACCGTTAGATATAGTTTTGGGGCACCGCTGCTGCGATGCCCCGTATGTGTTTTTATTGCGAGACTGTTTTTGCGAAGCCTCTGGCCGCTGCTACAAGCCCCATCGTGCCATCCATCAGGGCGTCAATGCTGAGAGGCAAGACGCTGATGGAGCCATCAGGTGCGGGCTTCATGGAGGCTGTTTCCGCATAGGGAATGAGAGCCTCGAAGAAGCTGTTGGCCTCGGCGGGATCTCGCCCGTTGCTTTGGAGCTGGTGCCGGGTGACACGGGGCTCGGCCACCACGTCCGAGCGATGATGCCCGATGGTGAACTTGAAGAGCTGGTACGGGCGGCCATCTCCGAGCGGAGCATACTGAACGATGATCTCACGGCCGATGGAGACGGCGCTGAAACCATCCATGACTTCGAGAGCGCCGATGAACTCGGTCACGTCGTCGGGGTCAACGCCTTTTGCGGCAGAGAAGCGGTCAATGAGTTCGCGGCTGGTAAAGACCTTGTGCGCGGAGGCTGAGTCGATGACCTCGAAGAGCAATTCGCCGTCAGCCAGCGTTGCGACGAGAGCCTTGCTGATGTTGCCTTTGTCGGAGAAACCCACAAGGCCGGCGCGAACAAGGACGTCGATGATGTCTGCAGCCTGTCCTTCAGTGCGGTAGAAATGGTCGGCGCAGACCTCGTTGAGCTGCTCCGCGTTCCACGCCCTCACGATGGAGGCGACGCGGCGCAGATGCTTTGGGTCGGCGTCAGTCGGTGAAGCACCGGCCAGGGGGAGGGGCAGCCTGACGGCGACGCGGCCGGTGGGCGAGATGAACAGGTCAATGCGATACTCGCGCCCCACAGTATCGGTGAGGCTGACGCCTTGCCCGATGCAGACGAGGTTCGTGTAATCGCTGGGGATGTTGTCCAGACGTTCGACCTCCGAGCCGATTTCGGCAAAGAAGGCAGAACGTCCCAAGTCTTTGCCGAAGATCATGGTTAGTTCTCCTCTCGATATTTTTTGAGTACGGTCTCGACGATGGTACGGTCATCGGGCGAGGCCAGAGCGTACAGAGTGGCAAACTCGCGGACTTCTGCGGGGAGCGCCTCGTAGCGGTCATTGCTGAGGCCCAGCAGCCAGTCAACGGAAACGCCGAAGTAGCGGGCGAGCCGAACAACGTACTTGAGTTCGGGCTCACGGACGCCCTGAAGGTATCGCGACAGGGTGGGCGTCGAGACGTTGATCTCCGCGGCGATGTCCTTTGAATAGAGGCCCCTGCTTTCAATCAGGTCGCGCAGGTTCTTCTTGAAGGCGGTAAAATCGAGTTCGAGTTCCATGATGTTTCTCCTTTGCCAGCGTGATTGTTCGTATTAGCCATTGTAAAGCTCTTTGAGTGAAATCGCAAACATTTTTTGCGAGAAAACTGCAAAAAACTATTGACATTAGCCGCGTGGATAATTATAATAATCACATCAGTTAATTATCTTCAAAAAAAGATAGGCAGAAAGGGGTGAACATTATGAAACCACTCGAAATCAAGGGAGCCCGTGCAAGGCTTGGATTTACGCAGAAGTACATGGCAGAGAAGCTCGGCCTCACGGAAGTCTCCTACGGGAGAAAAGAGAGAGGCGAAGTAGAGTTTACCTTGGACGAAGTCCCGGAGGTCGCCAGCCTGCTCACGTTGAACAACGCGCAGGTGAACGACTTTTTCTTCGACGGCAAGTTGCCAACTGGTTAATCGAGGCCATCATCGGTGTCGGTGTATATTTTTTTGCCCGATGATTAGCCGCTTGGATAATTTCTCTTGCCACTACGGTAATTATAGGCGATTGGAGGCTCAGAAAAAATGGGACGTGACGCTACGAAAGCAGCGGGAAATCCGTGGTATCAAGCCAGAAAAAGGCTGCTGAATATGACGACAGGCTATGTAGCCGTGAGAGCGCGGCTGAGCAGCTCGGAATGTCGGTGTCTTCGCTGGCAGATGCGGAGCTGGGGAACACAAAGTTCATGCCGGTCGATAAGGCGGTACTCATGGCCGACAGGTACAACGCCCCGTGGCTGCTGAACCACTACTGCCTGAACGAGTGCCCGATTGGATGCAGGCATTCGCTCTCCGATGAAGTGGTCGGCATCGACCGCGTGACGGTCAAGCTGCTGAAAAGCCTGAAGACCGAAAAGCTTGGAGATGTCAAGGACACGCTCCTTGACATCGCGGCAGACGGAAAAATCACCGAAGACGAGAAACCGGCGCTTCAAGAGGTTTTGGCCTACCTCGATGATTTGGCAAAGACCGTGAGCGAGTTGAAGACCATCGGCGAGATGGCTCTGCACGAAGATGGTGATGCTCATGGAACAAAGTAGTCTGATGGCCATACTCGCGGAAGAGTATGGCATCAAAAAGCCCACAGGAGCTTGCGGAGGCTATTCGGCGGATGAAACCGTTGGATCTGGCCCCGTTCTGCGCGACACCTGAGAAAACGAAGGAGGACAAAGCATCATGACCCGAATGGAACGGCGAAGAAGACGCCGCCGCATCTTGCGAATCAAGCTGGCAACCACAGCGGCCGTGCTGGCGCTGACCACGGCCAGCATCGTAGCCCTGACAGGGGGGCGGCCGAAACGGCATCCGAACCCACACCGCAGCCGCCCGCGTTGCAGGCTGAACCGGTTCTGCTGGTTGCAGAGCACGACAGTACATATCAGCCCGTCCAGATGACGGCCGAGCCTGTTCAGGAACCGGAACCCGTCGAGGAAGAGGACGAGAACGAGAAAATCGAGGCGGCTTTGCTGGAGCAAGGCTATCTGCATGAGGAGATCCCGCTGGACTTCGACCTGCAGTGCCACCTGATTGCGGTCTGCGAAGAGTACGGCGTCCCTCAGAACGTGGCTCTGGGCGTCATTCAGGCCGAAAGCTCGTTCACGGCCACAGCCGCAAACGGAAGCTGCTACGGCTATATGCAGATCAACAGCATCAACTCTGCATGGCTGGCCGAGAAAATCGGCGTCACGGATTTGACCGACCCGTACCAGAATATCCGCTCGGGCGTGTTCATCCTGAGCGACCTGTACGGGAAGTACGGGGACTGGCACAAAGCCCTGATTTGTTACAACTACGGCGAGGGCGGCGCTCAGGAGCACGTCTTCAGCAAGGGCTACACGACCACGTCGTACAGCCGCACAGTGATGGAATATGCGGACGCATGGGCGGAGGTGCTGGCATGATCGACACGACGAAGCTGAACCCGGAGGAACTGGGTGACATCATCGTGGACGTCCAGAACGAGACTGGCTTCTGGTTCGATGTGGATGACATGGTCGCTATCATGCAGCACACCATCCGCAAGGCAGACCTGAACGGCAAGGACGAGGAGTACGTGCCTCTGCTGTTCAGGAACGAGCTGGAAGACCACGTGATGCGTGAGCGAATCAATGCGATTGGGAGGAGAAACTTATGTGCGACATCTGTATGCACAGCCCTTGCCTGAGCGGCTGCCCAAACGCGCCAGACCCGACGCCGGTGACGTATTGCCGTTCCTGCGGTGAACCGATTATCCCCGGCGACGAGTACGCCGACATCGACGGTGAGGCGTGGTGCGAGGGATGCTTGGAAGACCTGCCGCTCTGCGTCCTGATACCGAAGCTGGGGTGGGAGTGGAAAACGGTGCAGGAGGGCGAAAACGTCCAGTGCGTGGACTGTAAGTGCTGCGGAGACACCGAGCCACTCCCAGTTGGAACGGAATACGGCGAGATCGACGGGGACGCCTTCTGCGAGGAATGCCTCGAAGACACTCCGCTCAGCGATCTGGTAGAGCGGTGCGGCCATGACTGGAAAACCGCGAGCGAGGAGGATATTCCCGATGGATATGACGGTTGAGGTTCCTGAACTGCCCGAACTGACGTTCGACGAGGCCAGCCACATCTACCGGCTGAATGGCGACATCATCCCGAGCGTGTCGAAGCTGATGGAACCGCTGAAAGACCAGTGCTACGGCGGTATCAGCAAGCGGACGCTTGAGAACGCCGCCATCAAAGGCTCTGCGGTGCATAACAGCATCGAGAACTGGATCAAGTTCGGCATCGACGATATTCCGTCGGAGCATCGCGGCTACTTCAACGGCTTCGTGGAGTGGTGGAAGCAGTATAAACCGCGGGTCTTCGGCTCTGAGGTGCGCATCTACCACAAGCTGATGCGCTACGGCGGGACGATTGACCTGCTCTGCGAGATCGGCGGCCTGCTTGAGCTTATCGACTTCAAGACGACGTACACGCTGCTGGAAATGGCCTGCGGCGTCCAGCTTGAAGCCTACTCGCAGGCACTTATTTCCCACGGCATCACACCGCAAAGAAAGCACATCCTGCATCTGAAAAAGGACGGGAAGTGGTCGTTCCGCGAGTTCCCGGCCAAAGACCCCGCCAGATGCCGCGTAGTCGGGGCGCTGAAATGTCTGTACGACTATGAACAGTCTTACAAATAAACGAAAAGGAGTGTCAGTATGAACGACGCAAAGACCATCGGAAGCAATGCCCTTGTCCTTGACACCGCAGAAGAGAACGTGACCGTGATGAACGCTGAAGAGAGCAAGCTCGGCAAAGAAGTCAGCTTGATTGAGCAGCGGGCCGAAGCGGTCGTCGTCGCCTCTGGAGCGGATTTCGAGGACGCTGGCCTGTTCCTGAAGCAGATCAAGCAGGCCCAGAAGCAGGTCAAGGACTATTGGGAGCCTCTCCGCGTGTCCGCCAAGAAGAGCTACGACGAGGTTCTGAACCACAGAAAGGAAATGATTGAGCCTCTGGAAAAGGCGGAGAAGATCGTCAAGGTCAAGGTGAACGAGTACAGCGCGGAGCAGGAGCGTAAGCGCCGTGAGCAGGAGGAGGCCATGCGCCGACTGGCTCAGGCCGAGATCGACCGCCACCTGAATGAAGCTGCCGAAGCTGAGGCTAACGGTGACGCTGTTGGCGCAGAGTACGCTATGGCCGAAGCCGAGATGATGGAAGGGGTGTCCATCGCCGGTGGCGTCCAGCATCAGACGCCCAAGGTCAAGGGCATCTCCCAGAGCAAGACGTGGGAAATCTGCGAGTCCGAGTGCGACTGGTCTAAGGTTCCCGTGTCCCTCGTTGGCATTGAGCTGCGCCCGGTCGATAAGGCTGCGGTGCTCCGCCTGATTAAGATGTCCAAGGGCCAGGTCGAGATCCCCGGTATCAAGTTCCGCGAAACCTACACCACCAGCGTCAGCACCCGGTAAAACCGGAGAATAACAGGAGGTCAACATGAGCAACGAAAACAAACTGAGCACGGCGCCCGCTGGGGCTGTGGCTCAGAAAACGGCCGGCGGGGGAGCCTTGAGCGTCTTCGCTGACGGCGCGAGCTTCAATACAGCTCTGCGCATGGCCCAGTGCCTTGCGTCGTCTACGGTAGTGCCCAAGGAGTACCACGGAAACGTCGGCAACTGCATGATCGCTATTGAGATGGCGTCCCGCATCAACACCAGTCCGATGATGGTGATGCAGAACCTCTACATCGTCAACGGACGCCCTGCGTGGTCGAGCCAGTGGATCATCGCCATGATTAACAGTAGCCGCCGGTATAAGACCGAGCTGCAGTTCGAGTTCGGCCGCGACAAAGCCGACGGTGGCCTGAGCTGCCGCGCTTGGGCGGAGGATTACTCCGGCCACAAGGTCTACGGCCCGAAAATCACGATGAATATGGCGAACGACGAAGGCTGGACGAGTAAAAACGGCAGCAAGTGGAAGACCATGCCCGACGTGATGATCCAGTACCGCGCCGCTTCGTTCTTCGGCCGCATGAACTGCCCCTGATATGATTATGGGCATTTACAGTCAGGAGGAAGTCCTCGACATGGGCGAGCTTCCGACGGATGGCTTCGCTCTGGTGGTCGATCCTGCTACCGGCGAAGTGACCGAAGCCGAAAAGGACGAACCTATCACGCAGGATCAGCGCCAGACGCTTTTCAAGATGGCGACGAGCGCCTTTGGACAGGAAGCGAACGGCGTCCTGAAATCCCTGCTGGCCGCCGAGGGCTACGAGTCCACGGACGGGCCTGCCTACGTCTGTGTATCACCGCATCACCGAAAAGGTCATGGAAATGGCTCAGGAGAAGAAACCTGAACCCGAAGCTCCGCAGGAAGCCAGCGATACCGTTCCTGCCAGCGACCAGCCCGATTTCCCCGGTAAAAGTGATGCGATCCGACGGCATAGCCGTCATACAGACAGGCAGGTGAGAAAATGGCATGGATCAGCGTACACGAAAGTATCGACGGGCCGAAGCTGCGGAATCTGTATAAGCAGCTCGGTTGCTCAAAGTTCGAGGCGACGGGCATCCTGAACTTCTTGTGGTTCTGGGGGCTTACGAACGCTGAGAGGGACGGGCTCATACTGTATGCAGAAAAAGAGGACATCGAGCGATACCTGTACGGCGTCGGCGCAGGTTGTGTGCTCGATCCGAAGAAAATCGTGGATGCACTCTTCGATAGCGGCTGGCTCGACTGGTCGCCTCGCGGGATCTGCATCCACGACTGGGAGACTTGGCAAGCCCAATGGCAAAAGGCCAAAGATGCCCGAGAGCGCGACGCTGCCCGCAAGCGCGAGAGTCGGCGGAACAGCAAAGCGGCGGCCCAAAATGAGGAAAAAGGCGGACGCGGTGAAGGACGGTCACACGGACGGTCCCGCGGACGGCGAGGAAAAGCAGCTTAAAATCGACGAGGGAGAGGTTCCCACAGCCGAAAACGCACCGACCGAGCCTCCTGAACCGCCGAAGCCCCCTGCGGAACCGGCAACGCCAAAGTACACGCCGACCTTCGACGAGTTCTGGGACGCATACCCGAAAAAGGCTGAGAAAGGCAACGCCTTCAAGAAGTATCAGGCCCGCATCCATGAGGGCTTCTCCCCGGAGGAGCTGCTGATGGCCGCTCGGAACTATGCGACCCAGTGCAAGAGGCTCGGCACCGAGAAGCAGTACATCAAGCACCCGAAGACGTTCCTGAGCGACAGCCGGCCGTTCCTTGACTATCTGCCAGATAAGAAGAAGGCCCAGCCGCCCGAGGACGCGGTGCCCGACAACAAAATCCGTTTGCGGAATACGGGGAGGAATGACAAATGCAAAGGATTTGACCCGCAGACCATTTTTGCCCCGTATTGCCGCCCAAGGGCTTGAACGGCAGGAGATCCGCCCCGGCGATTGGTTCGACGATGACGGAATGCTCATGTGCGGGAAGTGCGGTGAGCCGAGGCAGGGGATGGTGACGGTGTCCGCTCCGATGGAGGGCAACCCCGAGAACAAGATGACGTTCAAGGCCACCCGTTCCTGCAAGTGCGACCGAGACAAGGAGGCCGCCGAGAAGCAGGCAGAGCAGAACAAAAAGGACATGGAGCGTGTTGCCCGTCTGAAAAAGGCAAGCCTCATGGATGAAAAGCTCCGCGAGGCATCCTTCGACAGCTTCCAAGTCACGAAGTACAACACCCGAAATCTGAAGCTGTGCCGCCGATACGCTGAGGCGTTCGACGAGATGGTGTCCAAAAATCAGGGTTTGATTTTCTGGGGAAGCGTTGGTACGGGTAAGAGTTTTGCGGCTGCCTGTATCGCCAACCACCTGCTGAACCGCGGCGTCCCCGTGATGATGACCTCCCTTGTGAAGCTGCTGGAGCTCATTCAGGGCGGCGAGGAGAAGGAGAGCGACATCATCGCCCGGATGAACAGCGCGAAGCTGGTCATCTTCGACGATCTGGGTGCCGAGCGCAACACCGATTATGCGCTTGAGAAGATTTACAACATCATCGACAGCCGGTATCGGCGGAAGCTCCCGATGCTCCTGACCACGAACCTGACCATCGACGAGATGAAGGACGAGGAGGACAGACGGTACAGCCGCATTTATGACCGCATCTTCGAGACCTGCTACTCGATGCAGTTCACCGGCCCGAGTTGGCGGAAGAAGGAAGCCAGCCGGCGGTTCACGGAGATGGAGAAGCTGTTCGATATTGACTAAAAGGAGAAGCCAAATGGAAATGAAGCAGCGGGTACAGCATCTTATCGCTGACGTCGAGAGAGCCTGTATCAAGTACAAGCTGAACATGACGATTTACGACGGGAAGCTCGCGTTCGTCGATCAGGAGAGCCGCCACATCGTTGCAACGTGGGGCCCGCAGTTCAAACTCAGCGAGGAGCCTGAACATGGCGGGGAGTAAAGAGGTCTTCTACCTCAAAATCGGGAGTGAAGCCGACCGCGTGACGGTCGCCTCGATCCTGTTCCGAAACGGGTACTCCGTCCAGCCCGTGAAGCAGAAAAAGGACGGGAGAAGCAACGAATACCTCGTCAAGTATTGGATTGGCGAGGCGATGGTGGAGGGGGCGGAGATACCGAAATGAAATTGAAGTTTTCCGTCCTTGGAGAGCCGGCGGGCAAAGGCAGACCGCGATTCCGAAACGCTGGCGCGTTTGTTCAGACCTACACACCGGAGAAGACGGTCAGCTATGAGAACCTCGTCAGGCTCGAATACCGCCGTCAATGCAACGACTTCAAGTTCCCCAAGGACACACCGCTTGATGTGCGCATCACGGCGTACTACGGCATCCCAAAAGTGTCAGCAAAAGAAAGCGCAGCTCATGCGCGAGCGGAAAATCAGACCGATGAAGAAGCCTGACTTCGATAACATCGGCAAAATCGTGTGTGACTCCCTGAACGACATCGCCTATCACGATGACGCCCAGATCGTAGACGCACAGGTAAGAAAGTTCTTCAGCGACGACCCGAGGGTTGTCGTGACAATTCAGGAAGCAGAATAGGAGGCAATCATGAAGAAACTCGCAAAACTCAGCCCCGGCCGCATTTTCAACTTCGCCGGTGAGAAGTTCGTCGTTATGGAACAGCGCGACGGCGCCGCGTTTGTTCTGCTGGCTCAGAGCAAGGAGTCCTGCCCGTTCAACGACAAGGACGATGCGGAGAACCGCAACGACTACACCTGCTCCACCTTGAAGGAGCGCATCGACAAGTGGGTGGAGGCCCTGCCTCGCACCTCAGAGGAGGCCGCGGCCATTCTCCCGTTTGAGGTGGATCTGAGCTGCACCGACCGTAGCAAGAGCTACGGCACCATCACGGTCAAGGCGGCGCCCCTGACGCTTTGGCAGTACGGCCAGTTCAAGGAGCTGATCCCGCTGAACGAGGATGACTGGTACTGGCTCGTCACGCCTTGGGCGTGTCGGTGGCTCCGCTCCCCGCGCACCGGCGACCCGGCGGCGTGTGGCTCGTCGGCTCCGGCGGCGCTGCTACCGCAGCTACGCATCCAACTCGTACGGCATCCGCCCCGCTTTGCTTCTTAACTCTGACCTCTTGGTCTCTTTGGACGACGAGGTTGAGGATGATTGCTGCGGCGAATGCGACTGCTGTGGCAGCAAGGGCTTGCCCAACCTCGACGGTATCAGCACGGCGACGCTGCTGGAGGAGATCCAGCGCAGAGCGATGCGGGCCGGCTCGGTCTTCATGGGTGAGGATGGGACGGACGAATGAGAGATCTGGAGTTTAGCGGCTATTGGGAAGGCGAAGCCGTGTACTCGTGCGACTGCTGCGGCAAGGACGTTTCGTTCCCGTTCGATAGCGAGGACATCGACTCGAAGGCCCACCGGAAAGAGCTGCGGGAGCGGCTCGGATGGATCACGACGAAGGTGGATGGCGAGTGGCACGACTTCTGCTGTGAAGCCTGCCGAAACAAGTACATCCGCGACACGACAAAATGAAGGAGGAAAATATCATGAGCAAGGACTATTCTCTGTCCCTGAGAGGCGAGGCTTTCAACAGCCTGTGCTCTGACTTCGACACCACGCTCCGCGACGTGCTGGCTGGCATGATCGAGACGGAGCAGAACACCGGCGAGATCAACATTAAGGTCAAAATCACCCTCACCGACGACTCGGCCCCCGACTACACCGTGGCCGGCGGTCATCAGACCAGAGAGGTGACGAAGCCGAAGTTCGACCACACCGTCGCCTACGTCATCCAGCGCAAGGAGAAGAAGAGCGGCAGCTTCTCCGGTAACTTCGAGCTGGTCTTCGATAAGGCCAGCGGCCAGTATTTCTACCGCGACATCGACAACGGCCAGACCACGCTCTTTGATGGTGACGGCGATTCTGCTGACTTCGCCAACACCCACTATGACGTCGTTGACGAAGGCCCCAGAGGGCTTCCTGCGGCCCCTGAGAGCAACGTAATCGACGGGAAGGAAGTTGCACCCGCGGACGCAGAGGACGCCACTCCTGACGCTGCTGGCGAGTTTGAGGAGGAAGCCATCGACCCCGCGCATGACCCGTCCAAGCCCTTCGGCTGGCTTCGCCAGTTCATCGGCGAGACGATGAACGTCACCGAGGCAATGGGCAACTACACCGTCCGCACCCAGAGCAACAAGGTCGTCCTGTCCTCCGCGACCAGCCCTGAGAACCCGTTCTACTGCTCCGCTGAGAAGCTGAGCCCCCATGTCGGCCACGCCGTCGTGTGCGTCGGCTATGGCGACGACGAGATCGTGAACATTTCCATTGAGTGCGAGGATTGCAGCGCGAGGTTCTGTTCGACATCGACTCCCCCAACGTCGGCATGGAGAATGCCGTCGAGGAAGAGGCTTCGAGCGAAGAGGAACCGACCGAGGAGACGGATGCGACCGACGCCGCCGCGGAGGAAGAACCCGCCGCTGAAGAGCCTGCTGACGAGAACGAGCCCAACGGCTACGAATACGACGAGCCCGAGGCGTAACGAACCGCGATTTGAGCAGAGAGGAGGGCTGACGTGAAAAGCCCAATCGACATAGTGCGCGGCAGGATCGTTGACATCGACAAGCACGGCATCGTGACGATCAAGGCCCGCTACGACGACTGGCCGATGCTCCTGAAGCGCGAGTACAAGGAGTGCAATATCCAGATGATCGACAGCCGCCCGCTGTCCGATAAGCAGAGGCGCACCTGCTACAAGCTCATTCGGGAGATCTCGAACTACACCGGCATGGGGCTTGACCCGACCAAGGAGTACATGAAGCTAAAGTTCATCGCAGAAGACCTGCAGGAGACGGCTGACCAGATGTTCTCCTGAGCAACGCCCCTATGAGCCTTGTGTGTGCGTTCCAGCGGTTTTTGGTGAGGTTCATCCTCGACTGGGACATTCCGTGCAGCTTCTCTCTGCTCGATTTCGTGGATGATGTTCAGGATTATGTGTACGCTTGTTTGGTGAACAAGAAGTGCTGCATCTGCGGGAAACCGTGCGACCTGCACCACGTCGATCATGTCGGCGCCGGCCGCGACCGTGAGGAGATCATTCACGAGGGAATGGAGGTGCTCCCGCTTTGCAGGAGCACCATTCCGAAGTCCACGTGATAGGGTGGCTGACGTTCCAGAAGAAGCACCACCTCACGAGAGGCGTCCTGCTGGATAAGCACCTGTGCAAGCTATACAGACTGAAACGAAAGGAAGAAACCGAGAATGCTGAACAAGATAATCTTGATGGGCAGATTGACCCGTGACCCTGAGCTGAGGCGCACCGGAAGCGGGACGGCTGTGACTTCGTTTGCGCTGGCCGTTGACCGCGACTTCAAGGGGCAGGGCGGCGAGAAGGAGACGGACTTCATCGACGTGGTTGCGTGGAGAAACACCGCCGAGTTCGTGAGCAAGTATTTCACGAAAGGCCGCATGGCCGTGGTGGAGGGCCGCCTGCAGATCCGGGACTGGACCGACAAGGACGGCGGCAAGCGCCGCAGCGCGGAGGTCGTGGCCGACAACGTCTATTTCGGGGACAGCAACAAGGACGGCGGCAATCGGTCTGGAGGCGGAAGCTACGGTGGCAGCTACGACAATAGCTACCAGCAGCCCAGCGGAGATTTTTTCCGAGATTCCCGATGACGATACCGGTGAACTGCCGTTCTGACAGGAGAATGCGCGATGGAACGACAAATTATCCGCTACCAAGGTGAACTGTGGAGCGAGATACCGGGGCATCACGGAAAATACTTCGCATCAAGAAACGGGCAAATCTTGTCGCTTGCTAAGAGCCAAAGCAAAACCAAGGGTTTGCGACGACAGATAAGAGATGGCGAATACCTTCATGTCTTCCTATACGACGGAACGAGGGAGAAGCTGCGGGTACATAGAGCCGTCCTCTTAGCGTGGGATAGAGAGCCGCTTCCTGATGAAGAATGCCGACATCTTAACGACTGCCACGATGACAATAGGCTGGAAAACCTTTGTTGGGGAAGTAGGCAGGAAAACGTTGATGACAAGAGAGTCAACGACAAAATGCCAGTCGGTGAACGCTCAGGGACGCATAAGTTGACAGAGGCCGAAGTGCTTGAAATCAGGAAGGCGCGGGGTACAGCCTCACTCAGAGAGCTTGGCGCAAAATACGGCGTGTCGCATACTGCGATAAGGCGAGCGATGCTTGGCATTAAGTGGGGTTATTTAGAGGAGGGGTTACGTTGATAAAGACGAAAATAGAATGGAGCGATTCGACGTGGTCGCCAGTCACGGGCTGCTACCATCCGTGCCCGTACTGTTACGCCAGATCGACGGCGAATCGCTTCAAAGGCTGCGACTGTGCGGCCGGCGGAGAGACCGACGAGAATGTGGTGTACCTGAAGGAACGGCTGACTGTTACCAGCAAGGACGGCGTCGTCCGAAATGCGGCGTACCCCTTCGGCTTCACGCCTACGTTCCATGAGTACCGCCTCAATGACCCGCTGACGAAGGGGTTCGGCAAGACGATTTTCGTCTGTTCGATGGCTGATCTGTTCGGGGATTGGGTGCCTGACGAGTGGATCAAGAAGGTGTTCGACGCCTGCAAGGCTGCCTCCGGGCACAGATACCTGTTCCTCACCAAAAACCCAGCGCGTTACATCCGACTGTACGAGGCTGGCTTGCTGCCTGCCGGCGACGAGTTCTGGTACGGCTCAACGACGACCGAGCGCGATGTGCCGATGTTCTGGTCGGACGAACACCACACCTTCGCCAGCATCGAGCCGATTTTGGGGCCTCTGGGCAATCCCAAGAAGGACATCATGGAGCCAATGGACTGGTTCATCCTCGGCGCCGAGACGGGCAACCGCAAGGACAAGGTTGTCCCGAAGCGTGAGTGGATCGAGGGTGTGGTTGAGCAGGCCAAGGCGCTCGGGAAGCCTGTCTTTATGAAGGACAGCATGAAGCCCATTTGGGGCGACGACATCATCACAGAGTTTCCGTGGAGCGAGTGAAAGGATAAGACGATGACCAATGATGTGAAGATTTTTGCAAAGACCATCGAACAGGAGGCAACGGAGCAGATCGAGAAGTTGTCCCACCATCCCGTGAGCGATGGCTCTAAGGTGCGAATCATGCCTGACGTTCACGCCGGCGCTGGGTGTACCATCGGAACGACGATGACCATTCACGACCGCGTCTGCCCGAACCTCGTGGGCGTTGACATCGGATGCGGTATGCTGGCCGTCAAGTTGGGGCGGGTGAGGCTCGACCTCGACGAGCTGGACAAGGCCATCCGCTGGAATGTGCCCGCCGGCTTCTGCACCCACAACTATCCGAAGGAGTGGTTCGACCTGAGTGGCCTGAAATGCGTCGGCATCGACAACAGCCGTGCGCTCCTAAGCATCGGGACGCTCGGCGGCGGCAATCACTTCATCGAGGTTGACAGGGACAAGAGCGGCGGCCTCTGGCTGGTGATCCATACCGGAAGCCGCAAGCTCGGCCTTGAGGTGGCGAACTGGCACCAGCACAGAGCGATGGAGGCCATGACCAAGCCCACCAGTGAGGAGATCAGCCGTGTCGTCGCCGAGTACAAGGCCGCTGGCCGGCAAAAGGAAATCGCTGGTGCGCTGGCTGAGCTGAGAAAGCAGCACAGCGACTTTGGGGCACCCGACCTCGCGTACTTGACCGGCGAGCTGATGGATGACTACCTGAGCGACATGGAAATCATCCAGCGTTACGCGGAGGCCAACCGTCAGGCCATCGCAAAGGCCATCCTGAAAGCTATGCACATCGTCCCACAGGAGCAGTTTACGACCGTGCATAACTACATCGACCACGAGAGCATGATCCTGCGGAAAGGCGCTGTGTCTGCCAAGAAGGGCGAGCGCCTGATTATTCCGATGAATATGCGGGACGGCTCTCTGATTTGCGTCGGCAAGGGCAACGACGACTGGAACCAGTCAGCGCCGCACGGCGCCGGCCGCCTGATGTCCCGCAGCAAGGCCCGCGAGTCAATTTCCCTCGGAGCCTACCGTGAGTCGATGCGGAACGTGCATAGCTCCTGCATCAGCTACGACACCATAGACGAGGCGCCGTTTGCCTACAAGGACATGAAGGAGATCATGGGCTGCATCGGCCCGACCTGCGACGTGCTGGAGATTATCAAGCCCATCTACAACTTCAAAGCATCGTCATAAGGAGGGATAGTCATGGGAAAGAACGGATACCTGCAACGGCAGAGGAACACGGTCAATGTCTACCGGCAGGCTGAGAAGGAGACGTACATCCAGTTTATGACCGATACGTTGATTCTCACCCTGAACGACCCGGCCATCATGGGGAAGGACGTCTTCGGCGAGAAGCGCATCCGCCGCGTGGTGGAGGCATGGGGCAAGGTCTTCGACAAGTACCACGGCGCCCTGGAGAAGGGCGACGAGCAAGACTACTGGCAGATCAAGATGGACATGAACTTGAAGGGCATCCTCGGCGAGAAGGACTTTGTGCCCTTCGAGAAGAGGTATGAGTGGGTCAAGCAGGCGTGAGCCTCGCAGGGCCAGAGGGAAAGTGAGGTGAACGGGGCTTCCGAACTCTATGAACGAGGAAAAACACTACGACGTCGAGGCCGTCAAGCAACGGCTGATAGACCTCCGAGACCTGAGGCGCGAAATCGAAAATCAGTCCGAGAGGCTGGAGCGGTTGGAGACGAAGCTGGTAGGCGTGGGAGCCCAAGCCCTCACGGATATGCCAAAATCGCCGAGCCCATCCAACGACCGCATCTCCGACCTGATGCAGCAGAAGTTCGACCTTGAGGAAGACATCCGGGCAACGCTGGAGCACCGACGACGCGAGAGGATGTTCTTCGAGAAAATCATCCGTCGCCTGAAACGCTCCGACGAGCGGGCAGTCATCCGAAGCCGATACCTCGACGGGGCAAGCTGGGGCGATGTGGTGGATCTGCTGTACGGGGACGAGGAGGATCTGCTGGAGCGGGAGGATATGTACCGCAAGCGGGTGTTCAAACTCCACGGCAGAGCTTTATTGAGCATGGCCCAGTACATCGAAGATAACGGCCTGATGTGGAACCCCGACGACTACGACGAAACTGAATAGGAAACCGAGAGCAGGCTTCGCGGCCTGCTCTTTTTCTGTCTGCACAGAGTATTAACTGAATGATTTATAATTATAGAAATAATATAGAAAAATTAACGTAAATCTATTGACTTAGATAGGTAACGCAGTATAATATACTCACAAGATAACCAGATGGATAATTTGAGATAACCAGTAGGAGGAAATAACGATGACCAGATTTCAGATGGAACTCAGTGGAAAGCTCGGCCAGTTTTGGCAGAATGAAGCCCAGAAGGAACTTGAGCGCGTGAAGTCCGACTTGTACTCGTGCAAGATCGTCATTGACGGCGACGGCGTTGCCCGTAACAGCATCGGCCGTGCGCTGGCCGACGATATGCTCGAAAAGGTCGAGTTGGTCGCTCCTGACTGCGTGAACGTGTCCGCCACTCGCGCCACCTACGAAGCAGAGGCGCGGGAGGCTCTGAAAGGTTACGCCAGTCGGCAGCCCAGCGGCGAAGAGATGCACGAAATGAGGTCGGCTTTCGGCACCGGAACTACGGTGGTCGATGTCCTGAGCGGACGGAGGTATGCGGTATGAAAAATGGCGGGTGGGTCCGGTGGAGACATTGGACGGCGAACGGGATGGTCGCGTTTGGGCAGATGCCGCCCGAGATGTCGGGCGGGAGCTTCAGAAGTTTGAGGCTGAAGCCATCAAGATTCTGAAAGAGACGGGTGCAGACCACGTCCTGTACGGCGCGAAGGAATACGACGCCGACGGGGATCTGGATACGGTACGCTTCTATCTGGAGCCGATGTCGGAGCAGGAGTTTGAGGATCGCGTTGTGAAGAACAGCGCAGGGCTGACGGTATATGCCGTACATAAGAGATAGGAGGATTTGGGATGAAGTGTGAAGACTGCTGCTTCTTCTGGAGAGATGAAGACGAAAACCACCCGTATTGCCACTTTGAGAGCCGGTGGCCTGATGATAAGGCTCCCTGCGATTGCGAAGATGACTCTTATGAGGAGGAAGCACGGTGAAATACTACGCGACCATCACGAGCTGTTCCGGTCAGCTCGAAATCGGCGGCACGAAAGAGAACTTGATCCGAGATCTGCAGGCGATGAAGCATTCGGGCAGGTTGGATGGCTCCGAAAGCATTTGCATCTACGGCGTAGACCTTGGCACCTGGAACAGAATACCGGTTGATGCCAACGACGAAAACGACATTCTGGAGGCGGCGGTATGATTTTGAAGGTACGAGACGAGCAGGATTTCAACCTGACCATGAAGCAGAACATCGACTGCGAGAAGGAGGTCATTGAACTGCTCGTGACCGCGTGGAACAAGGAGGCCCACACGACAGAGACGCGAGTCTTCTCCGCTGAGAAGTTCCGCGATGCTCTCGACTATTACCGCCAGAAGGAAGTGGAGATGTTCAACGAAGCGGAGGCACCCCAGCAGAAAAGAGAGTTCCGCGTGAAGACGCCGCTGGGCGAGCTGCACATCCAAGCAAAGCACGGCGGCGGGGATATTCTGACTGACTATCCCGGCGTGTATGTGGACCTGATCCGTGAGGGACGCGACCCAGAGATGATCGCTTGCGTCGAATATGACAGCCACGATGGCAGGATGCTGACGACCGTGTATGACATTGGGCATGACGAACCGACTGTCATCCATCACTACGATTTGGACGAGGAGGAAGAAGCATGAGCAGACGCTTGACGAAAGAGCTGGTGCTGCAGTGGCTCAAGGAGGCTGGCGGCTGGGAGGCAGGGCATAACGAGATCTTCGAGTACAAGCACTGGAGCCTCGGCATCCACAAGGAGGACGACAGCTACCAGGCACTCGTGTTCGGGGTGGTTGGGCATCACAAGGGAACAGCGGAGACCATCAGCAGGCGCTATCGGAGCATTGAGGAGGCCATGTTGCACGTGGTCAACGGCTGCAATGAAAACGCCAACGCCCGAAATCCGTATGCGTCGCTCGATGAAGCGGTGAACGACCCGCTTGGCTGGCTGGCGCGGGTCAACACCAAGATCAGCTACCTTTACCGCGACGCTGACAACTACAAGATGCGTCACGAGGTTGTGATTGCCGGCAGCATGAGCGAGGAACAGGAAAAGGCCATCGAGGACAGCCTTGATGGAGGTGTTTACTTCATCCCGTCGCAGGTTGGTTTGCCCGATGACCGCTTTGGCAGCGTCACCGAGGCAGACCATCCGTGGTTTGAATGGGTAGGTGTTGAGCCTACTGCAGACCGACCGACGCTTCATGTGACGGCTGAGGAGTTGACGGCCAAGTTCGTAGACGCTGCGAACGGATGGACGGAGTCCGCGGACGCGCCAGCGGACGGTCTGCGCCCGTACAGCGTGACAGTCCGAGAAACGCTGTCCAGAAGCGTGATTATCTGGGCTGACAGCCACGAAGGGCTGAGGAAAAGGCGGCTGACCTGAGTAACGACGGAACCATCAGCCTGACGGATCGGGACTTCATTGACCGCGAGATCGAATGCAACGGCGTGGCTGGGGCATATGACCTGAGCACATTCAAGCAGTACGGCAAGGAGGAGTGAATATGGCATACGAAATTGAACTGCACTACGGCTTCGAGAGAAGCCGCGATACCTACGAAACCTACCACGCCTTCGAGGCGACGGACATCGAGGAGGTGGTGGATGAAGCCACAATCGAAGAGAGACTCGCCGGCCTGCTCGACTGCAGCCCGGACGACGAGGACTTCGACTGCAAATCCATGCGCATCACCCTGCCTGAGAGAACGGTGGAGCGCATCCGAGCGGAGGGCTATGCGGCCGGTAGAGTCGGCATACTGGCCCAGATGATTGAGGGGCCGTGGAACAACGACGCCTGCAAGGGTTATGCCATCATGGCAATGGAACGTGCTGGCCTTGACCCGGAGATGATCCGCAAGGTCAGTAGTGCGATGACCGACTGCTTCGACGATACCACGGTCGCGGAGGCCGGCCGGTACTACGTGAAAGGAGCGGTTCGATGAACGACGAGACTACACGGATTGCCGAGCGGTACGGCATCACCGAGAAATGTGCATCGCTTTGAGCGCGACCTGTTAAGCATCGACGGTGTGACCAGCGTTGAGTTTGACCTGAACGGGTTCCTTGATGACATTCATCAGGTAATCGTTCTGGTCGGGTACGATTTCCACATCGTCACAAGAAAGCTGCGGCTCGCTGTTGATGTGGTGAATACGGCGTGTCTGCATGGGCTCGAAGAGTCTGGCGACAGGATCGAGGACTACGGTGAGCACCTGTACCTCGTTTTCAACTGCGGCCCGAGCTGGCCGAAGAAAGGAGAGGTTGAAGCATGAGCGACTATGAGACGTTCCAACTGCAGTGGATGATCGACCACGGGCATTCTCTGCATGAGCTGATGGAGGAGCTGCAAAGCCTTCAGTACGACGACCCCGAGGACAGCGACCAGATTTCAACTCCGATCACGGAGCTGTTCGAGAGGTGGGAGCAGGACAGAGGGTTCGGGTCTGAAATCTGGCCTTGCGAAGCCGAGTACGAGGGCTGCGAGGGCAAAGATGCGGCTGGTGGGAAAATCATTCTGCTTTTCAGCGATGATGACGGCGTGTTCGACACGGCTTTGTATCGCGTCAGAAACTACGACGGCCACAGGTTCGCGCAGAGCCTCGGGAACGCAGAGATGAAGTGGAGGCACAGTGAAGATGAATACTTTGACTTTGTGCTTACTTCGCTCCGAGAGGACGGGTACGACATCGAGGAGATAGAGGATTACGAAGTATTCGACATGGGCATATAGGAGGAGACCCGGAATGAACCAGTCAAAGTATATCTACCTGCTGGCCGGCCCGTCTGGCTCAGGCAAATCCAGCGTTGCCCGCAAAATAACGGAGTGGTACGGCTTCAAAGAGGTGTGGTCGTACACCGAACGCCCGCCTCGATACGCTGGAGAGCCGGGTCACATCTTCGTGACACCGGAGGAGTTTGATGCTGCTGGCCCGATGTGCGCGTTTACGCTCTACAACGGCTACCGCTACGGGGTGCCACAGTCGGAGATTGACAGCAGCCTTCTGTACGTCATTGACCCCGCTGGCATCGAATACATGAAAAACCACTATGCGGGAAGCAAGGGTATTGCGGTGATCGGGATATGGGCGCCCGAAGAAGTGAGAAGGGAGCGCATGATTTCCAGAGGCGACGCCCCTGCGATGGTAGATGAACGCCTGCGTATCGACGCAGAAGAGTTCAAAACGCTGCACCTCATGTCGGATGTGTGGCTCCGTAACATAGATTTGGACGTTACGGCTGAAATGGTGAGCGCCTATATTTTTGCAAAGGAGAAGCAGGCATGAGCAGAACGAAGATCGAGCGGCGCTACCGCAAGATGCAGGCCGACGCGAAGGCGTTCGGCGCGGAGCTTCTGACCGAGGAGAGCATTTTCATTGACGATGACCACCTCGATTGCGTGTGGTACGGCGGCCATATCGGCGGCCTGAGATACAAGGGCTATGAGGTGTCCGTCGAGGTACATGGAGACGTCGAGATCGTCGGCTTCATGAACGGCCGCGATTTCCTGTATAAGAACAAGCAGAACACCGGCGCGATGAACATGGCGGCGTCTGACGCTCTGAGAACTACCTTCAAGAGTGACGCAGAGCTGTGGGATGCCCTAAATGCAGACGAAGAGGCTGAAAACAAGGTGGCCTTTGAGAACAATAGCTGGATCGAGGCATTTGTGAAAGACCCGAAAGGGCATTGGCACGGGTCGAGCGTCGTGGATGACGCGGACGACGTGCTGGACGCCTGCGGAGGTATTTCTGGATGGATCGACTGGCTCAATGAAAACTACATCAAGGAGGATAAGGCATGAGCAAACACATCACTCGGGAGGTTTGGGCGGCGGCCGGGGACTTCTACAAAGCGGCACAGCCCGGAGACACCGTGGACGAGCAGATCGTCAATGACTTCCGCGACTGCGTCCCGCCCGCATCCATGTCGAGCGGGTATCTGCAGGTGGGCGAGGCATACGACCACATGGTAGACGAGAATGGCCGCTGGCGCCCGACGTTTATGACGTTCGCCTACAAGGACGGTGCATGGGTCTACTGCGGGTGCTGCTTCCACGGCGAAACTGTTCACCGCCAGCGCATTTGAATACCTGTATCGGGGAGTAAAAGACAGGAAAAGAGACAAAAGAGAGTAACAAGAATTGATGGGGAGCGAACGGGATTGAAGTTCACCATCAACCTGTATTATCGTGTAGCATAGAAAATCTGGAGAGTCCGAGGGGGACAAGAAATCCAGACGAAACGGAAAGACAACAAGGAGGTTCAACGCATGAGCAAGATACTCTTCACTTCGGAATCGGTCACGGAAGGCCATCCCGATAAAGTTTGCGACCGCATCTCTGATGCAGTGCTCGACGAGGTCATGAAGCATGATCCGAATGGCCGTGTGGCCTGCGAGACCTGCTGCACGACCGGCATGGTGCTGGTCATGGGTGAGATCAGCACGGAGCATTACATCGACTTCGCCGGTATCGCCCGCGGTGTCCTGAAGGACATCGGCTACGACAGCCCCAAGGCGGGATTTGACGGCAACACCTGCGCGGTGATGGTTGCCATCGACGAGCAGAGCCCCGACATCGCAATGGGAACCAACGACGGTGTCGGCGGAGCGGGGGATCAGGGAATGATGTTCGGCTACGCCTGTAACGAGACACCGGATCTGATGCCCCTGCCGATCACGCTGGCGAATAAGATGGCATACCTGCTGATGAAGAAGAGAAAGGACGGAACGATCCCTCACATCCTCCCCGATGGAAAGACACAGGTGACGGTGGAGTATGACGAGGGGGGCAACCCGGTACGGGTTGACACCGTCGTCATCTCTACCCAGCATGAGGAGTGTGTCGCACCCGAGAATCTGGAGGAGCCTCTGAAGGAGCACGTCATCAAGCCCGTCCTCGACGAGCTGCTGACCTACCAGCCCGATATGGACGTTGACACCTACGCCCTGTTCATCAATCCCACGGGCCGTTTCGTCAAGGGCGGCCCTGCCGCAGACTCGGGCCTCACCGGACGTAAGATCATCGTGGACACCTACGGCGGCTATGCCGCGCACGGTGGCGGCGCCTGCTCCGGTAAAGACCCCACCAAGGTTGACCGCTCCGCAGCGTATGCAGCCCGCCACATCGCAAAAAGAACATCGTGGCTGCCGGCATCGCTGATAAGTGTCAGGTACAGCTCGCCTATGCAATCGGCGTTCCCCAGCCTGTGAGCATCCGCGTCGATACCTACGGCACCGGCAAGTACGCCGAGAATAAGATCTGCGACGCCATCGAGGCCGTCTATGATCTGACCCCCAGAGGCATTATCAACTGGCTTGACCTGCGCAAGCCCGTCTACAAGAACACTTCCGCCTACGGCCACTTCGGCAACGTCATCGGCGAGGAACGTACTTGGGAGAAGACGGACACTGCAGAGAAGCTGCTCGACGCCATCAAGTAAGCGCAACAGACCCAGCAAGGCGCTGCTTGGTGAGAACCCCTGAGTATCACAACCATACGGCGCCTGAGGGCCTGCAACCTGCATCGAAATCGCCACGACGGCGGTACGGTGAGGCGGAGGGCCATCGGCTGGGTATGTGTCACCCCTAAAAAGGGATTTCACAGCCTGCCGTAGCGAGGCGCGAGGCATCCGAACAAGGTCACAAAATGCGTAGCGACACCGTAAAACCTTGCTTTAGGTAGGCCGTATGGTACAATAAAGTAAAGATATTCAGGAGGCAATCACATGGCAATTATGACAGGTCGGTACAGCAACAAGGAACTCCGAAACGATGGGTATTATCCCGTCGGCATCAGCGTCGGCAAGCCCAGATTTTCAACTGGGTACGAGATCCGCGAACAGTGCTACGCGCTGGCTCCGCGGTACGATATGCTGAAGCTGGGCTATGAGGAGTACAAGGCCGAGTATTTCAAGAAGCTGGATAAGATCGGCGTCGATAAGATTATCGGCATCGTCCAGCGGCTTGACGCCAAGGCTCAGGAGGAAGACAAGAAGCTGGTTCTGCTTTGCTTCGAGGACATCCGCAAGCCTGAGAACTGGTGCCACCGCACGCTGTTCGCGGAGTGGTGGCTGGCCCACACCGGCGAGGTCATCGAGGAGATGCCTGAGGCTGACGCTGTGAAGCAGCCCAAGGCGGCACAGCCGCCCGAAGAGAAAGTTGAGCAACTGAGCCTGCTGTAACCGGCAGGCCGGCGATGTGCGGTGGCGGAATAGGTAGACGCGGCAAGGGCATGCGGCGCAGAAGGGCACAACAGAACGCAGACCTATTGGGGTTAAGTAGCTACCTCGGACGGGAAGAAAGCACGTTGTACGCTGCCTGCGCTATGCGGGGTGACAAATCCCCGCCCGCACATCAATACCCGGAACTGGTGAAAGAGCATCACGCCCTCTATCCTTGAGGGAGTTCCTACCTCGCAAGTAGGGTTCCGGTCCATATACGGGCGAATGTCCCAAGGCTGGCGATGCGGTCTCCAAAACCGCGTGTGGTGGGTTCGATTCCCAACCGTCCGTGCCATAGGCCCCGACCATCGGGGCAACATCCGGGAATAGTGAAAGGTATCACGCTCGGCATCCTGTCGAGAGTTTCCGCCCCGTAAGCGGATTCCCGGTCCATATCCGGGCTTGGTGAAAGTGCATCATTCCTGCCTCCCCGGCAGGCGTTCCAGCCTCGCAAGCTGGGGCCCGGTCCAGAATACGAGAAAGGCAGTCGGAGAACCGGCTGCCTTTTCTCTTGCATCGAGGAGTGACTCCATGAGGAAGATCGGGCTGATCGTGGCGGTCGAGGAAGCGGCTCTTCGCCAGAAATACGGCGAGGGCTACGATTTGAACGACGGCTACGGCACAGTGCTTTATCAAACCGCCAAAAAGCCAAGTCTACGCCCTGTATAGCGGCGCAGGTGAGATTTTCGCGGCCGCCGCAACACAATACCTTATCGACCGCTACGAAGTCGCTGCGGTTCTTAATTACGGCGTAGTGGGAGGCTGCAGAGAAGACCTGATGGCTGACGAGCCTTGCCTCGTTGACTGCGTGGTGCATTGGCAGTACGACCTATCCGACGTGGACGGTGTGCCTGTTGGCCGGTACACGGAGTACCCAGACCGACGGCTCCCGACCAACGAGCGTCTCATGGAGACAGCCAGCCGAGTGTTTCCGAACCTGCGTCATGTGTGCTGCGCCTCTGGCGATAAGTTCATGGGCAAGGCGGAGGAGAAGCTCTGGCTCAACCGAGAGTTCGGCGCGGATGTGTGCGATATGGAAGCGGCGGCGATCCTGCTGACCTGCGACCGCAACGACGTTCCGTGCCTGATGGTGAAAACGGTAGCCGACAGCGTTAGGGGTGGCGCTTCGAATACTGGAGTGAAAAAGGCAGGACAGCGATGACCTGCATGGACATCGTCGATAAGCTGATCGACGAGATGTAAGTGAAGACCGCGACTGAGAGGTGACGACCGCATGGCCGCCGCCTCTTTTTCGTGTTCTCGAAACCGATAGGAGGTCAGTACAATGGCGTTTTTTATGGACCCCGGAGCGATGTTCCTTGGGTGCCTGAACGGTGTTGAGCAGAAGTTTTTGATTGAGCTCATTAAGACCGCTCGGCGTTCCGGGTACACGCGGTTCGTAGAGCCATGCGCCGGTACATTCGCTATGGCAAATCTGGCAATCCAGTCGGGGTTCAAGCCTGAGCAGATCGAAACCAGCGACGTGAACATGATGACCTCGGTGATGGGCTACGCCATCACGGGCCAGTCTCTCGAACCGCTGCAGATCCACGCGCAGGGCTTCTCCGATGAAGAGCTGTTAGACCCAGCCGTGGCCCTGTACGCGCAAATCTATCTGCGGACATCGAAGAGCGCAGGGAACGAGTATTTCCACAACATCCTGCGCGACCTGCACGACAGGCGTGAAGAGCACATCGAGAGCATCCGCCGACAGCTTGAGGCCACGAAGAGCCTGCTCGGCGGCATGAGCTACCGCCCGCTGGATATGTGGGATCATCTCCGCGAGGTGAAGGACGACCCGCATACGATCATCGTGGCAAACCCGCCGACGTACTTCGCCGGCTATGAGAAGTTCTACGACACGCAGGGCAAGATGACTTGGAAAGAGCCGCCCTACGGTATGTTCGACCCCGAGACTGGGCACCAGCAGCTCTACGACATGATGATGGATGCCCCAGCCCTGCTCCTGTGCTATCAGGAGAAACGGTCGGGCGAGGCCGTCGGCCACACCATCTTTGCCCGCTCTGGGACACGCGCCGACCTGAACTCGTACATCACGACGAACAGGGAAGAGGAAGCCGTGGCCCTCGCCAAAGGGAAGAAAATCAAGCGCCCTCAGGAGGGCAAGCTGGAGCCTCTGAAATGCAGTATGCTCCCGCTCGACTATGAGATCACGGAGGACAGCGACATCCGAATTATCCAGATCGCCGGCGCCAATGCGCAGTATTACCGGATGCTCTGGACGCACAACTTCGTCGGCTCGCAGGCGACCTACAACCGCGCCGTCCTGATTGACGGCTATGTGGCTGCGGTCTTCGGCATCTCGAAGATGGCCGCGGACTCCATCTTTGTGTGGTACGTCATGAAGGCGCCGCACAAGCTGTACCGCCTCGGACGCCTCTGCTATATGCTGGCCCAGAACCAGAGCTTCGTGGACACGCTGCTCGACGACATCGACCAAGAGAAGGTCACGAAGATGCGGACGGCCATGCTCACGAAGTACGCCGAGAACAAAGAGGTTCGCGGCATCATGAAGCTGGTCAACCGGCAGGAGGACGCGAAGAACGGGTACAAGCTGACCTATGAGGCCGCCCTTGTGGCTGGCCGTGACGAGAAGGCTACGTTGGCCGAATGGCTGAGGAGGGAGAAACAATGGCAGCAGAAGAGAGCGCAGCAATGAGCTACGAGAAGATTTACGACATGGGCACTGGCCTGATTATCGCCAAAGTCCAGCTTGATAAGGTGAGGGAGCAGGACATCAACGCCCGCATCATGAAGAAGGAAATGCAGGATCAGCTCACCGCGAACATCAAGAACCGTGGCCAGCTTGAGAGCCTGCCCCTGCTGGTGGAGAAAGACGGCGTTCTGGAGATTATCTCCGGTCATCACCGCATCAAGAGCGCCCGAGCCGCAGGCATGAAGGAAATCATCGCCATCATCGACGTGAGCGGCCTGTCCCGATCCAAGATCGCGTCGAAGCAGTTGGCCCACAACGCCATCAGCGGCTTCGATGACCCGTCCATCCTGCGCGAGATCTGCAAGATGCTCGACGACGTGGACGATATGCTGGAGAGCTTCATCGGCAAGGACATCATGGAGGAGCCTCTGGAGCAGTACGATAAGCTGCTGTCCCCGGCGGTGCATTTCGACTTCAAGAACATCACGTTTTCGTTCCTGCCCCATCAGGTGAAGGATATGGACGCGCTGGTGAAGAACCTTGAGTCCTCGGCCCCTGAGATTATCGGTGTCGCGCCCTATGAGCAGTGCAAGCAGTTCGTTGAGGCGCTGGCCCGCTACCAGAAGTTCTCCGACATCCGCAACGTCGGCGCCGCCATCCACTCCATGATCGAGAGCGTCACGGAGAAGATGGACGAGGTCGGCTTCAAGGACGACGAGGAGTGGACGTATCTGACGAAGATTTTCGGCAGCAACGCCATCCCTGCGGAGTCTGCAGCTACCATTACGAAGGCCATCAAGAAGGCCGAGAAGGACGGTGCCATCACGAGCAAGAACCGCTGGCAGTTGATCGAAATGCTTGCCACCGAATATCTGGCAGGAAAGTGAGTGATGTGATATGCCGGCCCTCAGCAAGTACAATCCCGAATACCACGACGATTGGGCTTGGTCGCTGGCAATCAAGGGAGCCACGAACGACGAGATTGCCGAGGCTTTCGGCATCTCGACGCGCACCTTTATTCGCTGGAAGCAGGAGCATGAGAGCCTGAACGACGCAGTCGAGCGAGGAAAGAACATCGCCGACTCTAAGGTCGAGAAGGCACTTTATCAAAGGGCTTTGGGCTACCAGATTACCGACACCGAGAAAACAATCGACATGGATAAGGATGGCAACCCGAAGCCCGTCCGCATCAAGAACACGACGAAGAACATAGTGCCAGACACTATGGCAATTATGTATTGGCTGAACAACCGCAAGCGTACCCAGTGGGCGCAGCGGCAGGAAGTCGCCCTCTCCGCCGGCGCTGATTCCGAAGATGTTCTGATCTATCTCCCCGCAAACGGCAGGGACGATGGCGACCAGCAAGAGTCCTGAGAGAAAAGTCCGTGTGCTGAAGCCGCAGTTCGGCCCGCAAGAGAAGTTTCTTGCAACCCCTGCGGACATCTGCATCTACGGCGGAGCGGCCGGCGGCGGCAAGACCTACGGCCTGCTGCTGTCGGCGTTGAGATACAAGAATGTCAAGGGCTTCGGCTGCACGATCTTCAGGAAGAACTACAAGCAGATTTTCGCCCAAGGCGGTCTGTGGGATGAAGCCCAGAAGATGTACCACGGTATCAACGGGGCACAGCGCAAAATCTCCGACGGCACGTGGTCGTTTCGAGATAAGGACGGCAACGAGGTTTCCAAGGTGTCCTTCGCGCACATCGAGCGTTCGGAAGAGCTGGACAACTGGCAGGGCGCTCAGATCTGCGAGATCGGCTTCGACGAGCTGACGCATTTCAGCGAGGAGATTTTCTTCTATATGCTGTCCCGTAACCGTTCGACCTGCGGCGTCAGGCCGTTCGTTCGAGCGACCTGCAACCCTGACGCTGATAGCTGGGTTGCGAAGTTCATTTCGTGGTGGATCGACCAAGACACCGGCTACCCCATTCCTGAGCGTTCGGGCCTCATTCGCTACATGATTCGGCGTGACGAGGTCGTTTACTGGGCGGACACCAGAGAGGAACTCTGGGAACGCTTCAATCTGACAACACCGGAAGAGAAGAACGAGCCGAAGTCGGTGACGTTCATCATGTCTTCCGTGTACGACAACCAAGAGCTGCTGCGTATCGACCCCGGCTACCTGTCCAACCTGAAGGCACTGTCGGTCATACAGCGTGAGCGGCTTCTCAAAGGCAACTGGAAGATCAGGGGCCGCCGCCGGCCTGTTCTTCAAGAGAACGCAGCTCGGCGAGATCCTGACCATCATGCCGCAGGACGTCATCCAGTGGGTTCGTTGCTGGGACTTGGCGGCAACCGAGAAGACCGAGAACGGCGACCCGGCCTACACCGCTGGCGTCCTGATGGGCAAGCGGAAGAATGGCAGATACGTCATCGCGGACGTCATCAACAAGCAGATGAACGCCTCCGATGTGCGAAAGACGATAAAACTGACTGCTCAGGCAGATCGTGCGGCGTATAAGCGCGTCCGCATCCGCCTGCCAAAAGACCCCGGCCAAGCCGGTAAAGAGCAGGCAGAGTCCTACATCAAGTTCCTGTCTGGCTTCGACGTTACGGCCGTCGCTGAAAGCGGCAGTAAAGAGGCCAGAGCCGAGCCTATGGCCGCACAATGGCAGGCCGGCAACTTCGACATCATGTATGGCGAGTGGAACGAGGCGTATCTTACGCAGCTTGAGAACTTCCCGGATGGAAAGTTCAAGGATATGGTCGATGCAAGCGCCAACGCATTTGCGGAGATCGAGACGAAGACGGCGTTCAACGTCGGCAACCTGATTTGAGAACAAGCAGAAAGAGGTGAGAGGGTATGGACGACAGACGCAAAGACCAAGCCGAGCGCATCGTGAAAAGGTACGCCCACCTGATCGAGATGCAAGCTGGCAAGGCCGTTCGCCCCTACCGAGCCGACGGCTATGTGAACATGATGAACAAGTACGGCACGAGCAAGGACACCACGGAAGGGTATCGGTTCCGCGCCGAACCCGTGGTTCCCGATGAACTGCTCACCATGTACTACGAGGGCAACGGCCTGTTTGCGAAAATCATCGACACGCCCGCAGAGGAGGCCATCAAGCATGGCTTCACGCTGGAGAGCACCAAAGATCAGAAGATTGAGGACTTCTACACGGAGGCCCTCGACGAGCTGGACTGGGAAGAAACGGCCATGACCGCCATCCGCTGGGCGCGGCTCTTCGGCGGCTCCATCGCTGTGATGATGATTAACGACGGCCGCGGCATCGACGAGCCTCTGGACTGGCGCAACATCCGGTCGATTGACGATATTCGCGTCTATGACCGCTCTGTGATCCAGCCCGACTACCAGAGTATGTTCTCCTACGACCCGCGTGACCCGTTCCGCACCAGAGGCTCCCGCCTCGGTATGCCTGAGTTCTACCATGTGACGAGCCGCACCGGCACGTTCACCGTCCACGACAGCAGGTGTCTGGTCTTCCAGAACGGCATCCTGCCCGAGAACACGACCAACTCGATTTACCAACTCTGGGGCATCCCGGAGTATGTGCGCATCAATAGAGCCATCCGCGACGCGGAAGTGGCCCACGGCAGCGCAACGAAGCTGCTTGACCGCTCTGTTCAGGCGGTCTACAAGATGAAGGATCTGGCCGCAGAGCTTGCCACCGAAGAGGGCGAGGACAGAGTCCTGCGCCGTCTGCAGACGATTGACATGGCCCGCGGCCTGCTGAACAGCATCACCATTGACAGCGAAGGCGAGGACTACGACTTCAGGCAGTTCCAGTTCAGCGGCGTCTCCGACGTCATCGACTCGACCTGCAACTTCCTGTCGGCGCTGACCTCGATTCCACAGACCATCCTTTTTGGCCGTTCACCGGCAGGCATGAACGCTACCGGCGACGCTGATCTGGAGAACTGGTACAACTATCTGGAGCGCATCCAGAAGCGCATGGCGAAGAAGAACCTGCGCTACCTGCTGTCGGTCATCTTCCAAGCTGGCGTCCGTACCGGCGAGGTCGATGAAGTGCCGAAGATCAAGGTGGAGTTCAATCCCCTGTGGTCGCTCAGCGACACGGAGCAGGCCGATCTTGACCAGAAGCGGGCGCAGACACAGTTCACCAGAGCACAGACCGCCCAGCTTTACATCGACAAGCAGGTTATCGACCCGAGCGAGGTTCGTGCCAAGCTGGCCGACAGCGAGGAGTTCGACGTCGAGAATATGCTCGACGAATACGACGACGAGGATCTGTTCCCCGACGAGCCTGCAGAGGGCGGTCAGGTTTCCGGCGACGTTGGGCAAAGCATTTTCGAGCAGGGCCAGTTCGCTGACTATGCCGAGGGCACCAGCACCGAAGAGCACAAGAAAGACCCCGGCGGAGACGGTGAAGCTCCCGCCGCCGCACCTGCTGCGACCAAGCTGCCGCAGGACATGAGCGACGAGGAACGTCAACAGTCAGCCGCCAACGCCCCGCAAAATCGCGCTAAAGCCTCGGTACAGGGCGTCAATGGTGATGGGAATACATCTACCCCAGAAGATACAAAAGCCTGTGTAGGCGTTCTGGTGGTCTCTCAGGGCAAGGTTCTGAGCGGAACCAGAAAGACGGAGTTCGGCCACGGCCTGATTTGTGGCCCAGGCGGTCACATCAAGGAAGGCGAATCTCCGAAGCAGGCGGCGTTCCGCGAAGCTGAAGAAGAGTTCGGCATCAGCCCGAAAGAGCTGATCCCGCTCGGAAGAGGTCCTATGGAGCCTGACACCGGCATTCAGCCGTACATCTTCCTGTGTACTGAGTACGAAGGCGAGCCGAATTGCGTGGATGGCGAAATGGCCGACCCGCAGTTCAGAACGCTGGAGGAAATCGAGCTGCTGACCCCGTCGCTGTTCCAGCCGTTTGCGGATGATGTGAAGCTCCTGAAGTCGGCCATTCGAGGTGAATGCGACCCTTTTGAAGAGGATGGCGGACCGGGGAGTGGCAATTTTGGACACAATGGACGTAAAGGCGAGATCGGCGGCTCGGAGGAACGCGAAGGAAACACCTCCCCATATAACGGCGAAACCAGCCATGGACTTGAAAGAGGCGTTTACTCTGCAAAGAAATCAGAGTGGAGTAAGAATGCTGGACGCGAGCTGAGCGACCGTGAAGTGCAGGAAATGGTCGATGCGACATCGGACTACACAAGGAACTATAAGGATGTCGTGGCGGCTTCTGCTGGGTACTCGGGTGTATATGCGACGCGCGGTTCACTGATGGACAGTGAAGAAAAAGGCTACCGCCGAAAAGAGCGCAGCGGCCATTGAAAAAAGCGATTTCACTCTCAGACAAGTACGCAGGTACGACCAAGCGCGCGATGACAATGGACAAGGATGCCTTTGATAAGTTCATCGCAGAGTCGTCAGGGGACAGCACGTTCGGACTCGGTCATCTGTCAAGCTGGTCTACTGGGGATGATGCTCTAAAGAGAGTGTTCAGATCCAGAGACGGTGATGACCCTGATTCGTACAACGTTGTGCTTGAATGCAAGTCGAAGAGTGGTGTTTCCATCAAGGATGTGGCCGACGTCGACATGGATGAAGTCCTGTATTCCAAGAAGGCAAGATTCAAGGTTCTTGATACCGACCCTGATTATTCCGTTGGGAAATACAAAGCCGTGAAACTTACGCTTGAGGAAGTCGGAAATAGAGGGGATTCCTCCGATCTCGACGGCGGCCCCGGCTCCGGAAATTTCTGACATGATGGCATAGCGGGTGAAATCGGAGGATCTGCACCATACCTGACGTCTACTGCCTCGAAGTTGTTTCAGAGGTAGATGGGAAATAGGCAGAGCGGACAATGACCGCCCTGCTTTTCTTATGCCCGCAACCCATCGCCAAACCCGCGTAAATGACCGTAAAGGGGGCTTTGTCTTTGACCAACAACCAATACCAAGAGGCAGTTAAAAAGGCTGTACGCCCCAAGTTTCGGGGGAATAGACCCCTTCCTGCGAAGACCACCCCGCAATACCCGCAATCTGCAGAGCGTGAGTACCGGCGCATCGCCGGCGCCTATATGCGGCTGCTGAACGAGGAACTGAAGAAGAAACTGCCCGCCATGATGAACGAGTACAAGCGGGAACGGCGTGGAGACTCCCGACTGGATGACAGCCGCGACCTCGATGCCCGCATCCGTCAGATGCTTCAGGAAGTGTCTGCAGCTCTGGAAAAGCGCATCGCGCAGTTCGGCCTCGACAGCAAAATCCAGCGGATCGCCAAGATGACGCAGAACACCTCAGTGCGAGAGTGGAAACGCGCCGTCAAGGACACGCTGGGCATCGACATTCTGGATGACTACTACTCGGGCGAGCTGTACGAGCAGGCTATCCAGAGATGGATTGCCGAGAACGTGGCCTACATCAAGAGCCTGCCGACCGAGACGCTCGGCAATATGCGGCAAATCATTCTGGACGGCTACCTGAACGGCCGACCGATCCGAGACATCCAGAAGGACATCCAGAGCGAGTACGGCACGTCCAAGCGCCACGCCCAGCTTTTTGGCCCGCGACCAGCTTGCGACGTTGAACGCACAGATCACGAAGATGCAGCAGACCGACGCCGGCTGCAAGAAGTATCGGTGGTCTACGTCCCACGATTCCCGCGTCCGCCCGTGCCATGCGGCGCTGAACGGGAAGACCTTCGATTGGAACGACCCGCCTGAGATGTGGTACGACACCAAGGCTGGCCGAGTCTACACCGGCCGCAAATGCCACCCCGGCGAGGACTACTGCTGCCGCTGTGTGGCAATCCCCGTGTTCGACTACGACGGGGTGAATATCCCCATGAAATAATCAGGCGAGGAGGAGAGGACATGGAAACGAAAGAGAAGATCAAGGTCTTCATCGACTTCCAGAACGGTAAGACCGTTTGCATCTGCAAGCGCAGCCGCAAACGCTGCGGCAAGAACTGTTCGCCTGAGGTAGTCGAGAGGGATAAGTTCGCTGAATGGGAACGCACCTTCCATCGTGACCGCTTTGGAAAGAGCGAATAGGTGGTGAGTGCGATGACCAGATATAGACCCACCCGAAGCCGTGACGCTCCCGCAGGGGCACACCCGGCGCCAAATTCAGAAGAAAGGAAGGAAAAGCCGTGAAGAACGCTTGTGCAATCAGCAGTCTTGCGCGTCAGCTTGGCAAGGTGAGCGAAAAGCTCGACTCTCTTGCTATGGGAGTGCAGGATGTGGAGCAGAATGCCCCCGACCTGACCGACGTGTATCAGGGTTTGCTTCTCGACGAGATCGAGCACGTCCAGATTTTGACGCTGGAACTCACCAAGGCCGTTGTGGCTGCGGCAGAGGAAACCAACGCCGACGAGGGCGGAAGCGTCTTCGCTGCCGGCGACCTGACCGCTGAAAAGGCCGGGAACGGTGACGGAGACAACGGGCAGAGTGAGGAGAAGAAGTGATGCTCACGCTGCAGAACACTCCGAAAGGAGGTGGGCCCAATGAGTGAGGCCCCGAAATTATCTCAGGTGATCCGTCTGGACAGCCTCCCGCTGAACCAGACGTATTTCACTCCCCGAAGGCTACCTGATGGACAGGCCGATCCTGACCAGCACGGGTATCTTCGAGTACACCAACCCTGACGGGAGCGTCAGGAGGGAGCTTCGGCTCCCTGAGGAAGTCTTCGCTGCTGAGAGCCTTGCATCGTATCAGGGCAAGCCCATCATCATCACGCATGATGCGGGTCTGGTGGACAAGGACAACGTCCAGAAGCACCAGATCGGCACCATCCTGACGGAAGGGTATCGAAGCGGGGATGACGTCCGTGCGGAGATCGTCATTCACAACACCGACGAGATGCGGTATTGCGGCCTGAAGGAGCTGTCCCTCGGCTACAATCTGACGCTCGATGAAACGCCGGGTGAGTGGAACGGCCAGCACTACGACGCCATCCAGCGGGACATCCGCATCAACCACTTGGCCTTGGTCGGGAAGCCAGAGCCGGTGAACAGGCGCGGTTAAATATTGATGGCCGTGATCCTGCAAGAACTCTCAAAGGAGGAAAAGTCATGAAGAAGAAAAATGCTCCCAAGAATGCTCGTCGCGCTGATGGCGTTCTGTCCCCGGAAGAGCTCGCCAAGGCCATCGAGGAGTACAAGGCCCGCCGTGCTCAGCGCCTCGCCGCCAAGACCGACGAGGACCCCACCGAGGGTACTGATCCCGTAGTCAGCGCCAAGCCCACCAACGCCCCGCTGCCGCGCAGGATGACGACGATACCGTTGTCGCTCCCGCCGGTCAGGAGCCTCAGACTGTCGAGGATAAGGTGGCGGCTGTCAAGGACAACCGTGACCGCCGCGATGCTGACGGCGACCCTGAGGATCTGGAGTCCGCGAAGGGCGTCATTGCCAATCAGGACGAGGACATGGACATCCTGTTCGACATCATCGACACTCTGCTCGCGCAGAAGGAGTTCGACGAGGCTGGCTGCACCGATCCTCAGACCGACGAAGGTGATGACACCACCGACGAGAACAACGACGAGGGCGACGACGACACCGACAATCAGGACAGCGACGATGACCCCATCCCCACCGCTACGCCCGCCGACCACACCCAGGGCGAAGTCCTGAACGCCGACGGCATCGACGCCATCATCCGCCAGCGCGTGAAGATCGGCATGATCGGTAAGGCCCTGAACCTCGACGGTGTTGAGGATATGAGCATCTCCGCCGCCAAGAAGGCCATCATCAAGGCTGTGCGTCCCGAGATGCGTCTGGACGGCAAGAGCGATGCGTTCGTGAACGCTGCGTTCGAGTACGCCGTCGCCGATGTCGAGTCCCGCTCCAAGAAGGACGTCGGCTACCAGAAGAAGCAGATGTTCAACCGCGACTCTCGCACCCCTGTCAGCAACGGCGTCGGTTCTGCTGATTCCGCCCGTCAGAAGATGATCGAGCGTCGCCAGAATAGAGCAAAGGAGGAAAAGTAACATGAGTGCTCAGACCAAGTACGGCTATTCCACCCCTATTGGCGCGGCTGGCGGTATCGTTGATGTCGCGCCGCACCAGATCGACACTTTCCTCAATGAAGAGGAGAACGGCGTCCTGAAGTTCGGCGCGGGCGTCGTTCAGGGCAGCAAGCCCGGTGTCAATATCGCCCTGCCCAAGAAGGCCGCTACCGCCGCCAAGTTCGAGGGCATCACCACCAACAACCGCACCACCGAGTACGATCTGGAGGGCAAGCTCGCCGTTCGTAAGGGTGCTGCCGTTGGCGTCATGCGCTACGGCAAGATTTACGGCCGCGTGGCTGAGGGCGTCGAGCCTGCCTACGGTGACAGCGTTTACCTGATTACCGAGGGCGAAGAGGCCGGCTGCTTCACCAACGAGGCTGGCACACCTGCTGCTGGCGAAGGCCATCAGGGCGACCCCGCCACCATCGCCGTCAAGGCCCGCTTTGTCGGCGGCGTCGATACCAACGCCCAGATTGCCCCTGATTGAGCTGTTCAATCAGGCTCAGGCGTAAGAAAAGGAGGAACATGAATTATGGCTACCAAAAAGCACATGAACTATGATAGCGACGAGGCCATGACCCTGCGGGGCTCCAAGATCCCCAAGGCTATCATGGCTTCCGAGGGCACTCGCTTCGATAGTGCCGAGGATGCTTCCGTCTTTTTCGCCCGTGAACTCGACCACGTCAAGGCTCAGTCCTACGACGTCGAGTACCCCGAACTGACGGCCCTGCACCTGTTCCCGCAGAGCTCCGAGGCCGACCCCGGCGCGGAGACCATCACCTACTACACCTACGACAAGACCGGTCTGGCGAAGATTATCGACAACTACTCCACCGACCTGCCCCGTGCGGACGTGACCGGCAAGCCCAGCTTCGCCAAGATCAAGTCCATTGGCGACAGCTACGGCTACTCCGCTCAGGAGATGCGGGCTTCTCGTCTGGCTGGCAAGTCTCTGGACGCCCGCAAGGGTGAGTCCGCTCGTTACCAGATCGACGCCCTGACCAACAAGATCGCATGGTGCGGTGACGAGGAAAGCGGCCTGATGGGCGTTCTGTCCGACGGCCAGAACATTCCTCTCTACACCATCGGCGCCAACGCCAGCGGCAAGACCAAGTGGGCGGAGAAGTCCGCCGACGAGATCCTCGCCGACGTGAACGGCATGGCGAAGCAGGTTGCGAAGATCACCAAGAACGTCGAGCGCCCCGATACCCTGTGCGTCCCCGCTGACGTGTTCATGGACATCTCCACCCGCCGCATTCCCGACACCAGCACCACGGTTCTGGCGTTCATTCAGGAGCACGCTCCGTACATCAAGAACGTCGTGTCTACCGCTGAGCTGGATGCCGACTCTCCCGAGACCAACCCCTACGCGGTTGGCGGCAATCCTCAGGGCGTGGCGTTCCTGTTCAAGAACGACCCTCGCAAGCTGACTCTGGAGAACCCGATGCCGTTCTACCAGTACCCCTGCAGGTCGAGAAGCTGGAGACCATCATTCTCTGCGAGGCCCGCACCGCTGGCGTCATCGTCTACTACCCGCTGTCCGCTCTGATCGCGGTCGGCGTGTCCTAAGAGGGAAAAATTTTTTTGTGGGGAGGTTGCCACGCGGCAATCTCCCCATAACATTTGCGTCAATCGAGAATAACGTCAGGCTGTCGAGGAGCCACCCTGCGGCAGCCCACGAATAACAGGAGGTTCATCATGAAGATCAGAAATAAGGGCTCCAAGATTATCAACATCGGCACGACGATCCTCATGCCCGATGCGTCTATGGACATCAACGAGGCCACTCTCAAGCTGCCCGCCATTCAGGCGTTCATCGCCAAGGGGCTGCTGGAGACCGACGAGAGCGAGGCCGCCTTCCAGAAGGCCGTCGAAGAGGCTGCTGCGAGAAAACTGGAAGAGGATGCCAAGGTGAAGGCCGAGGCAGAAGCCAAGGCAAAGGCCGAAGCTGGCGCGAAGGCCAAGGCTGAAAGCGGAAGCTGCTGCCAAGAAGGCCGCAGAGGATAAGGCCAAGGCTGACGCCGCCAAGAAGGCCGCTGCCGCAAAGGCTGCCGACGAGAACAAGTAAGGAGTGAGCGCCATGAAGGCCATCCAGTACATCCGACTGATCGGGAAAGAGTTCATCTCCCTGACCGACGCGGAGCTTCACCTTTGGGTGGAGATGGTTCGCCCTATGGTGAGCCGCAAGCAGTTCGGGAAGCTGTATGAACAGGCGATTGCCTATCTCGTCTGCCACAAGCTGAAGATGGCCGGGTATGGCGAGAATCCGCTCGGAGATATGGGCGCTATCGGCATCGGTTTCGCTGTTGGAAGCGTGTCCGAGGGCGGGAGCAGCATCAGCTTCGGGGCGAATCAGAGTTCCAACCTCGCAACGGATGCCGAACTCGGTTTGACCGCTTACGGCGTTCAATTTCTCCAACTCCGACGGATGGTTATTGTCCCAATCCATTGCAGCGGTGAGCTTGACAGCTCTGGTGGCAAAGGGAAGAACAATCCGTGTATCGTGCCTGTCGCCTCTGACGCCGTCCTCGGCGGCATCAAGGTACGCCCCGGCTCTGGCTTGAAGCTGGAACCGGACGGGACGCTCTCTGTTGACAGGGAGGAACCGTAATGGCGTTGAGCATTTCAGACCTGACGCCTGAGGGCAGAAGGTATTTCGAGCAACTGCAGAAGCTCTCCCGGCTTGAAGTGCAGGTCGGGTTCCAAGAGGGCCAGACCTACGAAGACGGCACATCCCTTGCGGACGTGGCCGCGTACAACGAACTCGGCACCTCTGACAGCCCAGCCAGACCGTTCATGCGACAGAGCTTCGAGAACCACGAGCCCGAACTGAAAGCGGCCTGTGAGCAGGTCAACAAGACGCTGGCCGAGGGCGGCACGACCGAAAAGGCCCTAAAGGATTTGGGCGTCTTCTGCAAGGGCCTTGTGCAGCAGGAGATCGTCGATGGCGGTTTCGTGGCGAATAAGCCATCCACCATCAAGAAGAAAAAGTCCGAGCAGCCGTTGATAGACACCGGCCACATGAGGCAGTCGGTTGACTTCGTCATCAAGGAACGAGGTGATTGACCGTGAACATTACGCTGTTCAACAAGAAATACTGGGTACGCCGGTTCAAAGAGCCGCAGAACATTCGCGGCTACATCACCGCAGACCACGAGGACTTTGTTGCCAGTCTGCATATCCACCCGATGGGTTCGGATGCGATGCTTGCGCTGCCTGAGGGCGAACGCAAGATGAAGCATCTGGAAGGCCACGGAACCGATGTGCTGATACCGGCCAGCGAAGCTACCGGCATCAAGGGCGACCTGTTGTACTACATGGGCGACTGGTACGAGTGTACCGCCGCCCAGCCGTGGGATCATACGGTGCTGTCGCACTTGAACTATCAGTTCTGCCTCGTGCCGACAGACGGCGCACGGGCTTCGGACATCGAAGACCCGCCGCAGGATGACCCAGCAACAGCGGGGAAGACCCAGCAGGAGATCCCACCCATTACGAATTTCCCCATTGCGTCCGCAGACACTGTCGGCGTGGTGCGCATCAAGGACGATTCCGGGCTGGTGATTGACGAGGAGGGCTTCTTGTCGCTCGCAAAGCCGACCGACGGAGGTGATACGCCATGAGAGTAGGGCAGGCCAAGGAGCTGTTCCGCGCTCTGACCCAGCAGTATTTCGGCGGCGCCAACGTCGTATTCGCCAATCAGAGCCGCACGGCCAAGCAAAAAGAGCCGCTTGTGGTGCTGACCCCCGGCAACGTCCACCGCCCGCAGGCTCCGAACTACACGTTCGTAGATGGCGAGGTCGTCGGGCATTACCTCTCCCGCTTCTCGATCACGGTGGATCTGTTCACGAACGGTTCGCCGGTCGTCGATGAAGTATCAGGGAAGGTCGTGGCATACGAGGATAACGCGGTGGACGATATGCTGTCCTTTGCCGACTTCATCAATTCTGAGCATACCGTCCAATGGAGCCATCAGAACGATGTGAGCATCCTGATTGACAGCGATGTGCTGAACCTGACAGGTGTTGTGAACGATACGAGCTACGAGTTCCGTTCGCGCCTGACGGTTCAGTTTTATTTTACCCAAAAGGCAGTGGGAGCTTCCACGGCGCTGCTGGAAAGCAGCCTGCAGTACCCCACAGGCGAGAAAGACCCGGAAACGCAGGAGCCGACCTACACGCCTACCGAGCCGCCTGAGACTGATAGCAAGTCCGGGCCTTGGGGCGACGAGGAGGAGCCTATCGTCGTTCCGACATTCGAGCCGTCCGCCAGCGGTGGCGGAACCGAAGAGCTGGCAAAGGAAGAAACCGGCTACTTCACCGAAGTTGAGATAAAGGAGGAAACAGGCAATGAGTAAGAACTACGACATGATTGCCACGGTAGACATCGACATCGCAACCCCGATTGTGGATGATACCAGCTTCGACAATCTGCTGATTATGGGTCCTGCGCCGAAGACTGGCGCCAAGTCCCCGGCCCGCGTTGGGGTTTACTCTGACATCAGCGAAGTGGAAGACGCCGGCTTCGTCACAAGCGGCGCGGATGCCGACCCCGTCGGCCTTGCCGCAAGCGTGGCCTTCGCTCAGAGTCCTCGCCCGACGGCGGTGTATATCGCTGTTCAGCAGCTCTCCGAAGGCGCTGTTGTGGCCGGCCGGACCATCAAGGACACCAATGCTGCGGTCGCGCAGTATGCGGGCAAGAAAGAGGGCCTTACCGGCTGCGCCATCTCCTTCAAGGAGTCTGCCCGCAAGCTGAGCATGGTTCTGGACGGCCCCATCACCGGCGTCAAGAACACCGGCCTTTTCGATATGCTGGCGGCGCTGATCGCCGACGGCTATACCGCGACCATCGAGGACACCGTCATTACCGACGGTGCCAGCTTCAAGGCTTGCCCTGTGTGGAGCCGCCTGAAGAAGTTGGACAAGGGCGGGAGGCGCAGTTCACCGTCGCGGTGAATAAGACCGGGGGTACTGCGGTGCTCTACACCGTGGCCGTTTCGTACCCTGACCCCGACGCGCCTGCCACGCAGGCCGCCGAGGACAACGAGCCCGCAAACACCCCGGACAGCGAACTGGAGACCCCGGCGACCACCATCGCCCGTGCTCTGGCAACCTCTGGTTGGTACGTGCTCTGCACCGCAGGCGTTGACCCCGCCAAGTACGAGGAGATCGCCGCGTACATGGAAACGCAAGAGAAGCTCTTCTGCTACACGGAACTGGACTGCTTCGCAGCCCCGGCACCGTCCGCAAGGACGGTGAGGATCTGGTGCAGCCGTCCGTCGGCAACGTCTACTTCCGCACTCTGGGCGTTTATGGCCGCGAGACTACGGATCAGGCCGACGAGGACATCCGCCCGCGAATCGCTGCATCAACGTGGCGTTCGTTGCGAAGTGGCTGAACTACGAGTCCGGTAGCGAGACGACCGCCTTCAAGCAGCTTGCTTCTGTGTACCCGTCCAAGCTGACCAGCACGGAGATGAAGGCTCTGGCCGACAAGAGCCTGAACTACTTCATCACGGTCGGAAGCAAGAATCTGAGCATGAACGGCAAGGTCATCGGCAACGAGTGGGCGGACATCATCCGGTTCCGCGACTGGCTGAAGAACGATATGCAGCTTCGCGTTGTCAATCTGTTCGTCACCCGCCCGAAGGTGCCGTACACCGACGCGGGTATCTCTCTGGTGCAGAACCAGATGATTGCCTCGCTGAAATCCGGTCAGGACGCCGGCGGCATCGCAGAGAGTGAGTTCGACGAGGACGGCACCGAGATTCCCGGCTACGTCACGTCCGTTCCTCTGGCTGCCAGCCTGTCCGCGTCCGAGAAGGCATCCCGCAAACTGACGAAGTGTAAGTTCAAGGCCAGACTGGCCGGCGCGATCCACTTCGCCGAGCTCAAGGGCAGCCTGACCTACGAACTGTAAGGAAGGAGGAACTGAGAGATGGGTAAGATCAAGACCTACAACCCGAAGGAAGTCACGATTGCGCTCGGCAACCACATTGTTGCCGGCTACGCCGACGACAGCTTTATCACCATCGACCCGAACGGCGACGGCGTCACAAAGAAGGTCGGTTGCGACGGCGAGATCGTCCGCAGCATCAGCCCCGATGATACCTACATCGTGAAGCTGACCGTGCTGCAGACCTCCGAGACGAACAGCTTCCTGCAGAACCGCTTCAAGCAGGACCGTCAGACCGGCGACGGTATGTTCCCGATCCTGATTAAAGACCTGAAGGGCGGTATGGTGTTCAGTTCCGACGCGGCATGGCCCGCCAAGCCCGCATCCCGCGGCTTCGGCAAAGAGTCCAACAACCGCGAGTGGGAGCTGCACACCGGCTCTGGCGAGCTGACCGAGTAAGCAACGCAAAGAGGCCGTCCGTCAAGGGCGGCCTCTACCGTACATAACGAGGGGTTATGAACTATGAGAAGAATGCAGACGATTGAGAAGGTCATTGGGGAGAACACGTTCTATATCCGCCCGTTCGGCGCCTTTGCGGCGGCGAACATCAGCGGTGAACTGGCCGCCTTGCTGTCCCCGATTCTGGCGGGCATCGCCCCGCTGTTTGGCGGCCTCGACACGGGAGACGGCGGTTCTGACGCCGCAGCGAACCCGCTGGACATGGACATCGAGGAGGCTATGCCTGCCATCAGCAGCGCACTCTCTACGATTTCTGGTGACAAGGTCGAACGCATGATGCGCCGCCTGCTGATCGACCAGCAGAATATCAGCGTTCAGGGCGAGGACACCGACGGTGACACCGTCATTCTGGATAAAGACCTTGCCGACGAGGTGTTCTGCGGCGAACTGCAGGATATGTTCATCCTGTGCTACGAAGTTATCAAGCTGAACTTCAAGGGTTTTTTCAAGAGAGTCGGAATCCAATCTGGCAGCCTTATCGACAAGCTGCGGAAGGGGACTCCGACATCCGAAAATGGGGAGACTTCGACTTCGGACGCTTCAGCGAGCTTGAGCTGAGAATGTACTCGCTTATCAAAGCGGGTATCGCCACGAAGTCTGAGTTGGACGAAGCCTACACACTCGACGAAGCTCTGAAACTGTATGCGCTGTATAGCATGGACAGGGACATCGAGAGGTTCCAAGCCGAGGAGATGCAGGCCGAAATGGGCAGATAAAAAGCCCGCTCCGCGTGGGAGCGAGCTTTTCCATTTGCACCTCAGTACATGATGCGGACGAGGGCTTTGTAGTTGTCAGCGTCAAGAGAACACAAAGCCTTAGTCCCGTCTTTGAAGATGATCGAGACAGTGTAATCGCTGTTCTTTTTGGCGGAGTTAGCTCCAGCGATGGCGCCAATTCCGCCAAAGAGTGCTGCGCCAACAGCGCCGCGAGCCACGCCGCTGCCCATGCTGGAATTGCCCTCCTGCATGACCAGCTCGTAGTGGTCTACGGTAGTCTTGTTGATGAAGGTCTTCTTTGCACCGAAGAATTTGTTCTCGGTAATGAGAAGCCCTTTTTTGTCGCCCTTGAACGAAATCAGGCCGCTGTAATCACCGGCGAGAACCGTGTTTGCCATGATCGTGTGCTCCTCTCTGAATTATAGCCTTGCGGCTTATGAGTGATATTCTATCAGCTTTGAGCGGTACGGTCAACACGGAGCGGTAAAATCTGCCATGAAAGGAGGGCGATTGCTCATGACGATTGTGAAGTTTATCAACGAGGTTGGCTTCAAAGTACGCGAAGGCGACGTAAAAAAAGTCAACGGAACAATCTCTGACATCAAGAGCACCGCGACGAAACTTCTCGGCGCAATCGGCATCGGGTTCAGCCTGACCAAGATCAACGCCCTCGTGGAAGAGTTCGGGCGCGTCAATGAACAGGTCAAGAACTCAACCGCCGCGCTCGGAGACCAAGCTGAGATTCAGAAGAAAATCATGGAGTCTGCTCGGCAAACGCGAAGCAGCTATGCGGAAACTGCAGGAGTGATTTCCGACCTCGTGCACGAAAGCCCAGAGCTGTTTGGCAACATCGACGAAGCGGTCAAGTTCAATAATGCGGCAACAATGCTGTTTAAGTCCGCCGGTAAGACGAATGAAGATATTGCCGGTCTTATGGAGGCAATTAACAAGTCCTTCGCCAAGGGCTATGTTGACAGCGAAACAATCAGCCAGCTTTTGGAGCGTTCACCCGAAGCGGTAGAACTGCTCAACAAGAAGCTCGGCACGACCTCCGATAAACTGGAAGAGATGGCATCGTCCAGAACTATGACGGTCGCAGATCTGAAGGCTGCGTTCGTGGACAATGCCAACACCATTGAGCAAAAGTTTGGAGGCGTACAGTACAGAATCACAGACGCCTTGACCGTCATCCGAAGCCAATGGGGACTCTGGCTGACGCAGATGGACAGTACGCTTGGAGTGACGAACACTATCGCCAATGCGATGGTGAAGTTTTCCGATACAGCCATGCGCGTGATGAACCGCGTCCGAAATGCCGTCGTATGGCTCAACGACAAGCTCGGCGGATCTGGGAATCTGCTGAAACTACTGGCCATTGCGGCAGGCGCACTACTATTCGCGTTCAAGTTCGACAAGATTACAAGTGGTGTGGCAGCCATCATCAAGGGGCTAAAGGGAGTCAACAAAGAAGCTCTTTTGATGGCGGCAAAAATCATCATTATTGCTCTGCTGGTGGAGGATTTCATCAACTTCATGCAGGGCAACAACTCCCTGCTCGGAAGCCTGCTTGAAAGGGCGGGCGTTGACGTGGATAAGTTCCGCGCCAACATCATCAAGATTTGGGAGAACATCAAGACCATTCTGACTGCCGTATGGAAGGGCATCAAAATGTGGCGATCCCGATTTTTCAAGGCATCTGGAGCGTCATCAAGACGGTGTTCGAGGCCATCGGCAAGATTATAGATAAAATCGCCCCGCAGTTCGCAAACCTTGCCGACCAGCTTGCGAACGGTAACATCGACACAGATAAGTGGGTGAAGGTCGGCGAGGCCATCGCAAAAATCATCGCCGTCATCATAGGCGTCGTAGCTGCCGTCAAGACCGTCATCGCCGTGGTGCGAACGGTCACTTCGGTTGTGAAGGGCGTCTCGGCGGTGATCTCGTTCGTGTCCAGCCCTGTCGGCCTTGTGATTCTGGCGATCATGGCCCTGATTGCCGTAGGCATCCTGCTCTACAAGAACTGGGATAAAATCAAAGCCTTTGCCATTCGCATTTGGACGGCCATCAAGGATTTCTTCGTCAACATCTTCACGTCGATTGGGAACTTCTTCACGAGCATCTGGGAAGGCATCAGCACGTTCTTCTCCAGCGTGTGGAACGGCATCAAAGAGACGGTGTCCGGTGCGGTTTCCGCCGTCTGGGAGACCATCTCCACGGTGTTCTCGACGATCTGGGAGTTCATCTCCGGTGTCGCCACCAACATCTGGACGGCCATCACGACGGCGTTTACGAATATCCTGTCGGGCATCACCGGCACGATTGGAAACATCAAGGACAGCATCGTGACCGGCTTCACCGCCGCTATCGACTGGATCAAGAGTCTGCCTGCTCAGGCCCTGCAGTGGGGTGCTGACATCATCAACAACATTGTCGAGGGCATCAAGGGCGCGGTCGGTAAGGTCGGAGAGGCAGTCTCCGGCGTCGCCAGCAAGATCAAGGGCTTCCTCGGCTTCTCCGAACCGGATGAAGGCCCGTTGAGTGACTTCCACACCTATATGCCCGACATGATCGACCTGATGACCAAGGGCATCAGCGCTGGCAAGGCCAAGGTACGCGATGCGCTCGGCGCTCTGACGGGCGATATGTCCATCATGGCGCAGGCCAACGTAGCCAGCCCCACCACGGCGCGGACGGCTATGGGCAGCAACAGCGTCAGCAAGAGCGTCGTGCAGAACGTGAACATCAACAACAAGTTCGAGGGCGACCGTGCCGGCCAGCAGAAGTCCGCAGCGGCGATGGATAAGGCCGCAGGCGACTCTACGGGCGAGATGGCCCGCGCCCTCGCGTATGCAAGGTAGGTGACGTAGATGGCAAGAGCAAAAAGACCTGTCACCATTGCAGGCATCGAGTTCGACGCGCTTATCAGCGAGGAGCATGGCTACGAGGCTACCGTTCCTGAGTATGCCGTTGAGAGCGGCTTCTCCGTCAGCGACGCGATCATCCACGGTGCCGAAACGCTGAACATGGTTCTCTATGTCACCGATACTCCGGTCACATGGAGAAGCCACAGCGGGCGCGGCCGTGTTGAGCAGATCACGAAGCGGCTGGAGGAGCTGTACTACGCCGCCGAGCCGGTCACAATCGTCACCAGCGACGCCACCTACACCAGCATGGCGATTGAGAACCTGACCATCAGCAAGAGCGCCGAGGTAGGCTACGCCCGAGAGATCCCAATTTCGTTCCGCAAGATTCGCATTACGACGGCGCGGACGACGACCATCCCCGCCAGCTACGGCAAGAGCGGTGCGACCGCCGCTTCTGCGGGCACGGCCAACACGTCCAGCGGGAGCAGCGGAAGCTCAGGCTCCGGTAGCTCCGGCGGCTCCGGTTCGGGTTCTGGCTCTGGCAGCGGCTCTGGCAACAGCAAGTCGAGCATCCTCTATGGTGCCGCAAAGTCAATCGGCCTGATTTCGTGAGGAGGGAAACAAGATGGAATATACGATCATCGAAGTCCCAAACCTCAACGACAGCATGAGCCGTGTCGTTCTGAATGGCAAGGCGTATCTGATTCGGTTCACATGGAACGACCGCGGCGGCTTCTGGAAGTTCGGCCTCTACGACACGCAGAGTCAGCCTATCGTCATCGGCATCAAGATTGTGCCGAGGTTCCCTATGAACCTGTTCTACGGCGTGACCGCGTTGCCGAGCGGCGTGTTCGGCGTGATGACCAAGCTGGAGCACATCGGGAGGAATGATTTTCTCGACGGGAAGGCCAGCTTCGTATTCTGCCCTGCGGAAGATAGCGACTGACCCGCTTTTCTCTCCGTCCTACGGACTGTCCGCGGACGCTCCGTGGGATGGTCACACATGAAATCCGAGGACAGTCCGCGCATAACCGTAACCGTAACCGTAACCGTAACCTATACCGTAATCTAACCTAACCAGTAAATATATTTGGTGTGCGTTTTGCAAACGCACGAGCGTGTTTTCTTTGCTTATTTTTCGTGATTTTGCTTTTTGAGCAAAGTCGCTTGTAAAACGAGAGGGGGGATTTTGATGTCTGCGAACTTCGACAGAGAGTATCGCTTGGCTGCAGGTAAAGCCGGCGGCATGGGCTTCGAGATCGGCGAGAAGTCGAAGAGCCAGCCCGTCCCGCTGCACATCAATTTCTCCATTGAGCGCACCGACCTTGAAACGCAGAACACGGGGCGCGTGACCGTCTGGAACTTGAACAAGGAGCACCTTGCCACTCTGGACGAAAAGGACTGCGTCCTGTCCCTGAAGGCGGGCTACGGAAGCCGTATGCCGCTGATTTTCGCCGGCATCGTCACAAACTGCGTCACGACCCACGACGGCGCAGACCGCAAGACGGAGATCGAGGTGGTAGACAACCTCGTCGAGATCCGCGATACCTACGTCACGATTTCGTATGTGGGCACGGTGAACTGGAAGACCATCTTCGACGATGTGGCAAATCAGATGGGTGTGGCGGTGACGTATTCGTACAACGCTGAGTTTGCCGACATCGCCAACGGCTTCAGCTTCGTCGGCCTCGCCCGCGATATTATGACGAAGGGATGCGCCTGCTGCGGCCTCGTGTGGAGTCTGCAGAACGGCGTCATGCAGGTCAAGAAACCGGGGATGTCATGAGCCGTGAGGTCTTCGTTCTCTCTGAGGACTCTGGGCTGCTGGGCATCCCTGCCCGCGTCACCGAGGCCAACTCCGAAACGAGCGATAAGACCAGCATCGGGTGGGAAGTCGAGTTCTTCCTGAACGGGGCCATCCACATTGACGACTATGTGAAGCTGGAGAGCAAGACCGTCACGGGTTATTTCCGCGTCGCCAAGCTGACGCAGGCTGGGGACAATATCTCCGGTGACTGGACGTGTACGGCGCGGCTCATGGAGGTGCAGGGGTAATGATGCAGGAGTTTGTGCAGGAGATCCAGAACACCGTCCAACGTGGGCTTCGCGGCATCCATACGGCCATGCCGGGGCGGATCGTCAGCTTCGACGCCGCAAAGGGCATCGCAACGGTCAAGCCCGCGATGAAGTTCAAGAAACCGGACGGGAAGACGATGGATTTCCCACAAGTCACCGGCGTTCCGGTCGTGTTCCCGCAGGGGGCAGGACAGGGCGCAACGATTGCGTTTCCGGTCAAGCCCGGAGATAGCTGCCTTCTGGTGGTGGCCGAGCAGAGCCTCGACTACTGGCAGTACGGGCAGGAAACCAGCACGGATCTGGCCTTCGACATGACGAACGCGATTTGTATTCCCGGCCTGTTCGCCCAAAGGGAACCCCGTGGTCGCGGATGCCTGCGCCCAAAATGCGGTCATCGTCGATGTCAAGGGAACCCGCCTGACAGTCAAGGGCGGCTCCGTGACGATTTCTGCTCCCGAAGTCACCGTCGAGGGAAACCTGACTGTGACCGGCAGCCTGTCGTATTAGGCCCGTAGAAGTTCGCTACGAGCTTTCAGGCAAAAGCAACAATCTACACCCATGAGGCGCTACGACACCGTCTGGGTGATTTCTGGCGATTCCAGACTACTTCTGGGAGGGGGTATTCACCGTGTTAGACATCAGACTGAATGAGGACGGCGATATTGCCATCTCCAAGAATGGCGACATCTCCACGACGGAGAGCGTCAGACAGGCCGTAATGATTCGGCTGCGCTGGATTTATGACGAGTGGCGGCTCGGCCCTGAGCTGGGCTTCCCGTGGTTCGAGGCAGTCTTCGTGAAGAACCCGAACACCATCAAGATTAAAACGCTCGTGAGAGACGAGATCCTGAAAGTGAAGGAGGTCAAAGCGGCGACGGTCACATCGGTCGATTACAACACGGCAAAGCGAACGGCGACGTTCCGCTACACCGTCACCGTGGGAGAGGACACGTTTAGAGAGGAGGTAACGCTGTATGGCTGATTATGGCCTGACCCCGCAGGGGCCGAATATCAAGCGGCTGGATGTCATTCTGGAAGAGATGCACTCGGGCCTGTCTGAGAAATGGGGCGTGAATACGCGCCAGAACCCCGAGTCCCTGCTGAACCACCTGCTGACAAATGTGGCCGACGCCATCGCCGACCTCTGGGAGTTTGGCGAAGCGGTGTACTTCTCACAGTACCCGGCCACTGCAGAGGGCCGAAGCCTCGACAACGCCGCGCAGTACGGCGGCTCCACCCGTGAGGCCGCAGCGAAGTCGTACTACCCGATTCATTGTACGGGCAAGGACGGCACGAAGCTGGCCGCCGGTACGAGGATTTCCTCCGCGACGAACCCGACAACCTATCTGAGTATCACGGACACGAGAGAAATCAGCCGTACGTCGTTCAATCGTGCCTGCATCAAAATCGCGTCCCTCGGAACAGAGAGTGTTTACACCGTAGCCATCAATGGCGCGGTGTTTTCTTATAGCCCGACGGCGGCGGACACGCTCACGGTGCTGAAAGGCATCGCGGCGGCCATCACCGACGAGAAGTTCACGGCCTCCGTGGACGAGACGAATGAGTTCCTGAACATCGAGGCGGCAGACATCGCCTCAAACAATGTGCTGATTCTCTCCGAGAACCTGACCACGGAGACGGTGACGTCGATCATCACCTTCGGCACCGAAGAGAACGGCGACATCCTGATTCCCGGCGGGGTCATTACGAACATCGTCAACGCCGACGCTGGCCTGCTGGCCGTCGAGAACCTCTGCGGCTACATCGCGGGCCGTGACGAAGAGACTGACGTTGAGTTCCGCCAGTCCTACGTGGACAAAATCTTCAACCGTTCGAGCAATATGCTTGAGAGCATCCGCTCCGCAATCCTGCTGAACGTGCAGGGCGTCCGCAGCGTCGCCCCGTATGAGAACGCAACGCACCAATGGTATGTGGACGGCACCTATCTGGACGTGAAGGACGTGACAGAAACGCCCGCAGGCGACATCGTCCGTCCGCCGCACAGCGTCGAGATCGTGGTAGACGGCGGCGACTCGAAGGAAATCGCGCAGCAGATCCTCGCCAACAAAGCGGGCGGCATCAACACGGTCGGCGAGACCGTCGTGGTTCTGCCCGGTGAGTACGACGAGGAAATCACGATCCGGTTCAATCGGCCGACGACGATTTACACATGGTTCCGCCTGGGCATCACGCTCAACCGTTCCGAGGCTTTGCCGCCGAACTACGTTGACCTGCTGAGAGAGGTCGTCCTTGAGAACATGGACGCTCTGGACGCCGGCAAGGATGTCGTTCCGCAGCAGTTCATGAGCCAGCTTTACAAAGCCTGCTCTGGCATCAGCTATATCGACATTCAGCTTTACGCTTCGGCGGACGCCTCCGATGAAAAACCCTCCAAGTACCCCGACCGTAGCAAGAACATTACGGCGCGTCAGCGGGCCTACACCAAGGAGGAGATGATCGAGGTGGAGATTGATGGCTGATTATGTAGCGACCCTGAAAAACGACCTTGTCGAGCAGTTCCGAGGCAAGGCCAATATCGAGGCGCTCATGGAAGTCATAGGCGCCCAGCTTCAGCAGGTGTATGACTTCTACGACCAGCTTCGGCAGGACAGGGGAGTACATACAGCCGTTGGCAAGCAACTGGACGGTGTCGGCGACATCGTCGTGATGACCAGAATGGAGGCCGGCAAGCTCGCTGGCGACCCGATCCCGTTCGAGGTCATCGACGACGAGACCTACCGCCGGTATCTGATTTACAAAATCCTGAAAAACACCTGCGATTGCACCTACCCCGACATCATCAAGGCGTTTCGGATGTTCTGGGATCGGCCTCTGTACTACAAGGAAGATCCTGCAGAACCCGCGACGATGATTTTCGACACCGGCGAAATGGATGGCACCGTCGATACGACACCGCTGTTCACCACGCCGCTGCTCCGCGCCGCTGGCGTTACCTTGAAGCTCTACGCTCGGACGAAGACCGAGATGGAGACGGCAAAGCTCTACATTCTGAGCGGCCTCGGCTTTGCCGTCACGGAAACGCTGCTGCCCATCCTCGAACGCGATATTGATTACCGCGCCCATGTGTACGTCAGGGGCGGGTATTCGACCATCGCCGAGGACACACTCCCCGGCGTCGAGCGAGACTATAAGTTTGGCTTCAAACTCCATCTGGGCGCCGGTCTGCAGGCGGTCTTGGAGAGTACGCTGCCCAATCAGGAGCGCGAAGTGTCCTATGACACCTCTGTTTGCGCTGGAAGCGCGGTTCAGAGCGTCATGGAGACGAGAATCACCGACATGGTGATGAAGTCGGGGAAGATGGCCTCACCGCAACTGTCTGCTGCGAAGCGCACGAAACTCCAAAACCTCCGAGCCGTCGCGGATCGCTTGAAGCGAGAAAGCACGGCAGAGGGCAGGAGCGCCCCGAAAGCAGAGTCCAATAAAACGATTGAAGGAGGAACACAGAAATGAGCTACTATGGCGGAACCGTAACGGTCGCCGGCCGCAATCTCATTACGAGCCTCATGGCCGGGAAGACGATTGAGTTCACCCGCATCATGGTCGGCTCTGGTGCCATGCCGGAAGGCGTTGAGCCTATCGACATGGTCGCGCTGGTCACTCCGGTTGCGGAGGGCGTTTCGTCCGTCCCGACTGTGGAGAACGGCGTACTGAGCATGGTGGTCGAATACCGCAACGACCTGAATGGCGGTTTGCAGGAGGGCTTCTGGCTCCGCGAGTTTGGCGTATTCGCCAAGACCGAGGACACCGAAGAGATCCTGCTCTACTACGCAACGCTGGGCGACAGCCCGCAGCCGGTCAATGCCTACAAGGACAACCGCATTGACATTCGGCGCTATCCCATTTCGATTGCCCTTGAGCTGGATGCCGACGTCCAGATTACCTACAACCCCGGTGCGCGTTCATCACGTCCGCTGAGGCTGAGGAGCTGGTGCGGACGATGGTTCAGGAGGCGATCAGCGGTGTCGGCACCGCAATCATCAAAGACATCACGATTCCCCACACCGGCTGGACATGGCAGGAGGAGAGTCCTGGTGAACAGGGCGCGTGGGACATGGACGAGTATCGCTACTACGTCGATGTTCCCGTGACGGAGGCTGCGGAAACGCAGTTCCCGAACGTCGCTCTGCATAAAGCGGCCCTTGAGACCGCGAAAAACGCTGGCCTTTGCCCAACGGTGCAGACCCTTGCCGGTGCGCTGCGCTTCTGGGCAAAGAGAAGTCCTGACGAGGATATGGAGGCGACTATCGCCCTCGTATCTCCCGGCGCCAGCAGCAGCGGGGGAGGCGGAGGCTCGACCTATGTGCTGCCCGTGGCTACGGCAACGCGGCTCGGCGGCGTAAAGATCGGCAAAGGCATCTCTGTGGCAGCGGACGGCACGATCACCGCATCGACCAGCGGCGTCAGCCCCGACGACATGGCCTCCACCGAAGACACGGAATCCATGCTGGACGAAGTCTTCCCCTCTGAGGACGAGAACCCCTAAGCTACCGGCAAAGACCATTGAGAGGAGCGATTAAATGGCATACGACACCTCTAAACTCGCAAGCCTTCAGGCTCTTAAAGATACGGCTACCCGTATCAAGAAGGAGTATCTGGCGGCTATCTCCAAGGCTGGTCACGCTTCGTTCCAGAAGGCCGAATCCGTACCGACTGCGGAGGAAGCGCAGGAGAACATCCTGTACTTCGTGAAAAACACCAAGACCGGCTTCTACGACATCTACGCTCTGGTGGATGGCTCCGTGGAGTGGCTGGACGACACCACGGTTGACCTCGACGGCTATGTCACCGACGAGGAGCTGACCACGGCTCTGGCGGGTCTTGGCGGCGGCGCTCTCTATGAGGGTACGAAGTCTGACCTGTCCGCATCCGACAGCAGCGTCATCGAGGCGTACTTCGCGGCGCACACCGACATCACCCCGAAGTCGGGCGATGTGTTCGTCGTGACCACCATCGTCGGCGACAAGGAGTACGAGAAGTCTGCGTACCAGTACACCGGCGAGGCGTGGGAAGCGATGACCGGCAACGTGGACGCTGACAAGGTCATCATGCGCGAGAACCTGATGCTGGCGGGCGATTACGACCGCATCGGCAACTGGACGAAGGACAAGAACGGCACGGCCACCAAGGAAGTGTCTGGCAAGTCCGTTGCGGCGATCCTGAAAGACCTGACCTCGAAGACCCTTCAGCCGACCATCACGGCGAACCCGTCCATCAACGGCTTCGGTCTGAGCGGTGCGGCCGCGGTGGAAGCCGGTACTGCGGTTGCGACCGCGTCCTATCTGGCCGCCACCCTGAACCCCGGTTCCTACAAGTACGGTCCTAAGACTGGTACTGGCGTTGTGGCGTCCAACTGGAAGGTTGAGCGTATCACTGACGGCGGCACCGAGCAGGTGGCCTCCGTGGACGCCGCGTCCCTGCCTGCGGGCGGCGACAACAACGGCGGAAACGGCTTCATCATCGGCGATGCTGGCGGCGCTAACGCTGTGGCAAACCTGAAGTACCGCGTGACCGCGACGCATGGCGCTGGTGTGCAGGCCGAGGACAACCTCGGCGGCGCGTCCAACCCCGCTGTTGCGATTGCGGCTGGGTCTAAGACGAAGGACTCCGCTGCGTACACGCCGTTCCGCAACTACTTCTTCGGCGCAACCGCCGAGAAGCCGGCTCTGGACAGCGCGTACATCCGCGGCCTGACCAAGTCCGGCAAGGCATACGCTCCTGGCGTCATTACCGTCAACGTTCCCGCTGGCGCGAATCGCGTTGTGATCGCCTGCATCGCTGGCAAGACCGGTGTAAAAAAGGTTATCAACGAGACTGCGCTGAATGCCGATGTGACCGATACCTTCACCAAGAAGACGGTCGCCGTCGAAGGCGCCAACGGTTACACCGCGAAGGACTACAATGTGTGGGTTTTCGAGCCGGCCGTTCCGTACGAGAACGCTGCCGTCCTGAAAGTCACGCTCGGTTGAGAGGAGGGAATGAAAGATGGCAGTCATTAACACCCAGAATAGCTACGCCAAGATGGAGTTCCCGCTGACGATCAAGCGGCAGGATGCGTTCAGCATCGACCCCACCGAGATCTGGCCCTCTCTTGAGGCAGCTCAGGAGTACGCGCAGAACAACCCCACAGCTTACGTCGGCCAGAAACTCTCTGTTGTCGTGGATGGTGTGTCCACACCGTATCAGATCAAGAACGCGGCCGGTGAGCTGGAACCCCTCGGCGGTACTCCCGCGACCGACGACGAGGTAACTGAGATGCTCAACGAAGTGTTCAATTCCGAGGAAACTGGGAACTGACGCTTCGGTGAACAAATATTTTAATCATCATTAGGAGGAAAACAAAATGGCTTACGATGTTTCCAAACTCGCAAAACTCGCAGCACTGAAGGCTCTGGCTGAGAAGGTCAAGAGCGACTACGCTACCAAGGCTGACCTGAAGAAGGCGTCCGACTCTGCCGCTGCCGCGTTCAAGTCCGGCAAGGTTGATGGCAACACCGTCTCCCTCTACACGAGCGAGGACAAGAGCGGTACTGCCGCGTTCACGTTCGACTTCCCGACCGAAATGTTCCTCGATCAGGCAAAGACCGAGTTCGTCGCCAAGTTCAAGTGGGCTGAAGCCACCTATCCCGGCTCCACCAACCCCAGTCTGGATGGCAAGCCCGTCATGGTCCTCGCCGTCAAGGGTGAGAACCCCGACAGCGTTGCTTACAGCTTCCTGAACATGGCCGCTCTGGTCGATACCTACAAGGCCAAGGAAACCGGCAAGGATGCTTCCACCACCATCGAGATCTCTGGCTATGAGGTCGAGGTCAAGGTCAACATCTCCAAGGAAGACGGCAACGTCCTGGAGCTGAAGGGCGACGGCCTGTATGTCCCCACTCCCGAAAAGACCGATATCAGCGGTAAGGCCGACAAGGTCAAGAGCGCCACTTCCGGCAACTTCGCCGGTCTCGATGAGAACGGCAACCTGACCGACTCTGGCAAGAAGGCTGACGACTTCGTCGCGGCTGAGGCTGGCAAGCGCCTGATGACCGACGCCGAGGGCACGAAGCTCGGTAAGATCGCTGAAGAGGCCACCAAGACGGAGAAGTCCGATACCAACGGCTGCGTCAAGATCAACGGCGTTGATACCGAGGTCTACAAGGAGCCCACTGATGTCATCCACGGTTCTATCGCCACCGACGACGAAGTGACTGAGATGCTCAATGAGGTCTTCACCACAACCAGCGTCTAATCCACAGGAACACGCGAAAGGACAGGGGGAGAAATCCCTCTGCCCTCTATTATCCGACATGGAGGTATTAGCGCATGGGTAAATTGACACTCACGGAGCACCTGAAAGCCTGTGCGGAAGCGGCGAAGAGTTTCACGAACGGCCTTGTCGCCGAGCTGGCGCAGACCGTGACGGAGGCAATGCAGGAGATGGAGAACGTCAAGGCTGATAAGCAGGCTTCGGTGTCCATCACCATTCCGACTACGGGCTGGGGCGGCGATGAAGCGTCGGAAAGTTACCCGAACTACTGCGACATCACGGTCGAAGGAGTGACGGCAAAAGACCGCGCTGATATTGCGATTGCCCCGAACAGCATGGACGTGGCTATCGAATGCGGTATGTGCCCCACCAACGAAACGCTGGCGGGGAAGATCCGCGTGTGGGCGAGATCCGTCCCCACCGAAGCGATTGCCGCAGAGTACAAGCTGAATCAAGGAAAGGAGTAACCTGACGTTATGGCTTACGGAACTGTAAATGTCGGTCAGGCTCAGACCGACGGCAGCAAGTATATCACTACCGAGCAGGTCGGTACGCCGGGTGGTCTGGCTACTCTGGACGCCAACGGCAAGCTGACCGCTTCGCAGCGGCCCGACATCGACGCATACACGAAGCAGCAGACCGATGACCTCGTGGATCAGGACATCGCCGCCCACAACAGCGACGCATCCGCCCACGGTGACATCCGCGCTTCCATCGCGGCTGTTGACGCAGCCGTCAAGGCTATCGAGCTGAAGTACGGCACGGAGATCACGAAAAATCCGTTCAGCGTCGGCTTCACCGACCTGAGTGCGGTCAACGTGACCGGCGTATGGAACGCATCGCTGGGCAGGATCGAGTTCTGATGGCAGAGGAAATCATTTTTCTCACGCCCCGCTGATGAAATTTCCTGCATCATCGGGAACCTGTTCTCAGCGATTACGCCTCCGTGCGACCTCAAGCGCAGCACCGATCTTGTCATCTGCGGTATGACCCACGCTCAAAATTATGGGACGCTGACCGTCAAGAGCGACTGCTGCATTTTCGTCGGCGAGCCTGAAGATTTGGCCGCCGTATTAAACGGGCAATGCCCGGAAAGGAAGTGCAGACATGGCCGATAAGGAGTTTCTGCTTGGCAACAGAGCAAGGGAGCTTCTGAAATATACCAAGCAGGCGACGAGGGTTGTCTCCGGCGACATCAGCAAGGCCGACGTTCGAGCAATTATCACACGGGTTGCCGAACTCGACGACATCTGCGATGTCAAGATGGTCTGCCAAGAGGTCGTACACGTCCTTGATACCAAGGACAAGGAGGGCTTCACAAAGAGTACCTTCCGAATGTATGGAGAGGATATGCGCGAAACCGCGAAGAAGATCCTGACGGACATCCACCGCGCCAACAACACGAACTTCGTGGTGGCGTATGAGGATAGAATCCACAAGATCGAGGAAGTGGTGGACGGCTGCTCATTGCTGCTGGAGTATATCACGATCTGTATGGACGAGGGCATCATCAGCGTGAAGAAGGCAGGCGTCTGGACGAAGAAAGTCACAGACGTCAAGTATATGGCTATGGCGTGGCTGAAGGGGAGACCGCGGCAGAGCCAACAAGCTCCGTTCGGAAGCAAAGGAAAAGGAGGACAGAAGCCTTTACAATCTGGTGATGTCCGCCTGCTCCGCAGCCCAGTCCGCACGGAAGTAATCAGGGTTCATAGCGGAGGCATCCGCCTTGAGTTAGGTATGACTCGCATCGGCCGCCAACTGGTGGCTCCGCTCCCCGAACACCAACAACACCAACAACGTGTGGAACGTCAACTCCAACGGCAACTACAACAACAACAACGCATCCAACTCGAACGGCATCCGCCCCGCTCTGATGGAAAGTGAGATTAGTAATCCCTTAGATGGGTCGAACACGGTACACCATCATCAAAGGGAGTCATATCCTGTCGCCCGTCTGTGCATGGATGGACGATAAACACATCACACCGAGGCTCGCCATCCTGACTTGGATGCTGCGGCTGCCGGGGGCAAGACGACCGGTGTTAGGAGTGATGGCTGGTCTGGAGCTTGCCCTATACCCAGACCAGAGGAAGCACCAACAGCAAAGAAGCGAGTTTATGACCTATCAAGAGATGTGCAGCTTTGAAACGCTGTACGCAGCTTACTTGGAGGCCAGAAAGCGGAAACGGTCAAAGCCCGGAACGGCTCAGTACGAGCAAAATGTTCTGGCCCGCACCGAGAAGCTGTCAACGATCCTGAACACCAAGACCTACGTTCCGAGCAGGTTCGAGGTGTTTTGTGTCTATGAGCCGAAGAAGCGGCTCGTCCAAGCGCCCGCGTTCGTGGACAAAGTCGTCCTCCACGCGGTCGTGGACAACATCCTGTATGAAGCCATCACGAAGAGCTTCATTCGGGACAATTTCGCCAGTCAGACCGGTAAGGGCACCAACGATGGTTTGATGCGGCTGAAGCAGCACATGGTCGATTACTACCGGCGAGAGAAGCGCGGAACCGATGGGTGGATTCTCAAAGGAGACGTGCATCACTTCTTCGCCAGCATCGACCACGACAAGCTGAAACGCAAGCTGAAGGCGCTGCTCGATAAGCGCGGCGTAGACCCGCAGATCTATGACCTGCTGTGCGTCTACATCAATACGACCGACGGGCTGCCCCTCGGCTACCAGACCAGCCAGCTACTCGCTCTGATGTTTCTGGACGAGTTCGACCACCTGATGAAAGAGAAATACCGCCTGAAGTATTACGGGCGATACATGGATGACTTCTACGTCATCCTCTCAGACAAACAGCGGTTGAAGGAGATCCTGAAGGACATTCGGGCGCTGATGGACGGCTGGGGCTTGGAGCTGAACCAGAAGACGGGCATCTTTCCGCTGAGGAACGGCATCGACTTCCTCGGCTTCCATTCGTACATTACCGAAAGCGGTGGTATCATCCAGAAACTTCGACGGGACAGCATCCAGCGAATCCGTGCGAAGGTGAAGTTCTGGGCGGAAGCCTACAAGCGCGGTGAGGTTACGAAGGACGCTATCCTCCAGAGTTTCGGAGCGTGGGACGCACACGCGGCATACGGCGATACGCACGAGCTGCGGGCGAAATACGCAAAGAAGGTGGAGGCTATCATCGGTGAGCCGGTGGAGATCCACCGGAAACTCAACGGAAACCGTGCGGTACGCGATAAGCGAAGGCTTCGCCAATGCCGCAACCTCTACAAGAAACAGCATCAGAACAGGGAGACGGAGAAATCCGGCTCCTTTTCTTATGCCCAACGCCCCACGGACGTTCCTCCGTGGAGGACTCTTAACTCTTATCAAGGAGGAAAACGAAATGGCAAATGTGCTTTTGAGCACCAAGGCCGTCGGCAGCACCGTCAAGCTGAAAGTCAACGGTACGGCAAAAGAGTTCATCGTCGTCCATCAGGGCAAGCCGAGTTCTCTGTACGATAACTCCTGTGACGGCACTTGGCTGTTGATGAAGGACATCTACGAGAACAGACAGTGGCACAGCTCGAATGTGAACAATCTGGAGAACAGTACCATCCACAGCTATCTGAATGGAACGTTCCTCAACCTGTTTGAGAGCAACATCAGGGACGCAATCAAGCAGGTAAAGCTCCCGTATCGCAAGAACGGTGGTTCCGGCGGCTCGGATCAGAGCGGTGCTAACGGCCTGCTCTGCAAGATTTTCCTGCTGTCCGGCTACGAAGTTGGATGGACCACCAGCGACAACCCCTACTTCCCGGTAGACGGTGCGAAGCTGTCCTACTTTGAGTCTGGGACCGGCACGTCCGCCAACAACACGCGTATTGCGAACCTGAACGGCTCGGCCGCCCGCTGGTGGCTCCGCTCCCCGGTCACCGGCTACACCGGCGACGTGTGGTACGTCCGCTCCAACGGCTACTGCGACGACGACTACGCATCCTACTCGTTCGGCATCCGCCCCGCTTTGATTCTTCCCTCTACACTCTTGGTCTCTGATGACGGCACCGTATCCACGAATACGCCCCCCGACTATCACCAGTACCAGCGGCGCGAGTGGCGTAAACCTCGGCAGTAAGACGGCGGCGTTCAGCTTCAAGTACACGCCCAACGATGCCGACGGCGACAAGCTGACGGTCACGGAAAAGCTGGACGGTGTCGTGAAGAAGACTCGCACGAATGTCGCAAGCGGTACGCAGCTTACCTTCGAGTGTGCCAGCACCGCGGCGGAGTTCCAGAAGATCCTGAACGGAACGCACACCATCACCATCGAAGTGAGCGATGGAAAGGCGAGTGCGACCTTCACGGCCACCTTCACGAAAGCCGTCCACAAGGCGACCATCACGCTGAAGACGCCGCTGGCGGTTTCCGGCGACATCACGGCGGCGGTCATGTCGGTCGTGGGGCAGATCCCGGCCGGCGCGGTCTACAAGGTCGAGGCAACCAACAACGCGAAGGACACCAGCCCGGTGTGGCAGGACGTCACCGCGGAGGTCAAGAGCGGCGCAAACATCGTCTTCACGAACAAGACGGCAGCAAACGGCGCGGCGTTCAACTTCCGCATCACTGTGGAGCGCGGCACGTCCGCCGGTGGATATATCTCCGGCGTGAGCGGCGCGTTCCAGTAAGGAGGAGAAGCTATGGGACTCGTATGGAGAAAAAGATGACCTGCTGACGCTGGCCGAGAAGCAGCTCAACATGGCGAACGAGACCTGCCAGCAGAAAATCTACGCCGGTATCGACGTGGAGCTGAGCGGCGGGACGGAGCATTTCTCTCTGGAGACGCACGATCAGGCCAACATCGAATCCATGTTCACCGCCGTCACGCTCGGCGCGAAGGAGCAGCAGTACCATTGCGACGGTGGGGAGGTCAAGACCTACTCTGCCGCCGATGTCGTTGTGCTGTACGCAGCTTACAAGAACTACGTCCCGAAGCACACGACCTACTGCAACCTCCTGAAGAAGTGGATTAAGCGTGAGACGGACAATGCCGTCATTGGTGCCATCCAGTATGGTGACAACCTGCCGGAAGACCTGACCGCACAGATGCAGACGATCCTCGACGCCGCGACGGCACAGCTCACCAGCATCACCGCTGCGGTCAGCGACGGTGCGTTTGCGGATAAGATCTCGTCTCTGGAGAACCAGATGACCGAAACTCAGATGGCATTGTGCGATGTCTACGAGCAGGTCATCGCAGCGACTTCGGCTACGGAGGGATAAAGCTATGGCAAGAATTTACGCGACCCTGATTCGCAAGGGTGAGAAGACCATCGAAGACGTCCCGGAAAGACTCCGGGCAGCCGTGGAGGCTCTGCTTGCAGAGGACGCCGTATGAGCGCCCTCCGCGAGTTTTGTCTTAAATATCTGCTGAGAAAGGAGGAAGACGAAATGGCTGTTGTGTACGCTACCCTGATTATCAAGGGCAAGAAGACCATCGACCAGGTGCCCGCTCGTCTGCGTAAGCAGGTCGAGGAGATCCTGGAAGCCTGTGAGGTGGAGATCTGACCTCCCAGCGGCGGGAGCCGGTCGTTCTGACCGGCTCCCGTTTTACATGAACGCAATCTGGATGCCTCTCGCCATGCAGTTACCCGGTTCACCGGCGAAGAGCGAGTCCAAACCAAGAAACTGTTGAGAGAGGTACGAGAGTATGAATATCGGAGAAATCTTGATCGCCGTGCTGATGGCAGTCGCCGGCGGCGCGGCAGGAGCGGCCGTTATCAACGGCATCAACGAGAGATGGAAGTTCAAAGCTGGCCGAAAGGCGGCGAAGGAAGACCGCGAGGAGGAGAAAGCGGATAAGACCGCTGAACTGACAAAGACGATCGCCGGTTTGCAGGAGGACATCAAGCGCCTTCGTAGCAGCGATGCCGCTCAGTCCGAGGCACTGAAGCAGATTCTGCTCGACAGGGTACTTTATCTCGGGCAGGGATACATCGCCAAGGGAGAAATTTCCTACGACGACAGACGCCGCTTTCACGCCATGCACGACTGCTACCACAAGGGACTCGGCGGGAACGGAGATGCAGACATCATCGTTGAGGTGTCGATGCTCTGCCGCTGAAAAAAGTAAGGAGGCGGGCGTATGAGCGTCCTGAATATCGTCCTGTTCTGCGCCGCCGGCTTCCTGCTTGGCATCGTCATTTCGTGGTTGGTGAGCAACATCGCGTCGCGCATTCGCAATCGCACGGCGCGGCGTCGCGTTGAACCGCAGATGAACGTGAAGAAGAAGGGCATCAAAACGATGGACTTGATTCTGGTCATCATCGGCGTATCGCTTGTCTGGTTCACGCACCGTATGCTCACGCTGTATGAAACGACCGGCGGCATCCCTGACACGCTCTGCCAGTGCGTCTTTGCCCTGCTCGGCGGCGAGTGCGGCGTTATGGGCTGGATCAAGACCACCAAGGACAAACAGCAGGATCGGAAATGGGCGGAGGAAGACCGGCAGAGAATGGAGCGCGAGGCACAGCAGCCCGCGCAGGACTTCGAGCCGTCGTTCACCGCTGAACAGAAGAACCGCGACCAGTAAAGGAGACATGAAATGTCGCTGATTGGAAGCACAAATGAAGAGAAGATCTGGAACTACCTGAAAGCCAAAGAACTACCCGATTGCGGGATTGCCGGTCTGATGGGGAACTTGTATGCGGAAAGCTGCCTGATTCCCACCAACCTGCAAAACAGCTACGAGAAGGCCCTCAGCTTCACCGACGCCGCCTACACGGCTGCGGTGGACAACGGGACGTACCAGAACTTCGTGAAAGATAGCGCCGGCTACGGTCTGGCGCAGTGGACATATTGGAGTCGGAAGAAGAACCTGCTCGACTTTGCCAAGAAGAAGGGCAAGAGCATCGGCGACTTGGAGATGCAGCTCGATTTCCTCTGGAACGAGCTGCAAGGCTACAAGGCCGTCATCTCGACCCTGAAAACGGCGGAGACCGTGCGGGCTGCATCCGATAGCGTCCTGCTGAACTTCGAGAGGCCGGCAGACCAGAGCGAGGCGGTGAAGAACCGCCGCGCAGGCTTCGGCCAGAAGTTCTACGACAAGTACGCCGCCGACTCCACGGCGCAGAAAGGAGTGCCTGGAGTGAGCAAATGCTACGCTTCCGCCGTGATCGCCGTCGCAATCGGCGAACTCGGCTATGTCGAAAAGGCGACCAACAGCCAGCTCGACAACAAGACTGCCAACCCCGGTCGTGCGAACTGGACAAAGTACGCCAGAGACTTCGACGAAAAGTACCCGAAGTGGTACAACGGCAAGAAGAACGGCTACGAATGGTGCGATATGTTCGTGGACTGGTGCTTTGTGACCGCGTTCGGTTATGAGAACGCCCTGCGGCTGCTTTGCCAGCCTGAGCGTTCCTGCGGCGCGGGCTGCACTTGGTCTGCGAAGTATTACAAGCAGAAAGGGCAGTTCTTCACGTCCAACCCGCAGGTGGGCGATCAGATTTTCTTCGGAACGTCGATTGACAACTGCACCCACACCGGCCTTGTGGAGAAAGTGGATGCCTCGAAGGTCTATACCATCGAGGGCAACACCAACAACCAGTGTGCGCGTCGCAGCTATGCGCTGAACAGCGCGAAGATCGTCGGCTATGGCCGCCCGAAGTACGATGGCGCTGGAACGACCACGCCTGTCACGCCGACGAAGCCCAGCGCCGGCGGCCAGACGAGCGGCGCCGACTATAAGATCGGCGACATCGTCCAATTCAAAGGGGAAGACCCACTACGTCAGCAGTCAGGCGACGAGCGGCGTACCATGCAAACCCGGCAAGGCCAAGGTGACGAGTATCGCAAAGGGCGCGAAGCACCCGTACCACCTCGTCAATCAGGGCGGCGGCTGCACCGTCTACGGCTGGGTCAATGCCGCCGACATCGGCGCCGACTCTGGCGCGGAGCAGTCCCACCTATACGGTGGTCGCCGGTGACTCTCTCTGGGGTATCGCCCAGAAGCGTCTCGGCAACGGCAACCGCTACAAAGGAAATCATGACGCTGAACGGCTTGAGTTCGACCGTGATCCGTCCCGGCCAAAAGCTCAAGCTGCCGTCGTGAGCACCCTGAGATGCGCGGTCTGCGGAAAAGAGATCGTAGAGGTCAAGCCGTGCATCTACAACCAGAAATACGGTCCCACCTGTGAAGAGTGCTGCGAGAAATGCCACGACACGGAGCCTTTTCCGTGTCCAGAGTATGACCAGCGGCACCCGAAGCAGGAACAATATTAAGCGGCCATGAGCCGCAAGTCAGGAGGAAAATGCAATGGATTTTCTCAGCGTACTCGAAATCATTGTGGTCGTGATCTGCGCGATCACCTACGGCTTCATGCTTTTCTTCAAGGTCAGAGGCAACGTCCTCGGTGCGGTGAGCGAACTCATTGCACTGGCCGAGGCGTCCGGTCTGACCGGCTCGGAGAAGATGTCTCAGGTCGTCAACGGCCTGTACGTCAAGATCCCGGCCCCTCTGAAGAAAATCTTCACCCCCGAGCGCCTTCAGAGCATCGCCCAGACGATTTTCGACTGGATGCGGAAGTATGCCGACGAATACAAGGCGAACAGCGAGGCAGGCGTGGTCAAGACGCCCGAAGAGGTGAAGACTGATGTGGCGGTAGCCGCCGCTGACCTCGCAATCGAGCTGCTCAAGCTGACCGTTCCCGATCTGAAAAAGAAGGCGGAGGAATACGGCGTTGAGCTGGACGGTCTGACCCGCAAGGACGAGATCCTGCGAGCCATCATGGAGGCCGTCCTGAAGAAAGCGTAAACGGGCTTCGACCTCCGGCCCGATACGCCCGCCATGCAAAGGGCTTGCGCCCCCTCGCTGGCCCTGACAACTGCATAGCGGATAGATTGAACACCCCATTTCGGCTTCGGCCGGGATGGGGGTGTTTTTGCGTTTTCAGACGGTTTCTCTCCACACCGGCCCCAGCATACCGCCAAATTCGCCTACAAGACCGCTACGATGCGCTACGCCTTTTCCTATATACTTTCACCCCTGCCGCCAAAACGCCGCCAGAGGCCGTCTACGGGCCGTACAGAAAGGTTCTGGATTTGCGGTAAAAGGATAAACGGAAGTAATGATATTCGGTAAAAATATTTGTAAAATATGCAAAAACCTATTGACATAGGTAGGTAATAAAGTATAATTAACACATAAGATAACCACATGGATAATTCAAAGAAGCCAGACGGCAAATCAGGAGGCAACTATGAAGCTGAACCAGACCTATCCTCTCATGGATCTGCTGGACGCTCTGACCGCTGCAAGCGACAACACCAGAGAGCTTGCGAAGCAGCTCAAAGCCGAGGGGCGCCACATGACGGTGTTCACCGTGTATGAAGCCGAGAATATGCTGAGCGTTTCTCCCCATGCCCGCGTGACACTGACCCGCAAAGAGAGCGATGACCGCTGGGCCGGCTACATGGAAACGTCAGCATACAGAGACGGCGAGCGTGTCCCCGTGGCTGTAAACCGTAGAGAGTATGTGCTGACCGCCAACGATGATTTCAGCCGGTTTGAAATTCAGATGTGAGGCAGGAGGCAAGAACATGAGGGTGTGCTACAAAGGCCAGCAGACGGTGGATGCGTTCGGTGAGAAACTTGCTCGACCGCTTGCTCCGGTGGCAATCGTCACTTTCACCTATGAGGAATACAACAAAGCGTTGGCGATTCTGGAAGAGACGGGTTACGACTTCGACCTCTTCGGAGAGCCGGGGTTCCTCTGGGCGGAAGTGGCCGTGGATGGCAAGGAAGGCTACAAGGACTTCATGAAGGAATGGAAAGCGGGCAAGGAGGCGTACAACCTGTGAAAAGCAATCCGGTCAAGGTCAGCGGCAAGCTGTTCCGATACGATTTCGACCGCTCGGTGGTCGAGTACATCATCAAGGCTGATGCGGAGACCATCAGCGAGGAGAACGAGTGGAAGCGGAAGCACGGCTCTCCGCTGTTCGGCATCGACCCTGAGGGGTATATCGTCTGCTCGACCGCTGGCCTGAACGTGGCGAACTGGAAGAATGCAGCGGCTCGCAAGGAGTACCTGAGCGAATGGGCAGACGAGTTGAGTGAGGAAGAGAGCTATTTGGCGGAGGACTTCGTAAAGAATGAGCTTCCGTATCTGAAGGAGGAAACGAGATGACGGAGTTGTGGATTGTATGTCACAGAAACGACAGGATGGACCCAAGAACCGCTGAGGCGATTTTCGTTGCAGAAGTAGATGACGGTGGGTTTGATGCCATGAACCGTTACCTCACGCAAGCCAACAAAATTGCTTTCAAGTATGGTAGCTACGAGAAGTGGTTTAAGAACCGCTACAATCTGGGCGCATTGCCCAGAAAACAATTTAGGAAATAAAGGGGGAGCACAATGACACCTGACCTGCTGGGCGAGGCAATCGTTGACTTCGCGTTTCTGGCCGTGTTCCTCGGCATCCTCGGCATCGGCGCTCTGATCGCCGACTACGTTTTCCCGCACATCCCGTTCATCCAGCGATACCTCGACCGTCTGCCTGATTACGAGGACGACGAAGAGGTGGAGCGTCAGTACAGAGAAGAACAGCGTCAGAGACGGCTTGCCCGTCAGCGGCGCAGAGCAAGCAGACGGTAAGGAGGTTTTGAAATGAGCGACCTGAAGAAGTCCATCGACCGCAAGGTTGAGGAACTGAGCCAAAAGATCGGGGAGACGGGGTGCTGGCAGGCTCGGAAGGTAATCGAATTGCGGCATTACATCGCCAACTCCGATGTGGACGACATCATCAAGTTCGTCCCCGCCATGATCGAGGAGCTGGCAGATGCCCAGCGCAGGCTTGTAGCGATGCACGACCAGATCCGTTTGCTGGTCTGGCTCGGCAAGGAGGAGAACTGATGGAAAAGAAGAACGTGAATTGCCCGTTCTGCGGCTACGAGAAGCAAATCGGTGCAGACTGCCCGAAGTGCGGGCGCGGCGGCGTGATTTTGAAGGTCGAGGACGTAGCCGCCGGCTGTCGCTACCACAAGCCGCTGTCTGAGCACGACAGCTTCGACAGTGCGTATGAAGCCGCCTGCAAGCTGTTCGACGATGGTGTGTGGGATGACTTCCTGATCGACGACGGCGGCCACCTGACGTCGCTTCCGGGCTATCGGCTGGTGAAAGAGACCTGCCCGAAGTGCGGCAAGGAGGCACGCCCGTTCGAGATGTACGGCACCCGTGACTACTACGGCATCCCGTTCCGCCGTGTCTGTGCGAAGTGCTACGAGCGCATCATGACGACCACCGGCTACGACGGGGTCAAGTACGACGAGCGAGACGACAACCTCGACGCCGATTATTGAGGAGGAGCCATGAACAAAGCAACACGGGCGGCCATTGAGAAAATCGTCAACGCCCTTGAAGCCCTCGGTGACGAGGTAGAGAGCCTGCGCGATGACGAGCAGGAGAAGTTCAACAACGCCCCTGAGGGGTTGGAAGGCAGCGAACGCTATGCGGCCATCGAAGCAGCGGCCGACAATCTGGACACGGCGCACGACAACATCACGGAAGCAATCGAGGCCCTGAGAGCCGCGATGGAATAGGAGGATCTGATATGTACCTGAAAAGAGATGGAACACAGGTCGAGCACCTGCCTGTCCTCGACGATTACGCCAAGGATGACCCGAACATGGGCGTGGAGACGGCCTACTTCGTGGAACTCTTCGACGAGAACCACCATCTGCTCGGCCGCCTCGAAAACGGGAACACCTACCCGAACGAGAGCCAGCGCCGGTTTTACCTGCTGAAGCACCCGGAGGCGGCGTTCATCAGCGTCAAGCGCGTGTACCGGAGGGCGTTCTGATGAAGAGATGCAGACAGTGTCCGTACCGCAAGAACTGCAGAGATGTCTGCTACGGTGACGCTCCCTGCGACTTCGCCAGAGCGTTTGACTCGCTCGACCGCAAGCTGAAATGGTGGCAGGCAAAGGCCAAGGCCATAGAAGCGGCGGCGAAGCCGATACCGGAGCCGCAGATTTTCGGGAATTACGTTTTCTCCCCGGCCAGAAATGCGTTCAACAGAAAGACGAGTTGGTGGATCAGCAAGAAGGGTTACGCGGTAGCGCGGTACTGCTTCACGGCTGATACGGAGGCAGAAGTGGAGCGCCAGCTTCAGAGCGCGGACAGTTACATCGAAATGTTTGAGGAGGGTTTGAAATGAAATTGACCTGTGCGGACTGCGGGTTCGAGTTTGACGAGGCTATCGCGCGTGACGGCCTTGGCTGGAAGGGAATTTGTCCGAAGTGCGGGCAGTCCTTCGACGTGGCTATCCCGAAGGGGCTGGTCGTTATGATGTTCGTGAATGACAGCAACCCCGAGAAGGACGCGGAAAACTTCGTGGACGACTTCAAAGATGCGGCCACGATCCGCACCTGCTATGTCTTCAACAGCGTGGCCGACTTTGCAGCGGCGTGGCGCAAGATGGTTGGAAACCCCGACGGAATGTGGTACTTCGTGCTCTACAAGGGCAAGCAGATTATGTCCGGTGCCTGCGATGATGGCGACGAGGACTACTTCAAGGAAGAAATGGAAGGGTGGCCCGAGGGATGAAAAGGTTCGATTTTGCAATCGCCCCGAAAGAACTGGCAGAGGCGATGATGGCGGATCTGGGCAACGGCCCAACCACGGTCAACGGCGACCGCTCTTCGACCTACTTCCTCGTGGCAAAGGCCGAGAAAGAACAGAACGGAGAGATAACGGCGGCGCTGATTGAGAACAAGGCCGGTTTGGAGCCTGACGAACAGTTCTACGGCGTCCATCTGATCGACGACATCAGCATGAGCGATTGCAGGCTGGTTTCGACGGACAGCCTTGAGGCAGATGGACTCGTTGAAACCCTTGAGGGAATATATGCAGGGCTGAAAAAGCGCCTGAGTGATGGAGGAACAAGCGATGATTTTGAAAGAAAATGAGGTTCTGCGCTGCCCACGTTGCGGCGGAAAGACCTTTTGCGCGACGGCGCACGTCACGCAGGACTGGGAACTGGATGACAGCGGCACGTTCGTTCGGTGCCTGAATGACTGCATTGAGGTCACGCACGAACCGGACAGGGAAGACGTCTGGGACTGCAAGACCTGTGGTTACAGCGACGCCGGCGAGAAGTTCGTGACCACGGTGGGCGAAGACAGCGAGATCCGCCTTTGCGAGTGTGTCTATGACCTCTCGGCGCTGGCGGCGCAGATGCTCGGGTCCGACTGTGGCGAGATTGACAGCCGCGACCTGTTCCACCACATTCTGAATTGGAGCCGTGAGTTCGAGGAAGGCGGTTTCGAGCACGAGGACTACATGACAGCCGTGATTGAGTTCGGCAAGCTGAAAATCGCTGAGTACAAAGAGGGATTGGCGCAGAGCCTTGAAGCCGAAGAGGCGGAAGAACCTGAGAAGCCCGCTCCGACGGATGCCGAATTGACCTTTGCGTTGGTGTCCGCAGCTCCCGAAGACCGCGAGGAGATTTACCAGCAGTTCGAGGCAATCGGCATCAGCCGCGAGACTGCAGATACGATGGCCGCTGAGTTCCGACGCGGGGAAAGCGCAGAGGGGCAGACGTGAAGATTTTGTCCTTCGGCGCGGGAATGCAATCGACGGCCTTGGCCCTGATGTCCTGTGAGAATGTGGACGCCGAGCGCAAAGGCCACGAACGCCCGTACCCGCTGGTTCCGGTTTACGATCTGGTCGTCTTCTGCGACCTCGGCTTCGAGCCCACGTGGGTCATGCAACAGGCCGAGTTCGTACACCGAGCCTGTGACACCGCCGGCATTCGATATGAGATGCTGGACGCGCCGCTGCATCGGGATCTGATGCAGAACTTCGGGAGATGCCGCACGGTCAGCATCCCATGGTGGACGCTGCGGGATGACGGCCACAAGTCAAGGATGCCGCGAAACTGCACCCTCGACTACAAGGTGGAGCGCATCTCAAAGTTCGTCCGCTGGGAAGTGCTCGGCTACAAGAAAGGCCAGCGACTCCGCGACGAAGACAAGAAGGCTCACGAGATGCACATGGGGTTCAGCTTCGAGGAAAAACAGCGGTGCAAGGATAGCCCAAACCCGATGTTTGTGAACCGTTTCCCACTGGTGGATATGGAACTGACGAGGGCTGACAACTACGCCTACATACTGGACGTTTGGGGGCTGGACACCAAGGCGTCTGCCTGCTGCTTCTGCCCGTTCCACCGGAACCATTTCTTCGAGCACCTCAAGGAACATCAGCCACAGACCTACGCGAGTTTGCTGGAGGTAGACGAGCTGTTGAGGGATAGGAACCCGAAACCACCTATGGACTCCGACCTGTTCATCTCCCGCAGCCGCAAACGGCTTGCGGATCTGACGCACGAAGACTGCTGCGACGCCGAGTGCTTCGAGTATCACGGCAAGCAGATATGGAATGGATTTTAGGAGGGAGTATGAAAATGAAAAGGAAGTACAAGCAGGGCGACCGTGTTGACAGCGTGGCCGAATTGCTGGAGCACGACTGGTTCATCGTCCATTTTGGCCCTCGCACCAAGAAGACTATGCACAAGGCTGTGCTGGGTGAGTGGAAGCTGAAGCTCTGTCAGCAGTTCGTTGACGGCGGGCGCATCTTCATTGCGGTGAAGCTCACCAACGCCGAGTATTACGGGGACATGACCGATGACCAGATTGTCGATATGCTCGAAACAGATCTGTGCGAATACTGCGAGGGCAGAAAGGGCGTCGTTGGTCAGTGCGACGGGAAGTTCTGCGACGAAGCAATCGAAGCATGGAAGGAGGCGTATGTGAAGTGAAGTTCTTTCAGGTGTTTACGATGATCGTGATGGTGCTGGCAACCGTCGGCGTCATCGGCGAGAGTGGTCGAGGCAAGCACGTCTATATCGCGCTGTTCGCGGCTGCGGGCGTTCTGCATCTGGCGGCTTGGGCGCTGAGCATGATGTATTTTTGAGGAGGATATGAGCATGAAAGACAAGTTCATCAAAGCGTACACAGAGAATATCACGCGACCGGGCGCTGACAAGCTGCTGGCGTGGATCGAGTCCTCGGACTTCTTCACGGCGCCGGCCAGCACCCGCTTCCACCTGTCCAGCCCCGGCGGGGCTACTGGAGCACAGCCTCCATGTGTTTGAGCGAATGAAGGCGATTTGCGCCAACGAGGCGACCATCACTCCGGGCTTCAACGAGCCGTCGATGGAGACGATTGCGGTTTGCGGCCTGCTTCACGACATCTGCAAGGCGAACTTCTACGCGGTCGAGATGCGCAACCGCAAGAACGACCAGGGCAGGTGGGAGCAGTACCCGTTCTATGTGGTCGATGACAAGCTACCCTACGGGCATGGCGAGAAGAGCGTCTACATCGTCTCTGGGTTCATGCGCCTGAGCCGTGAGGAGGCTATGGCGATCCGTTGGCACATGGGCTTCTCCGACAACGACTTCAAGGGCGGTGGGTACAGCGTCGGCAATGCCTTCGAGAAGTTCCCGCTGGCTGTCCTGTTGCACATCGCCGATCTGCAGGCGACCTATCTGGACGAGACGGGAGAAAAGACATGAGCGCGAAGCGGTGTAAAAAGCCAAACGCCTGACAGCGGAATGGGTGGAAATCCCCGGCTACCGTTTCCGATACCAAATCAACCGCGAGGCGGTCGTCCGAAAAGAACTGGAGAGCGGCGAGTGGTACGTCCTGAAGCCGTACATCAGCGGACGAACCCGCGCCTGCGTGAAGATGCGGACAGAGGACAACCGAAAAGTAGATGTGCCTGTTGTGTGGCTCATGGCCGACGCCTTCATGGGTGGACGCCGGACGGGGTACAACATCATCCATCGGAACGGGGCGAAGATGGATTGCGAGCTGGTGAACCTCTCATTCGCCAGCAAGCAGGTCAGCGGCAAACTTTCCAGCGCAAACCGGCGCAAGGCTGTGATGAAGGTCGATCAGGACGGTCAAGTGGTTGCCATTTACTCTTCAGGACGAGAGGCAGCCAAGAAGAACTACATCAGTCAAAACGCCATTTGGGCCAGATGTACGGGTAAAGTGAAAGACCCGTACAGGCTCGATGGCTACGATTACAGATACGAAACATCAAGGAGGGCTTGAAATGAAAGTCAGAATCAACACGCACGGGAACCCGCTGCCTGAGTCGCATGGCGAGTGGGTTGACCTCTACACCGCCGAGGACACCACTCTGGAGCCGCTGGACTTCAAAATTATTTCGCTCGGCGTTGCGATGGAGTTGCCTGCCGGCTACTACGCGCAGGTCGTCCCCAGAAGCTCGACCTGCAAGAACTTCGGCATCATCATGGCGAACAGCGTGGGCATCATCGAGCATAGCTACTGCGGCAACGATGACATCTGGGGCTTCCCTGCGGTGGCAATCCGCCATACGGAGATCCCGAAGGGGACGCGCATCTGCCAGTTCCGCCTCGTGAAGCAGGACGAGCCGGTTGAGTTCGAGCAGGTCGAGGATCTCGGCAATCCGAACCGCGGCGGCTGGGGCAGCACCGGAACCGGCAAGGAGGCGCAGTAATGGCTTGGGAGATGAAGTATCAGCCGAATGTGGTGCTGGATTTTGACGGCGTCATCCATTCCTATGTGAGCGGCTGGCAGGGCGTAGACGTTGTACCCGACCCGCCCGTGCCGCTCATTGACGAAGAAATCAAGCGGATCAGAGCTGCGGGGTACAGAGTGGTGGTCGTGTCCACCAGATGCGCCACGCCTGAGGGCATGGGAGCAGTGCGGCGCTACCTTCTGGAGAACGGCATTGAGGTCGATGATGTGGCGGCGGAAAAGCCGCCCGCAAAAGTCTATGTCGATGACCGAGCCTTGCTCTTCGACGGCAATCCGAAGGGCCTGCTGGAGAAGATCCAGCAGTTCCGCCCGTGGCAAGAGGGAGGGCCTCTGCGTGGGAAGCCGCCTGCGCCGAACTGCCGCAAGTGTATCGCCCATGTGTATGAGCGCACGAACGACGGTTGGCGCGAGGATGAATTTGTCGCATGGTTCCACACATGGGGAAGCACGTTCGAGGAGTTTGATAATGGAGCCGTCCCTGTCACGACAGGCATTGTTGAGGACGAGCACGGTAAGGTGTGGAACACCGCGGCGGAGAATATCCGGTTCATCGACTGAGAGGAGGACTGCAGATGCCGATTAAGAACTACACGACCAAGGTGCCGGCGGTTCAGACCGTCGGCGAGATCCAAGGCATCCTCGCTGCGCATGGAGCGCGAAAGGTAATGATGGACTACGCCGAGAACGGCAGGGTCACGGCGGTCACATTCGCGCTGGACTGTTGCGGCTCCCTGCACGGCTTTCGACTGGAAGCACGACCGGATGGCGTCAAGGCTGTGATGGCGAAGGAGCGTACCAAGTGCGACGATGAACAGGCCGAACGCATTGCGTGGCGGAACCTGAAAGACTGGATCGCGGCGCAAGTCGCCCTCGTGGAGACGGAGCAGGCCACGATGGACGAACTGTTCTTCCCAAAGCTGGTTGACCGGAATGAGAAGACGCTCTATGAAGCGTTCCAGACCGGCCAGCTTATGCTCGGTGATGGAGGTAGATGATGGCGCACGGATGGACGGCCACGAAAGAGGCGCTACCGCCTGCTGGCGAGAAAGTTTTGATTATCAGCAAATGGGGCCATGTGAGCGATGGCTCCCTCGTAGCATACGACCCGAAGGAGGCGCCGCTCTTTCGCCCGGACGGCTTGGAACCGGACGTTCATGTGAAATGGTGGATGCCAATGCTGGAGAATGGATGGCACACGCTCAAAGAGCAAAAACCACGGAGGGGCAAGAGGTCTTGACGAAGGACTCCTACGGTCACATCTTTAGCTGCGTGTGGAAAAGACTCTGCGGCTCTGAACGCCCGACGTTCGTTCCGTTTGTATGGGTGCCGCGGTTCTGGCGAGAAATGCCACCGTTACCTGATGGTGTGCAACTGAATTACTGAGGCAAAAAAGAGTGCACGAAAACAAGTTGCGCCCGTGCAAAGTGGGTGAAGAGCTCTATCTGTTCCACGGGTTCACGCAAATCTCGCAGATTGTGCCGCCGTCGCTCATGCGTGGCGGGCATGGCGGCGGTGTCGTTGCTGGTGCCTATGCCATACTGGAACGTCGGGATGGCACGGTTGGGCTGGCAGAGGCCCAGAGAGTACAATTCCTCGACACGGCAGAGGAGTTCGCCAACTACGAAGAGGAGGAGACAAAAGATGTTTGACTACATGAGGGAGTACGAGAACGACTTTAGCTTCTGGTATCCGAAAATCAAGGACTGCGGCATCCCGACGCCGCTGACGTTCTATACGAAGCTGCCGAGTGCGGAGAAGGAACCGGAATACGCGAAACGGCTCTATGAGGCGTTCTACATGGAGCACCCGAAGGAGGACGAAGAGGTTGTCAAGGCGTATCTGGAGGAGCGCGTCATCCCGAAGCTGAAAGAGATGGGGCTGACCGGCCATGTGTTCGTCAAGAATGGCCGCTTCAGCAACAAGTTCAATGCGAATGGGACGTGCAACCTGTACGGACTGCACGAGCTGTACCGGGCGATTATCCTAATCAACTACGAGGCGATATGCTGCGGAGCAGAAGGCGCGGACGAAATCGTGGTGCGAAAGTTCATCGAAAGCTCCTCGGGGATGACGCCTTGCATCTACAACGGTCTGCCTCTGCGGCCAGAGTTCCGAGTCTTCTACGACTTCGACGCCAGAAAACCGATCTTCACCGCGAATTATTGGGACTATGACTATGTTTACCCGCACCTGTACCACGCCACCGACAAGATTATTTTCGAGCATGAGCGAGAAAGATTGGAAGGCGTGTATGCACACTTCAAGGATGCCGTTCAGGACAAGGTCGCTGATGCAATGCAGAATGTGCAAGGACTGACGGGGCAATGGTCGGTTGATGTTCTGATGGACGAACGCGAAAAGTTCTGGCTGATCGACATGGCGATTGCCCAGCGTTCTGCGTACTGGGAGATGCGACCGGAGGGGTATGCGGAATGAAGTATCAACCGGTTTACAAATGCCCGTTGTGTGGTCGGCTGTTGTCCAGATCGCAACCTCAGGAGGTGCCGACGGAAATGCTCCCAGCCCTGCTCGGCAAGGTGATCCAGCATCAGCAGCTCGCGGCGAACCCGTTCACGCGCAACAATGTGCCGATGCACATTCCCTGTAAATGCCCAGACGGGAGTGCAGGTCTGGCACAATTTGCTGGTTTCAGGTGCGTCAAATGAGGGTGCAAGGGTTCCTGATTTATCGGATCTGGTACGGGAACTGCCTCGTGTACGTTGGCCGAACCAAGCAGCCATTGCAGAGCAGAATCCGCGGCCACCTGTTCAGTAAGCCGATGCACCGCACCGTCAACATAGAGCAGGTGACGAAAATCGAGTATGCGGAGCTGGGAAGCGAAGCAGATATGAACCTGTACGAGATCTACTACATCCTGCGGCTTCATCCGCCGCTGAACGTGGATGACAAGGCGAGGGATGACCTGAGCGTGACGCTGCCTGAGCTGGAATGGAAGGAGTTCACGACGCCACTCTGGGAAGGGTGGCGGCAGGAGATTGCGAAGCAGGACTCACGTATCGACTACCTGCGGAAACGCTATGCGGAGATCCCTCAGGAGATCTCGATACTCCGCAGCCTGCGGAAGACGGGCGAGATTACGGAGTACGAGTTCGAGGAACAGTTCTCTGCGCTCAAGGAAGAGTCGGCTGCAGTTTCCAAGGAATTGTGGCATCGGTAAAGACCAGCGTAGGTCGATTTACGTTGCCGCCGGCATACAAACCATCATTCTGCGACGCTCCAGCGGCTCCAGAGGGCAGTAAAATAGCGGCTACGCTCTATTTCGGGGCGTAGCCGCTTTTCTTATTCTGCGGGGATGGCCTGAACAATTTGAGTGATGGCGCTCTGGAAGTGTGAGAGATTTGATGGCTCTGCAAGTAACCGCAGGTCGATATACTGGAACTGGCTGGAGCCGAAGATGAATTGCTCGGAGTCGGCTGGGGCAGCGTCGGGGAACGTCAGGAGCATGGAACGTAGCGCATCTTCCTCGAATGTGCCGCAGGTCTGGTCTACCAACGACGGTAAAGATACCTCAACGGCCGTCCTGAGACCCGTATGGCCCTTTTCCCATGAGGTCACACTAAATACCTTGCGACCGTTCCGAAGCGCCCTGCACACGCCAAACTTCGTACCGCGACCATAACTGATCTGCAGTCCGGCACTGGAGGCGAACGATGCGAGAGCGGTGACAACCGGAACGATAGCTGCGCTCCCACGCTGACTGAGTTGCTCGGCCATGCTGTCAGCGTCCCAGATGGTAGAGTATCGCGCCGCCGGCTTGACGAGCGAATTGCCGCCGCCGACAATCGTGGAGGAGATCAGCTCGGCGCCGTCTTCGGAAACGTACCGCTTGATCTCGATGCCGCAGACCTCGATACTATCCATGCTGCGGTCGAGGAAGTCTATCATGGAAGCCAGAGAGTCAGGAATGGAGTCGGCTGCGAAAATCAGCCGCATCCGCTCAGCCTTCAGATTGCCGTCGAGAGCGACCCACAGATCGTCGGGAACATCCAGAAGCGGCGCGGACGCTCTGAGTTCGCTGGCGCTCCACGCCCGCATACGGGAGGCGTAGTCGAGCATCTGGCCTACGACCTCGCGGCGGATTCTGGTGTCGGTGCTCCGCTTCACCTCGACGAGCACGGGAAGACCGTCTTGGTCAATGAAGAGATGGTCAATGGAGAAAAGGGCTGGCCCGTCTGGAACATCGCGCACGGGCTGTTCTCGACGCAACAGGTAAAGGCGCTGGCCCTCATTGGGGGAGCTGAGCAGCAGTTGCGGATTTTCCGCAATAAGCTGCTGGAGGTCGGCCTCTGCGGGATATAGAGCCTCGCTGGCCGGGATGACGGTGCCACCGGAAAGGCGGTAGAGTTTAGACCCTGAAAGACCCATGAAAATATCCTCCGTTCATGTGGTATAGTCTACTGGCTCATGGCCTATATTCTAACAGTGGATTTCGTGAGCGTCAACGGGGCTGTAAGCTATGAGAAGAGGTGGTATGAACCGACGGCATACATCAGTGGAGGAGCAAAAAGTGGACAAGAAGCTATTTGGAACGAGAATCAACAAAGCCCGAAAAGACCGCGGCCTGACGGCTGAGAAGCTGGCAGAGGCTTGCAACATCAATTCGACGTATCTGCGCCAGATCGAGGGCGGTAAGAAGCTGCCGAGCCTGCCGGTATTCGCCACTTTATGCCGCGAATTACGAGTTTCACCGAATTATATCCTGCCAGACCTCGTGGAAGGCACGGAGGCCGAAAAATTCAAAAAATTTTTTTCTGAGTCCGATCCGACGCCGTCCCAGATCGAGATGCTTGCGGAGATGGCCGGGGTCATTCTGAAAGAGAGATAGGCAAAGTATATGAGCGTAAAAACGAGTATAGCCCCGCGTCGTCTGACGCAGGGCTTTTTCGCGTTTTTGCTGTTATCCGAGCGGTTAAATGTTATTACCGCGCACCTATCTTGCTTTAGGTAGGTAAAATGTTATAATCAAATCACAGGAAACAAAAAAGAACCCTCGGTGGTTGCAACACCAAGGGTTCCGGTGGTTCGGCAGCCACCTGTGACTGCGCTACACACCTCCAAGCAAGGTAAGTGTAACATGGCTGCCGGCCGCTGTCAAGAACGACGAAAGGAGCAATACACTTATGATGACGACCCCAGACAAATTGAGAACGGACGCGGCAAAGCTGGATGTACTTCTGGAGATGTTCGAGTCCACCTACCTCTACTTCCTTGACATGGCCGAGGGAGAGGCGGAGAAGAGGGACAGAGGCGCCTTGGCCTTCTACGAGATCAAGGACAGGGTTCACGCGCTGATGGGCGAGATGGAAGAGTTCGCCGGCCACATGGAGGTCTGCAACGCCATCTTCGCGGTGAACTTTGCGAACCGCGAAGCGGAGAAAGGCGGTGCGGTATGAGCGAGACTGTCAAGAGCTTCATTGGCAGAGTAGCCGTTGTGGAGCAGGAGGGCAACACAGTCCGCGTTCTCCTGAACGAAGGAGAGACGATGTACGCGGCACGGGATCTGCTGGCCGCCTGTGGCTGCGCCTATCCGACCAAGTGGTGCCAGCGCGAAGCAAAGAGCGAGAGCGACGTGAAGCTGGTGAAACTGCCGTTTCCGGTCAACGGGAAGACGGGCGGCGCATCCCGCCGGTCTGTGCCGATGTACTTCGTGACCGAACGCTGCGGGCGGATGATTTTGGACATCTTCGGGTGCAGCAAGGAAACGAGGGCATGGATTGAGGGCAAGGTGTTCGCCTGTAAGCTGGGAAAGCCAGACGAGCAGACGCCGACGGAGCTGCCAGCACCGACGCAGGTAGCTGTCCCTGAGAAGCCGACGCCTCCCCCTAAAGCTGGAAGCGACGCCATCAACCGGCGAATCGACGCGATTTTGTTGGAGCTGCTTGAGCTCAAGAAGTACATAGTGACCGCAGAAGCGTGAGTGGGCGGCCTCAGCCTTGTGCTGGGGCCGTCTTTTTCTGCCTGTCGAATATAAACGTATATGAATATGATACAGAAAAATAATTTGTAAAATTAACGAAAACATATTGACATAGGTAGGTATCGCAGTATAATAAAGTTACAAATTAACCAACCGGCTAATTAGAAAGGAACGGAGAACATGAAACGCAAATCTGACATCGTGCGTGAAGCTGTGGCCGCGGGCAACTTCAAAGAGGCCCTGCGGATTGCAAAGGGTTTCCGCATCAACATCACAGCGGAGCAGAGAGATACGATGTGCAGAGCTTATGAGTGCATTGTTCATCCTGACTTCTACCGGCAACTCGGGACGGACATCCCGACAGCCATCAATGCCGGCGTTGAGATTGTCACTCAGATTTACGGATAAGGAGAACAGCTATGGGGAAGGCATATTACTTCGTCAAGCGTAGCGGCAACTGCAACCAGTGCGGTTCCGGGTATATACGCTGGGCGTTCAGCACCGAGTACACCAGCAAGACGGCGCTCAAGAAAGCGTACACGACCGGCCGACGGTCGGTCAGGACGGCGGACATCTACACGCCGCAGCAGCTTCTTCAGGAGTTCGGCATCGTCAAGGCCAAGCACATCATCGAAGAGGTTCTGCAGTATCAACCGGAGCTTTGCTCCAGAAAGGAAGCGTAAACATGGAAGACAAGAAGATCGTTGTTGACGGCGTGGAACTGATTCCGGTATGGCGCGTTCTCTATCAGGATGCGTGGATGAAGCGCAGCGGCCGTGGGTTCTGGATTTTGGAGAACATGGCGAAGGGCTGGCAGGAAATGAACTGGGTCGGCCGCCATACGTTCAAGAGCCAGCAGGCCGCAGTCGATGCTCTGAACGCGCTGATCCGCGAACGCAGCAAAGGGTGCCCACACTCAGACGCAGAGGTGTGGAGGCTTCGGCATCGACATTGTGATCGACGGGGACGCCGCCAACGATATGCGTATCGTTGACTGGAAAATCCAGAAGCAGTACAAGACCCGGTGGGAACTGGTCGATGAAATGGAGGCGTCGGAATGAATAAGACGGCGGTGGAGTTGCTCCGCACGAATGCCAGCTACATCGACGCCTTAAAGGAGGCTATCGACCGCTGGGAGAAGTCAAACGACACGGAAGAGAAACGCGACCTGCTCGCCGCCATTGGTGAGATCGGCGTTGACGTACATAACCGTAACCGGCAGCTTGGCATCTTGTAGGAGGAAGCACAGATGAAGATAGCACAGGCGAGGAAGCTGCTTACCGAGGACATCGGGCGGATGACGCTCGAACAGCTTCAGAGGCATCGGGTCAAGCTGACTGATGCTTGGCGAGAGAGCAGAGCTGAGTACGGCATGGGTCAGGCGGCGATGGATGGCTTCTACCGGCAGACTGGGGAAGATGTTACGGAGTACACGCCGACCGATTTGTGGCTCACCCAGAACCTCTCGCACAGGCTCGACGAGACCATCGAGAGAGAGCTGGAGCTACTGAGCAGTCCCAACAGCAAGGCGTAACACCTGCCAAAACCGACGCACAAGACCGAGAACGTGCTCTACGGCGGAAAGCATACACTTTCACCACCGCACGGAAACGTGCCATACAGAGCCTCTCAGGGGCTTCTACGGGCGTCGGTTTCCATGTGGCTAATTTGAAATTACGTCCGCGTCAATGCGGATGTGTAGGAAAGGACAGACGATATGAGTGAAAACACGGTAGCCATTCGGTGCAAATCCGAAATGAACCGCTGGATGGACAGCGTTATGGTCGTTCCGCAGGAACAGGCCGACGACATTGAGCAGAGCATCAAAGAGCGGATGCGCGGCTTCGAGCGCAACGGCTCCTGCTATGGAGACGTGATGCGCGAGATTGTGCAGGCCGCTGGCATCGAAAGCCTCGCCCTCTGCGATTACGACGAGGACACGGACGAGCCGACTGACGCTTGGTGCGAATACTGCGCGGGTCTCAGCCAGAAGATGCCCGTCATCGAAATCGACCTCGGCGAGTTGGGGAACGACGTGAACATCGACGATCTGCTCGATAAGGCAGAAGAGCTTGGCTGGTGCATCCATGAAAGCGACACCGAATGGGAGTTTATCCAGAACAGCCCCGCCGGTGAAGATTTCTCCTTCGACGTCGGCGCGGACGATGTCCACAACGCGGACGACATGGTGCGCGAGATCCGTTCCTATGCGAATGGCTTCGACGCTGAGGAACACGCCAAGATGTGGATTGAGGCACAGGGACGGGTGTCCGGTGTCCCTGACCTCAAGACGCTTGTGAAGGATGCTGATGACATCAAACTGATGCTGAACAAGCTGGCGTCTGCGATGGAGGATGTGCTGAAAGGCGAGTCTGATGACGAAGATGACCGAGCAGAGCTGTCGCCTCGCCAGATTGAGCGTCTGGACGAGATCGACAACGCCATGTATGAGTTCCTGCTGGTCTTGTTGGAAATGGACGAAGACGAGTTCGATTGGGATATGTACCACATCGGAGAGGCGGTCGATGCGGTGCAGCAGGTGATGCTCGACCACGGGTTCGACATCCACCGCCCGTACATCGAGGATGACGGGAAGCACCGAACGGTGCATGACTACGAAAGGGCTGGTGATCGCTGAGATGGAAAAGGCGTATGAGTGGCTGCTGGAAGAGTTCGACATTGACGGCGCTGCGGCTCGCATCCTCCGAAATGTTTTGGAGTACGCCGACCGCATGGGAGGCGACGAACAGTACGACTTCCTGACCGAGATGTTGGATGGAACGATTGGACTTTCTGATCGAGAGATCCGAAACTTGTGCTGGAACTGAAGGAGGTGTGGAAATGATAGCTCAGGCTACAAGATGCTATGACTGCGGAAGCTACGTTTCGCGGGACATCTACTTTGGCAGGTTCGGGAAGCGCAACAACGTCCCACTTTGGGTTTGCCCCAACTGCGGCGTGGTACATGAGGACTATCGGTGGTTCAAATACGTCAGCCAGCAGGAGGCAAACGCCATCATCGAACACCGCGGGCCTCGTGGCCTGTTCGTGCTGGAGACTGGCGTTGAGTACATCGGCATCGACAATAGCACCGGCGACGCTTGGACGGAAGAGTTCCCCGACCTGACCGAGTGCATGATGTGGCTGGCCGGGGAAAAGGAAGCCGCTCAGGCGGCAAAAGCACAGAGAAAATACGAGACAGGCGACGGGCCTGCCGAGGACGCGGAACTGCGGCAGTATAGATGCCTCCGGTGCAACCACATCTGGTACGAGGACTGCGACGCCCTTGATTATCCCGACTACTGCCCCGGCTGTGGCGAGAGTCTTTGCAGAGGAGGTGCTCAGAAATGACAAAGGCAGAATTGCGAGAGAAGCTGCTCGGTGGAGCCGTCATGGATGACCTGTTCGCGTTCAGAAACGGTCAGGATTGCGAAATCTTCAAGGCCACTCGGTTTGAACGGAGCGACGACATCATTTACATTCCCGACCTTGCCCTAAACCTGATTCCGGTCACGGAACCTGCAAACGGCCCGGAGGACGTGGAGGAAATCGTCGGTTGCTGCTACACCGGCAACGACTTCGTTGAAGAGTGCGGCGGGGACGTAGAGAAGGAAAGAGACCTGTTCTGGTACTGCGACTGGCAGCATCCGAGTTCGGCTCTGCCTGAAATCGACGACGAGGAGGGCGAGTGACGTGAAGACGGTAGCCGATTTGCAACCGGGCGACATCGTCAACATCAGTGACCAACCGTTCACGGTAAAGTCGGTATATACATCTGGCGGCAGCACAACGCTGGTTTTCGAGGATGTACCCGCCACACAGGAAAGGTGTGACGCTCTCAAAGGGCTTGCCAGAGATACGGGCGGCATTGCTGCGATGGTGCCGGTACGCCCGATGCAGAAGCAATCGTGGGAGCGATCTGAGTTGAGGCGGTGGCTCAACGAACAAGCCCGCGACGATGCGGAAGAAATAAGGAGGTATATGGATGAACAACATCAATCTGAAAGCGGAAGTTGCGGTACAGGTAACGAAGGAAGACCTTGACGCCATTTTGTTTGAGGCTCTGAACGCCGGTGGCATCGCTGGCTGGGCCGACCGTGTGATGGCTGTCGGCAACATTCTGGGCAAGCGTGTGTGCGAGCAGGTCTCCAACGGAGGTAAAATTGCCATCCGCGGAACCGACGGAACGTGGTATGAGCTGGACAAGGCGAAGCTGACCGCTGGTATCAAGCAGTACATAGAGGAGAGCTGCCACATCCGCATTGAGGACGAACGGCTGGTTCTGGACGACCTGACAACGAATGAGGCGGACGTGATCGTACAGTTCGCTCTTTTCGGAGAAACGAAGTTTTGAGGAGGGGCGACATGGAGAAGAAGCAGACATTCAGCGTTCACGCTGAACGCGACATCAAACTGACGGTCGAGGACATCGACGACATCATGGTCGCGGCCTTGGAGGGCGGTATCAACTACTGGTGCCCGAAGCCGAGGTTGTGGAGGAGCGACGCTGCGCTGATTGGGGACACGAGCAGATCGCCCGCGGCGGCGCCTTGGTTCTCCACGACATCGAGGACAACAACGAGAAGTGGGAGCTGGATCTGGAGAAGTTCCTGAAGGGCTTCAAGCTGTGGGTCGAGCAGGGCCTCGACGAATACGGAGCCGTGCAGAAAGACGGCACCGTAGACTGCTGCCAAATCGACGCTGCCTGCGCTGACGAGATTGTGCAGCTCGCTTTGTTGGGGAGGTGACGTTTGGATGATTACTGAGGATATGGTGCGCGAAGGTATCCGCAACGGAAGCGTCCGCTTCGTCAGAGATCCGAATATGGATCATGGGACTGTCTGCCAGATCGGCGACAACTGGTTCTACTTTGGGCACCTGAAAGCGGAGGAACTCGACCATGACGAATACGTCAAGGCAACGCCCGAGGCTGATGTGGTCGGCCTGATTTGCAACACGCTTGACGAGTTCCGAAAGAGCGGCGAAACCTTCGAGGACGAGTACGCATACTACGAAGCCTACCTGAACGAGCAGAGAGCAAAGGCAATCCCGACGCTGAAAGAGCGAGACAAGCGGCTGGAGCGGCTCTGGGCTGAGTTTGGGGATGTGCCAATGAACCCCGAGACGGAAGAAATCGAGGCTCAGTTCCTTTGCTTCCCGGCTGGAACGAACCGGGAGGAGGTCTGGGAATGGTTCGACGAACGATACAGCCGCGGCGTTGCAAAGCTGCTGCTCGTGGGCGAGCCAAAGGATAGAGAGGTTGCCCGCGCTTTGTATCTGCAAAGTCTCTGTACCGAATGCGACGCGGAGTATTGTGCGTTTAATTCCGACGGATTTGCAAAGCGCCGTTCATCACTGGCAGGGCTCCGGGCCTGAACGATGACGGATGCACCGACTACTGCCGCAAGGAGGTGGATTGAATGGAGAGAAAGTGTCAGAATTGCCGCCATGTTGATGTCTGCTTGAAGCGGTCGTTGGCGATCTTCAATATGTTCATCGTCACCGGGCGCTACAACGAGTTCGAGAACGCCAAGAAAAGCCTCGACGTATCGGTAGGGTGCGAGCACTACGACGCGAAGGAGGCGTGATGGATGAAACGAAGTGACGCAATCGCCATCATCGAGCGAGAACAGAGCAAGGGCCACTTCGAGCCTGAGTTGGACACCGCAATCAGCGTTGCCTTATACGCCCTGCAAGAGCCGCGGGAGATGTGCTGCGGTGGATGCCAGCGATTCGGGGACGAGGACGCAAACGGTGTTGGGTGGTGCGAGGAACATGACCGCGAGGCTTATTGCGACGAACCGCCATGCGGGTACTTCGAGTGAGGGCGGTGCCAAATGGAGCGCAAAGACTGGAACTACAAGACTTATCTTGGGGACTGCATTGACGGGATGCGGCTCCTGCCGGCGGGAAGCGTGGACTTTCTTTTCACGGATCTGCCGTATGGGCGAACAAACTGCAAGTGGGACACACCGATTGACCTTGAGGCGTTCTGGAGCGAAGCTGATCGCGTAGTGAAAAAGAACGGAGCTGTGGCCCTGTTTGCGCAGACGCCGTTCGACAAGGTGCTGGGATGCAGCAACCTGAGAAATCTGCGGTACGAGTGGATCTGGGAGAAGAGCAACGCCACCGGCCATCTAAATGCGAAGCGAATGCCCATGCGGGCGCACGAGAACATCCTGATTTTCTACCGCCGCCAGCCGACGTACAACCCGCAGAAGACGGACGGCCATCAGCCGGTGAACAGCTACACGCATTACATCGACACACAGAACCGCACTGAGATCTACCAGAAGGCGACGAAGGAAGTCAAGGGCGGCGGCAACACAGACCGCTACCCGCGAAGCGTTGTCAAAGGCCCCAGCGATAAGCAGACGAGCCACTTGCACCCGACGCAGAAGCCGGTATGGCTGTGCGAGAGGCTGGTGCTTACCTATACGAACCCCGGCGAGGTTGTGCTCGACTGCTGCGCGGGCAGTGCCTCCATCGGTGTTGCCTGCTGCAGAACGGGGCGGCGGTACATAGGCATTGAGAATGAAAAGCAGTATTACGACGTGATGCGCACCCGCCTCCGCGAGTGCTGCAGAAGCCACAGCAAGGAGGTGGGCTGATGACACCGCAAGAAGTTCTTTTGGCGCTTCGATGCCATCAATCGGCCATCGAAACAGGGCGCTGCCCGAAGGAGCAATGCCCTGCGTTTGAGCAGCCAGCACGGTTCAAATGCGCCGGCACGGTGGCAAAGGCTGCCGCAGACCTTATCGAAGAGCAAGCGGCCGCGTTGAAGCGGCTGACGGACAAGGAGGAGAAAAGCTGTGGAATCTCAGATGTATGAAGTGACAACCTGCCCGCTGTGTGGACAGCTCATGTTCAACGGAGAATGCGAGAACCCGGACTGCCGCTACCATTGGCACCCGATGGAGGATGACGATGAATAGTGCAGACATCATCACCGTACAAGACCTTGACCACATGGCGAAGCGATACAGGGTGTGCGACTCTGATGGGCGAGAAATCGGAGAGAAAGCCGGCGAGGCCGAGTACCGAAAGCCGGTGTACGACAAATACGGCCGCAGACGCTTCAACAAATGGGACAGTTTTGAGAGCAGAAACTACAAGGGCAAGCCGCCTTGGTTTACGGCCGAGGTTCAAGGGCTTGAGGCAAGTTCGGGCGTTCTGAAGATTATCGTCAGGAGGCGAGCAAATGAGCGAGGCTGATTTTTGCGGCATGGATGCTGGCGAATACTACGCCACGAAAGACTTCCTCGACCGAGAGCGGTTTTACCGGAAGCAGGAAATGGAGTAGCAGATGAAGAACAGATTGACGGTCAGACACGGGATGCTGTCCGACCTCAGAGCATACTTGAAGCAAAGTGGCTGGAAACTCGAAGAACCTGTCGGCGAGTATGAGGTTCTGAGAGCGCGGAACCCGAACTATCCGCGTCCGCTGTTAGTCCACGACCGCGCCGAACGCGGCGTTGGGTACAGCATCGACGAACGTGATGTGAAGGTCTACAACGGCTGGCGACGCAACCGCCGCAAGCGCGGCATCGACCCCGACTGGCCTACACCGGAAGAGCGAAGCCGATATTTTGAAGGGAGAGATGGGGTATGAGCTTCAGCATCAGACGTGGCGACATCTTCTACGTCCATAAGTTCGGCGTTCAGGTCGGAAGCGAGGAACATACGGGACGCCCCGGCGTGGTCGTTTCCTGCGACGAAGGGAACCGATACTCGAAACCGTGCAGGTGGCCTATTGCACGACGCAACCGAAGAACAACCTGCCGACCCACGTTGAGATCCTGAGCACGGGTAGGGCAAGCACGGTCATGTGTGAGCAGATCAATACGGTGTCGCTGGAGCGGCTCGGGAATTACATAGGTCGGTGTACGGCCGAAGAGATGCGTGACATCGACATCGCAGTTGCGACAGCTCTGGGCCTCAAGAAGTACCCAGGTCTGATTGAGCGTCTGAAAGAGCGCGAGCAGCAGGTCGAAAAGCGGGAAGCTGTCGTCGGCAAGGAGACCGATACAAAGGCCGCTTTGGAACTGGCGACGGTAAAGGCTGAGCGTGATACATACCGCAGACTGTACGAGGGTCTGATCCGTGGGTTCATCCCGACGGCACCGGCGGGGGCTTGATACGATGGCCTATGACATCTACTGCGAGTTCGACCTCGAAAAGCACAAGCAGACGTATGTGCAGTATTTGGAGGTCGTGATTTTGGAGGATGGGACTGTGGAATACGCGGTTCCGTCGCACCAAGAGAAGCTGATTGCCTTAGCCTGCCAGAAGAAGGGCGTATCGCGGCAAGAACTGAACGATCTGTGCCCTCGGGAGTATTACTACGATTTCCTGACGTGGCTTTGTATGCAGGCGAATGCTGTGGCCGTGTGGAACAACGACTGCTGCTGCGGCCGTAGCATCAACCGAAAGCAGATAGCGACGCTGCGGAGACTGAAAATGGCCGGCGTGTACGGCGGCATTATTCCGAAGATTTAGGGGAGTAATTTCCACGATATGAACGGAAACGATAATACCGGCAAAGAAAATGTTGATTTTGCATCTGTTTCGATGTATCATAGCAAGCATAGAGATACGCGAAACGGAGGTGAAGAAATGACATCGAGAGAACTTATGGACGCGGCTCTGGCGAAAACGAAGAACTCGCAGGCGTGGCTCGCCCGTCAAATGGGCTGGACGCCGCAGAACTTCAACCTGCGCCTGAACCGGAACAGCATCAGAGCCGACGAGTTTCTGGCGATCATGGATGCACTCGGCGTCGATGTGACCTTCACGATGCGTGAGAGCGGCGAGATCCTGAAGCCTCACGTCCGCGGACATGGCCGCCGGTTGTGTGGCAACTGCGACAAGATTACATTCGATACTGCGGCGGCGGAGGCGATCTCGAACAGCTTCTATGAGGACGGCGTCAACGAGTTCAATGCAGATGGCGAAGCCGCTGAGTTGTACGTTGACAGCGAAGGCCGGTATTTCATGGCGGAGTATCACACGGACACGTCCAAGGACAGACTGCGGACAGTCCCGTCCAGCGTGGCCGCCGCGTTCGTGGAGAAGTATGGAACTCAGATCGAAAAAGGGCCGACAAAAGAATAAGAACACGACGAAATCACCCTCTCGGTTACGACCGGGAGGGTGTTTTTTTATACCCAAATGCGCCGTATGCTCGCTATGCCCTGTACGGCCACGCACACGACCGTTACGGCCGCCTGCATCCATTCACACCGCTGACGCTACGAGGCGGTATAGGCCCTGTACGGGCTGTTTACGGGCATATCCCGAAACGTATATAGATAGAAAATTTCTTCATAAAAATTAACGAAAACATATTGACATAGGTAGGTATCGCAGTATAATAAAGTTACAAAATAACCAGATGGATAATCGGAGATAGCCAGAGCAACAGTTCAGGAAAGTCTCCGGTTCTCTTACAAAGAAAAAGGAGACAGCGATATGGCAAGCCAGTATGACAGCATCAAAACCGCGGAGGAACTTCTGAAGGAAGTAGCGGCACACGGTCTGAGCACCAAGTCCGAGGACATTTGCAGAGCGCAAGACATTTTCGGTCGCAGCGAAGTGAAAGAGCTTATTCGGCTCGCCAATGACAACGGCCGCCTGAATGGGTTCGACGGCGAACCCGATCCGCGTGGGACTTATTCCTCTGGCCGCGTTGGACTGAGCAAGTATTTCTATCAGGTCGCTTTTAAGATCTGGAGCTGGGAGGATGCGACTCGCTTCTACAATCAGCACAGCAACTTCCCGGTCATTGATGCGCTGGAAGAGAACAAGATGCTTCACCAGCAGGTCAAGGAGCTGAACGGAGAACTGAAGCGGGCCAAGGATGACCGCGATGTGGAACACAGAAGATGCCGGGAGGCTGTTGACGCTGAGCAGGCCGCTCAGAAGAAAATCGGCCAGCTCGAAGCGGAGGTTCACGACCGCGACATGACGATCATGGAGCTGAAGGCTAAGCTGTACGACCTGATGATGAAGGAGGGCAAGTGATGGCTATTTTCACCAACGTCTACGGGGACGGTCACACCCCTGACTACGAGGGCTGCGTCCTCGACTGGTACGAGCACAACGGCTACGACGATTCCGACTGGTACGCGATCTGCTGGAACGAAGAGAAGCAGACCATCGACAAGGTTCTATTCGACACCACCCGCTGCGCCTGCAGTGGCCGCGCTGAGATCGACGCCACGCCTGAAGTGCTTCGCAAGGTCTACCACTACTGGAAGACGCTCGGCAAGTCCCTGTTCTGCGGGCGCACGAACCGGATGCAGGCCATGAAAATCCACGTCGGCGATACGGTGCGTGTGATTGCTGGCCGCAAGTTCAAGAAGGGGAGCGTTGGCAAGGTCTTCTGGTGCGGCACCTGCCGCAACCCGTACTCCGGTTGCACAGAGGAGCACATCGGCGTCGAGGTCGATGGAAACCGCCAGTTCATCAATGAGTCTCAGGCTGAGCTTATCGGCTGGGAGACCCGCTTGCAGACCGGCAAGGAGCGCAAGCGCCAGATCCGCAATTTCGCGGTGAACTCGATGCCGAGCCACTACCGCCGGTACTTCTGTGAGAACGACTGGCTGCGGGCGATGTGGCTCGGCGAGGAGCCGGGGTGGAAAGCACTGGTTGGAGGTGAGCAGTAATGGCCGTGGCTGATAAGGTCGGAACGGTTCTTACGTGGAGCCTGCAGCTCAGATACCAGATGCTCGACCGCATGAGGCAGGATTGCGAGTATTTCCTCGGGTGTGGCAACCGAGTCACGAAGTATCTTTGGGCTGGCAACGTAGCTGACCATATCGAGTACATGAAGGCTCTTTGGTGGAGCTTCCCCGAAAGCGGCAAGCCTGAGTGGCTGACGCTTGAGGAAATCAAGGACTATGAACGGAGGATGGCGGCATGAAGATTTTCGCAGCCTGCCCGGAGTGCGGTTGCACCGACTGGATCAGGTTCGACAGCGGCGGGTTCGTTTGTAACGGATGCGGCCGACTGATATTCACAGACGAAATGACCTTGAAAGGAGAGGATGACGATGAAGTTGGTAACGGCGGCTGACGTCTGGTACACGCAGCAGCAGAAAACCCTCGACGAGATCGCGGAGAAGCTGGGCGTGGTCGCTTACCGCCCGAGCTATCACGGGGCCGAGAGAGATAAGAACACGGTTTTGTTCTATCTGAAGGAGGACGAGGAGCACAACCGCGAGGTTGACCGTCAGCCGGTTCGCTATTCCCGCTCTGAGGCCAAGGACAGGGGCGTGAACGTCAACAGCGAGTGCGTGTATCGCGACCATTTCTGGTCGTTCGAGAACAGCGACGCAAACGGCCAGCTCGACATGGGATGGGCGAACAATGGGAAGCTGAACCTGAGAAGTCTGGACTGGAAGACCAAGCTGGAGGGCAGCATCACGTTCGCATTCGCCAGAAAGATGCAGTTCGATTACATCCGCAGCACCGGCGGGTATCTGGAACCGAGAGAAGCTGATGCCACATACAACGACTGGAACCGCGAACAGTTGCGGGCGCTGAAGATGATGCACGGGCGACTGTTCCTCGGCAGCATCAACTTCCACGGCGACCAGCGAAAGAAAAATTATGGCCGGCAAGGAAGGTATCTACGAGGAGTTGCTCGATCAGATGGTCTACAATTTCGGGTGCGACTTCGCCGTACCGACCCCTGACAAGAAGCTGGAAGAGCTGATCCGAGCGTGGAACGGAGACGAGCGACTGCCCAAGCGGCTCGTAGATGTTGAGGCGATGACTGGCCGTGTGGAACAGCTCGGCGGCCTCAACCTGATTTGGTACTGAGGGGAGGAATAGACGATGGCGAACAAGCCGGTGGTCGGCATCATTGAGTGTCCGCACTGCGGGAAATCGAACATGGTCGGGTGGAATGGGAATTGCAAGTTTCCGTGCTTCTACTGCGGCAAGACGTTCACGGTGAAGCGGACGCGGCTTCACCATACGACGCCGATTACAGTCAACGGGAATGAGAGGGAGGTGGCGAGAGATGGACGAGTATGAAGCGACGTTCTCCGGGGACGGTCGGTACATCACGGAGCGGCGCTGGCCGTTCCCTGAGCACACATACGAGATCGTGAACGCCGTGCCGCTCGGCTATACGGTTTGGAACATCGGCCATCCCGTAGCAGGGGAGTATCTCCCGTTATGCCGGCTGTCCCAGCACCAGCCGTTTCCGGGCGGCCAGAGTATCGACGTTGATTCGCTGAAGGCCATACGTTGCGACGGCGCCCAGACCATCCTCGACGCTGCGGGCTACGGCCCAGGCACTTTGGAGGAAATGGAACGCTTTGTTGAAAAGCATAAGATGGCGCGGCCGGGAACTTCGAGGTACAGAGAGGTTGAGCGAATGAAGGCGGCTCTGCCGTTTATGCGGTCGCTTCAATGGAGGTGAGGAAATGCAAATCGAGATCAGAGACATCACGCCCGAAGAGGCGGCTCCGTACGGAGGCCCCACCAGCGCCGTTCTGACAGGACGAAAAACGGTCGTGTTCACCGATGCCGACGGCAATGTCGGAAAGCTCTACATGAAAGAGGAGGACATTGACCTGCTCGGAAAGCAATATATCGCCGAGAACTCGACGCTGGAGTACAGCAAAGTTTGCGGAGAATGGTTCCCGAAGGTGTCATGGAACGCATATAAGAACGACCCGCAGAGAAACCCGCCGAAGACCATCGACGTAGAGTTCGTTTGCGACATGGAAGGCGAAAGCACAGAAATCTGGCGCAGGCTCGACACCGGCGGCTACCTCATGCGCCAGCTTTGCAGAGAGCCGTTCGCCCGCTGGCTGACCTGCTATAAGCGTCAGGGATGGTGGGAAGACGGAAATCGTATCCGTCCGAACATCACGTTCCGACACGGGAAGCAAAACCGAGAAGGTGCGGTACGACGACTGGAATGAAACGGCCGCGTACAGCGACACCTTCAATCCGAATTTTAGGGAGGGATAAAGATGCCTGAAGTAAAATTGATGACGCCGCTGTTCGACGGCGGTATGTATAATCGCACCGGCCGTCGGATGCGAGCCGTGTTCATCAAGGAGGTTGCCGACGGAACCACGACCTATCGACTGTGGCGCAAGGACGGAAAGCCTGAGATCAAGTACCCGCGGTGCGACAATGACCGCTATATCCTGCACGTTGAGGTGAACGGCTACCTGATTCCGTTGCGCATGACGGAGTTCCAGATGATCGACAACTGCGGCTACCTGCCTGCGGTGAACGAACTGTACGGCAGCAAGGAAGGGCGGGCCACCTTTTTTCAATGAGCTGAGAGAACGGGATGGGTGGAACCAGCCGACCAGCGTGTCCGAGGCAATGAAGCGAGAGGAAGAAGCTATTACGCGCCTCGGGAGCCAGCCTGAGAGATGGGTTGCAAGCATCAGCAAGCAGCTTGCGAGCCACGTTAAGTTCTATCTCCAGAGTGAGAAGAACGGCGGCATGACACATCCCGATTATGTCGGAGCCTGCGTCCTGAACAAGCTGGACGAGTGCGTGAAGCTGTCTGAGACCCATCGGGAGTACATCCAGAAAGAGAAAGAAAAATGGCCGCAGAAGAGGCAGAGAAGCGGCGCCGAGAGGCTGAGGAGATAAACGCGAAGGCAAAGCAGGAGTTCGAGGCAGCCGTCAAAATCATCCGAGAGGGTGGCCGCCTGAACAACGACCGCATCAACTACCGCGTGGGGGATGTCGGGCACAACGAGTCGATTGTTTTGTTCCTTATGCGCCGGTACAAGGTGGACGTTCCTCTGAGAACGCAGGGATGGATCTGCAGCAAGCTGGCGAACGTCACCATCAAAGACGGCAGGTGCGACGGCCTGCAGTATTACAAGGCCAAGGGCGTTGCCTGCTCGCAGCGGTTTTTCGACTGCATGAATGAGCTGGTTCAGAAGGTAATTCAGGAGGAAGCAGAATGATTACGATGGAGAACACCAGAGAGCTGATCGACTTCGAGTATTATGGCAAGTCCTACCGGATGGCCCCGGAAGAAATCGAGGCGGCGTACCGGTATCAGGAGATGCAGTATCGCAAAGCGGACGCGCTCCGTATGCTGACCTCGTATGCGTTCGGTATCGAAGATCTGGACGCCGTTTCCGACGAAGACCGAGCCGAATACGAGAAAGAGTTTGAAACCAGTTACGGTATCACCTTCGAGGAGGCTAAGGAGAGCATCCCTGAGATCGTGAGTTACTTCTTCCAGAAGACCGATTGCAACGTCGGCGAGAATACGACTTGGTACGAAGCCATTGAGGCGGTATTTGGAGGAAACAGGGATGGAGACTGAAAGCAAGAGATGGAAGCTGGGTGACGATGTGAGCGCCGAGGACAACATCCTCGACGGGTTCACGTTCAAGGATCTGATTCTGGCCGTACATTGCAACTGCGAGAGCATCACACCTGAGGCTGTTCGCAGAGAGGCGGCCGAGATTTTGGAGGAGCGGATGCAGGACTACCGCTTCTTGCTCCGAAACAACATCGAGGAAATCATGGCCGAGGCCAAGAAGGGACGTGCGCAGTATGAGTAACGGCATGATTGCCGGTGGAGCGTGGGAACAGATGACGCTCTTTGCACCTCTGCCCATTACGGGAACGCCGGCTATCAGCCTGTTCGACCACACGACGCACAGCTCGGAAAAGCCGAGCGAGTGGATGAAGCAGCTCGTGCCAGATGGCGAGTATGTTGTCATGGTCGGCACCCATCCGCTGGTGATGCGGAAGACGAAGCTGGCGGTAGACGAGGTTCCTGAGGGACACCAGTTCTACCATTACCTGATTGACGGCGCTGTGTACGCCGGCATTTTCGTAGGAAAGGAGAATGCGGAATGATTGGAAAAGGAAAGACCCTGCTCGTGCATGACGACTGCATGGTTTCGCGGGTGGCCCATCGGCTCGAAGAGCTTTGCGGCGAAATCGAGCTGTGCCAGAGCATCCTCAAAAATGCCCCCGACCTGCCAGCGGAATACCGCCGCGCCAACAAAGAGCAGGTAAGGCAGCGGCTTGAGTTGGCGCGGTGGAATCTCGATGATCTGCTGGAGGACATCGAGGATGGCATCGTTGCGCGAGAGCTGAAGCGCATCTACAACGAATATTGCGGAGGCGGGGACGATGGCGAGGTTTGATGATCTGTGCGCTGACTTCCAGAAGCGCAAGCCCCGTGGCCCCATCACCGCAGAGGTTCCGTGGTTCAATGTTCCTCTGGAACTGCAGAAGGGCAGCGAGAGCGTGAACGACGTCCTCAGAAAGTACCTGAAGGACTTCAATCTGGAATACCTGAACGAGATGGGAACCGTGTGGTTCCTCTACCACGACCTGTGGAAGTGCTGCACCCACGAAATCAAGGACGGGAAAATCCACTTCTACATGGCCTGTTTCGATTACTGAGAAGGGAGGCAAAACATTGGGAGACGTGAATTGCTTGAGATGCAAATACCGGCACACAGATAACGGGAATTGCACCGCGGTCGGCGGATTCTGCACGGCGGTCCCGGCGGCGCACTGCCCGCTGCTGCGGGAATATTTGGACACGGAGCTGACGCCGCAGGAAGTCCTCAGTATGAAGTTCGAGTGGTGCGCAATGATGGATGCGTTGAACAGCATCGGCGGAGGTTATACCCGCCTGCGCGAGCTGGCCGAGGCCGACAGGGAAGGGCGCGTGACAGTGGAGGTGCCGGCTGGAGGCGGTAAATGGCGGTGCATGGAATTGCCTCCGCTGTGGGACACAGAACGCCCGATGCCATTTATGCCGTCAGAGTTTGAACTGAAAGCACAGAAGTCCGCTGACGAGATTGAGGCGCAAGCGAGAGAGTTCAGCATCAACATCCGCGAGACACTTGAGACACAGGTGGCGGTGGAGGCAGAAAGCGAGGAGGCGGCCCTGCGCGAAGTTGAACGCCGCTGGAAAAATGGCGAGTATATCCTCGACGCTGATAACTTCCAAGGAGTTGACTTCTGGACGGCAGACCATCCGCCCGTCAAACACATTGACACGCGGGAAAAAATCGACTGGTTCGAGCTGTTCCTGAGTCGGATGCGGGACTATTCAGATGGCGAGGTTTGGGGAAACGGCGACGAGCTGATGTGCAAGACGGAAGCCATTGCGGATGCCATGTGCGACCTGCTTTTCCAACTCTACGCTGCACAGGGCGAAGAAGTTGTTTTCCATACCGGGTATTATGACCCGGCAGAAGATGCACGGTCTGGCGAAGAAGACAGATGCACCGGATGGTGGTATGTGGACTGCGATTGAGAGGAGCGCGAAGAGACGGAATGAAAGTGCCGAAGTATATCCGCGAGAAGATGCACCGGATTGCACTCTACGCAGGAATGGCCAGCAATCTTGACCGTGAAGTGGGACTCTGGTTGGAACGGAACGGGATAGACGTGGAGAAATTGAGCGATGGTGGCGGCAGTGGTTACGAAGAGCTCAGCTATGGCAATGACGTAACGGACGAACTGTGCGCTCAAATTGAACAGATGGAGGCGTAAAGATGGAGAAATACGCGAAGAAACTGCAAGACATCATCAATGAGCAGGACTTTTGCTTCGAGCCCGAGGAGATCAAAACGGTTGAAAAGGCGCTCGGAGTGTTGAGAATGTACGAGGATGCGAACATCCCGGCTGAAGCCTGCGCGGAGTACAGGAAGTTTGAGGACGAGCTGATCCGAGACGGCATGAGCCTTCAGCACGTTCTCGACCTGCTCAAAGCGGAGAAAGAAGGACGGCTGAAGGTCAGACCCGAAAGCCTCGGCCAATGTTGCGGCCAGTGCCACCACTTCCTCAGAGAGCCTATGAAGGCATCAGGCATCTGCGAGGTTCGCAAGAACAAGCATTACCCGCGAGCTGGGACGCCGCTTTATTGCTGTCAGTCGAAAAAAGCCTGCCTTGACTTCGACGAGCGCGGCGAGCGGCCCATCCGGTATCAGGAGGCATGACGATGGAGCGCCTGACGATACGCAACAGCGACGGCACGGTATCGCAGCCGACCAGCACAACGGTCGAGGCTGCGTTCTACCGGCTGGCCGACTATGAAGACACCGACCGCGAACCGGCCGAGATCCGCAAGCTGGAGCGAGAGTACCGCACGGCCGTCAATGAACTGTGCGCTATGTGCGGCCGATACAAGCAGGAACACGAAGGAGCCTGCGATGGATGCCGGTGGAAAAATCCAGTGTGACAGGAGGTAGCCTGAATGGCAAGAGGACGGCAGCAAAAGTGGATATGCCTTGACTGCGGAGCTGCCTTTGCCGTGCAGGGCATAGCCCCGAAGATGTGTTGCGCCTGTGGGTCTGCGAGGCTTGGGCGAGCGCCGAGTTTGGAACTGGCCGAAAATTTCGCAGAGAAGCGGCTGGATCTTGAGCAGGTCTGCCACGAGCTGAACGGCGCCTATGGTCGATACGCTTCGTTGAAGACTCGGTACGACGAGATCATGGCCTACTGGAAGCAGCAGAAGCGGCGTGGATATATCACGCCAGAAGAGTATCAACAACTGGCCGAGGAGTTCATTGGAGCACGGCCAGCGGAAAATAAGGAGGACGAAACAAATGGCAAAGATCCCTGAGAATGTGCTGAATGTGCTGGGCGAGTGCAGAGCGGACGGAAACCTGCTTTACCTGCCGAGCGTTCAGCTTGACCGCAAGACCTACACGGAGGTCAACAAGGTTCTGGAGAACATGGGCGGCAAGTGGAACCGAAAGGCAAAGGCACACGTCTTCGCCGAGGATGACGATGTGGCGGAGATGCTGGAGAACGTCATGCTCACGCAGGAAGTGAAAGACCTGAAGCGCGAGTATCAGTTCTTCCCGACGCCCCGCACCGTCGCCGAGCGAATGTGCGAGATGGCCGAGATCGACAGCGCATCCGAGGTACTGGAGCCGTCCTGCGGCAACGGCCAACTGGCGGATGTCATTTGGGAGCATTTGCCCGCCGGTATGTGCTGTATCGAGCTGAACACCGACATGAAGCGGTATCTGTCCGAGAAGCCCTATGGCGTGAACTACCGCGATTTTCTGGACGTGACGAAGAAGGAAATCGGCACTATCAACCGCGTCGTGATGAACCCGCCCTTTACGCACCATCAGGACATCGACCATGTGCGCCACGCCTATGACCTGCTGGACGCTGGCGGCGTTCTGGTCGCCATCATGTGCGAGAGCACGTTCTTCCGCAGCGATAAGAAGTCCGTGGAGTTTAGAGACTTCCTCGACAGCGTGTATGCTCAGACGATCAAGCTGGAGCCGGGAGCGTTCCGTGAAAGCGGTACGGACGTCGCTACCCGCATCGTCAAGATCAGAAAGCCGCTGTAAGACCCGAATAGAGCGATTCCAGTTGAGGGCGGCAATACTTTCATCATCACGCGGTGCTCCAGAGGATGTAGAGCCTTGCTCTACCCTCTGGTTGCCACTTGGTTAATCTTAAATACCGCAGAGAAAGGAGATGGAACCATGAGCGGAGTAACAGGCTTCCATATCGACGTGAGGCCGGTGTCAATCACGTTTACTTGCCCGCACTGCGGCAGAGAAGTCACGGTTCCGTGGCGAGAACTCGATGTCCCTGAGTGCTGGGGTGACGACTGGGGCTACGTCGAATGCCCCGACTGCGAAATGGAGGTGAAGCTGGGTGACTACGAGTACGACTGAAATGCCGAAGCTGCGGCTCGGAGATCGAGTATCATGCAGCGCGTACATCAGGCCAAGCGGTAATCACTTCGAGATCGACAACGGCGACGCGGGAAAGGCGCTACTGTGGAGGAAAGATGCGACGGAGGGCGAGGAGATCGAAGATTACGAGTCCTGCGAGAAGTTCGTCACGAAAACGGCTTTGTTCACCGGAGTCTTCGTCGGCGTGACATGGCTCTGCACGGAATTGTTCTGCGAATGGAACGAACCTCCGTATGGAAGAAGCGGCTTCCAATGCAGCTCAATCAATCCGAAACCGTTTGCCATCGTCTACTACGCTGAAAACAAGAAGCGGCTGGTGCCGATGGACGGCATTGAGAAGGTGGAGCGATGAATTACTACGAAATCTATGACCGATACAGCGGCGAACTGCTGACCAGAGGCAACGCGGCCGAGTGTCGGAAAGCCCTTGGATGCGCCAGCCTTGACAGCTTCTACGCTTTGGCAAATCGGGCGCGGCGGGGGATCAACAAAAATATCGGGTCGTCATCAAAAAAGGCGGGCAGGTAGATTACCCCGTGCTCGGCAAGGATGACCCGCTTTACAAGAAGGAGGGATAGCAAGTGGCGAAACTGAAACCGATCCTGTTCAATACAGAAATGGTGCAGAAAATTATGGCCGGCGAAAAGACCGAGACGCGGCGCGCAGTTCTCCCACAGCCTGAAGGCGCACGGTTCGTCCTCGACTGCGACGAGGAGAACCGGACGTTCGACCTGATGTGCGGGAACAACGGTGCCGGCGGCATCTTCTGCGACTGGGCGGAAACCGTGAAGCCGAAGTTCTGGTTCAACGACGTGCTCTACATCAGAGAGACGTGGCGTGTCCAGTCTGCGCACCGCTTCGAGGCGGATGCAAAGATCGAGTTCCGAGCAGGTGGCCCGCTCGGGAAAATCCAGTTCCCCGGCGGATGCTCCGACTCGGAATCCAGAGAGGCGTTTGACCAGTTTATCGCTAAGTGGAGTACCGACTCCAAGTGGAACCCCTCGATTTTCATGCCAAAAGAGGCGGCGAGGATATTCCTGAAAATCGTGGACGTTTCCGTGGAGAGGCTCGGAGACATCAACGGCGGCGGGTTGAAGGCTGAAGGCATTGACCGGAACCAGCCGTACAGAGCGATGCGCATGGATTTTCGGGATCTCTGGAACAGCACCATCTCTGCAGACCAACTCGACGAGTTGGGATGGTATGCGAACCCGTGGGTCTTCGTCTACAAGTTCCAGCAGATCGGCAGAGAGGAGGCAACACATGAAATGGCTTGACAGGCTGAAGGTAAAAATTATCCATGCGCTCGGCGGCCTGACACGCGCAGAGGCGATGTTTCCTGCGCCTGTCGTGCAGGATCTCCATTACGACATCCAGACGGTCAGGACGGTGAAGATCGTGCCTGCCTTTGCCAGAACGCACGAGGCTGAAATGGAGAAGATGCTCCGAGCGGAGACTGCGCACAACATCGCGGAATATGTGATGGAACACGATGCTGTCGTTTACGAGAGGCGGGAAGAAGAGAACAACGACCTGCAACTCTCGGCGACCTTCCGGTTCCTTCAGCCGCACGAGGGGGGAGTGGAAGATATGAGAAATTGCGCACAAATCGGCATCGACGATGAAATCTTCGTTGACAGCTTCGCGGGTGGTGGTGGCGCATCGACGGGCATGGAGGTCGGCCTCGGTATTACGGTGGCGGCGGCCATCAATCACGACCCTGCGGCGATCCTGATGCACAAGACGAACCATCCGTACACGGAGCATTATCAGGCGTCCGTCTGGGATGTAGACCCGCGCGACGTATGCCGCGGGCGTCCCGTGGGTGGAGCGTGGTTCTCACCCGACTGTAAGCATTTCAGCAAGGCAAAGGGCGCAGCTCTCGTTGATAAGAAAATCCGCGGTCTTGCGTGGATCACGCTGAGATGGGCCGCTCTGGTGCGGCCGCGAGTGATTTTCCTCGAAAATGTCGAAGAGTTCCAAACATGGGGGCCGGTCAGGAAAGGCAAACCCGTAAAGAAGCTGGCAGGCACGACGTTCAGGAAGTTCATCGGCCAGCTTCGAGATCTCGGCTATGAGGTCGAATGGCGTGAGCTGGTGGCGGCTGACTACGGCGCACCGACCAGCCGCAAGCGGTTCGTTCTGATTGCCCGTTGCGACGGAAAGCCCATTGTGTGGCCCGAACCGACCCACGCTCCGCGGGACAGCGAAGCCGTGAAGAGCGGCAGGCTGAAACCGTGGCGCAGCGCGGCGGAGATCATCGACTGGAGCCTGCCTTGCCCGTCCATCTTCGACACCAAGGAGGAAATCAAGGAGCGGTACAATTTGAAGGCGGTGCGGCCTTTGGCGGACAACACCATGCGGCGAATCATCCGCGGCGTGGATAAATTCACCATCAAGAGCGGCCAGCCGTATATCGTCCCGACCGGCTATGGAGAACGAAAGGGACAGGCCCCACGGGTACACGACATCGAGGAACCGCTGCCTACGGTGGTCGGGAGCGGCAAGCACAACCTCTGCAAGCCGGTGCTGGCACCGTTCACGGCGACGAACACCAGCAACAGCGTCGGAGCGCCTGCCGGTGATCCGGTACATACCGTGACGACAGCAGGGAACCAGATGCTTGTAACCCGTATCTGGCCGAATGTAATCACGCAGGAGGCGGCCACGTCGCCGATGTGCGTGGCCCATACAAAACCATTACCGCCAAGCATACGGGCGGTATCGTGGCGCCATCGCTCATTCAGTACCATACCGAGCAGACAGAAAACGTCCGAGCCTCTGGCCTCGGCGCTCCGATTCCCACCGTGGATGCCTCGAACCGCTACGGCCTGACCTGCGCAAATCTGGTGAAGTATTACAGCGGTGTGGTCGGCGAGAAGATGGAAGAGCCGCTTCCGACGATGACGGCCATCGACCACAATGCGGTGTGCGCGGCCCATGTGGTGAAGTTCAAGGGAGACAACTTGGGGAGCAGCCCTGCAGAACCGATGCAGACCGTAACGGCAGGCGCGGGCCAGAAAAAGGCTTGCGGCGGAGGAACCTTCGCCCTCTGCGACACGCTGCTTTGCAAGGCTGGCCCGGACGAGAATCTGTATCGCTGGCCGCTGATCCGCGAACTGCTGAACCGCTACTGCGGTTATAAGCTGGCCGATGACGACCTGCTGCTTCTGAGCATCGGCGGGACGCTCTACTTCATCGCAGACATCGGCCTGCGGATGCTCTCCCCGAGAGAGCTTTACAATGCGATGGGGTTCCCGCCCGATTACATCATCGACCGCGATTATATGGGCAACCCGTACCCGAAGAACGAACAGGTCGCCCGCTGTGGCAACGCCGTTTGCCCGCCGATGGCTGCGGCTGTTGCAAGGGCCAACTTCCCAGAATACGTCGCCAAAGTGGGCGACACCATCACGACAATGGCCGCCCTGTTGGACATGGTGGCGGTGTAGAAAGGAGCAAGACATGGACGAAAAGAAATTGTTGGAGCTGGCGGAGCGGTATCAGCGCAAGGCTGACACGGCGTTCCAGAACTATCAGGAGACGGGCATTACCCGTTACGACACGGCCAGACGGAACAACGAGGACATGGCGGAGGCTTTGCGAATGGCGGCCTCTGCCAAGGAAGACCACGACCGGATGATCCACCTGAGAGGGGTACTGAGCCAACTGGCGTGGCGGGCTGCGGAGGCAAACCGTGCCAGCGAAGAGGAGCGGCCTCGGAAGATGCAGGCGGTGCTCGGAGAGCTGCTGTCTGCGGCCCGTATGCAGGGCTTGATCCGCGACGAAGGAGGTGATTTCAAATGAAAATCGTCATCGTGCATCACCTGAACGATGCGCAGCACTACCTTTTCGGAGTACCCGAGGAGAGAGACTTGAAGAAGGATGATCTGGTGCTGGTGCGCAACAGCCGAGGCGAGGTGCCGGCGGTCTGCGTCTGCGACAGCTTCAGCGTCCCCGAAAACGTGCTTGAGCAGTTGCAGAAAATGTACGGCGGAAGACCCTGAAGTGGGTCATCGGAAGCGTTGAGTTCCTGCGCTGGAAGCAGGAGAAGGAGGAGGCGAAATGAAAAGTATGTGCCCATTGTGACCGACGACCCGCAGGACAATGTGGAGGCGGCGCTGAACTTGGTGTTCATCAAGGACGAAGAGGTTTACGTCCGCGGCTATGGGCCGGCGCCTGACTTCTCAGACGCGACCCTGAGCAACGTGACGCGGGACATTCTGCAGAAGTACAGCCCCGAAACCTTGGAGAACGTACGCCTCAAAGACGATTTGGAGCTTTCGTGTGCGACCTCTGAGTGGCTGTTCGACGGCATTGATACGATTGAGGGTGTGGTTGCCCTGCTCTACACGATGGCATGGGCCTTCGCGGAGACCAGAGAGCGCCTGCGGATGTATGAGGAGACGCGGCTCTCTCCGCTGGATCTGAAAGACCGGCTGATCGCGCCGTTCCAGAACGATATGTTCGCTATGGTCTGGGGAGCGTTCAAGAAGCTGTACCCCGACAAGGACTGCGAGATTTACTGGGAGCCGCAGATCCGCGACGAAGAGGACGGCAAGCCTGTGTATGGCCTGACCGACTTTGCCGATGATGGCTCTGTTGCTGTCTTTGTCAAGCCGAGCCTTGAGGTTGCGGACGCAGTCGAAGTCCTTGCGCACGAACTCGCCCATGTGGCGGTCGGCGTTGAGCACGACCACGACGAGGTCTGGCAGGAGGCGTTCGACAAGATTTTCGAGGAGTACAATCGCATCGGAAGCCAGATGTTCCCCGACGGGGAAGGTTGTGCGATGGACGACCCCGATGAAAAGTGAGCTGCGGTTTTCGTGGCCTGATACTGGAGAGCTGTCGGTGCGTACCAACGGAAACGAGTCGGCAGCTCTCCGTTTCTTTCCGTCGGAAGAGGCCATCATAGACGGCCTGCGTAAAAACGGCGTAGAGGCCGCGTACGACGATTTTGCAGATGCCTACCCACACACCCACGGAAATGAAACGGACACGTTACTGACGGTTTCTGGAGATTTCTGACGGTGTCCTGACTTCACAATCACATTTTCTGGTGGTATAATCACAAATACAGAGGCTTTGCGAACGCTTTCGGCCTCTTTGATAACGGAGGGAATGACTATGACAACAGGCGAGCACGGCGGCTATGAGGCCGCCGCACGGCAATACAACGACTGCATCCGCACCGGCCAGATCGCGCAGGCTGTCGAATGGCTGACGGAGATGGCCGAGATCCTTGAGAGCGAGAAGCGATATACCGACGCCCTGAAGCTGGGAATGCTGACGTTCTACTTCGCCACGAGCGGCGTGTACGCCGAGCCGGTCATTGAGGATCACCTCGCGAAGCAGATATGCCGCGTAGTCTGGGCGACGGGCCTTACGCTCCATGAACGCGAGGAGCTGTTCCTCGACACGATACGCGACGACACGCTGCCAGAGCATATTATGTCAGCCAAGGACTGCGCATACATCTTCGACGTCTGCGCCGCCGGCAGGGTGGAGGACGCGAGAGAAATGCTGGGCCGATTCGTGACGGCTCAAGCGGCAAAGTAAATACAGAAGCGGAAAGCAAAAAGAGGCACGGACGTTGCTCTCGACGCTCGCACAGGGCCCGTAACAACTCCCCACCCATGAGAGCAGCCGACAGCGCCGCTATGAATGAAGTCTTTACCCCGGTGTACGAGTGCCAATACATCACGAAGGAGTAAAGAAAATGAACAGAAATCTGAACGAGGCAATTTTCGACATCGCAAAGGTGGAAGCCATCATGTTTGCTTTCGAGAATACCTATCTGGAGCTGGACGTGGCGCCGGCTGACAGAGCGCGAGCCGACATGGCGACGAATGCCTTCTACGCCCTTTGGGACGCCATCAGGAAGGTGTCGGATGACATCGACCGTCTGGCTGGAGATTGCCGAGTGGTGGATGCCATCTACGCCGTCAATGACGTTCGGCGGCGTGTTGGCACCTTGAAAACCGAAGACTGAGTAGGAGAGAGGCCGGGGATTTCCGGCCTCTTTGCTATTCTTGCCACAAAATATGTATAACATATTGACTTCGAGGTACAATGTGGTATAATATACTCAAAGAAATTAAAGGAGTGATTTCAGATGGCGAAAGTATCGACCAGCATTTCCATTGACGCCGACGTGAAAGCACAGGCTCAAGCTCTGTTCGCAGACTTCGGCCTCGACCTGTCCACCGCGATCAACATCTTCCTGCGGCAGTCGATCCGTGAGAATTGCATCCGTTTTCCATCCAGCGCGAGGTTCCCAACGCGGACACCATTGCAGCTATGCGGGAAGCTGATGACATGGTGAACCACCCTGAGCAGTACGAGACCTTCCACAGCATGGAAGACCTGAAGAGGGCTTTGGAAGCATGAAGTACGATGTGAGGATGTCCACCCGCTTCAAGAAGGATATGAAGCTGGTGCAGAAACGTGGGTACGACCAGAGACTTATTTTCGAGGTGATCGAACTGCTTGCCAACGGCATGAGCTCGACGAGAAGTACAAAGACCACCTCCTGACCGGCGACTACGGTGGGTTCCGTGAGTGCCACATCACACCCGATTGGCTGTTGGTGTACCAGTACAGGGGAGCAGGGCTTTTTTGCTGCTGCTGTCCAGAACTGGAACCCACAGCGACCTGTTCTGAACTATGGAGCAGACGGCGATGACGTACAA
>VOFG01001319.1_pt1 | contig 102970 bp, 177 predicted proteins | sample 5384171 | NCBI WGS metagenome assembly VOFG01 (sample SAMN12384726, study PRJNA508395) | human gut metagenome | isolation source: healthy gut F | host: Homo sapiens
GATTTCTTTGTGCACGGTCACAACCAGGCGGTGTGCAAACAGACCGGCGGAAGCATCGAGTGCCCATTGAATCAGTGGCTTGCCTGCAAGATCTGTCAGCAGCTTGTTTTCCCAAAAGCGTCTGCCCTGACCGGACGCCATGAGAATACAGCCTGCGCTTCCATAGGGCTGATCCAGATCGAGAACGAAGACATCCTGCCGTGCAAAGCAGACTGTCCAGGAAAGGAAGCTTTTGCTTGCGGACGACCATCAGGAGATGCTTGCACGCCATCAACTCAGAGAGGGCGTTTTGATATTCGGGACAGATGCTTTCGAGATATCCGATTTCATCAATGGTGATCCAGTCAGAAGAAACGTCGGCACAAGCGCGAAGAAAAAGAAACACCGGTTTGGGAAAATGCGTCTAAAACAGGCAGCATCCGGTTTTCGGCACCGGTGCTGTCAGGGGTTAAATCTGCCGATTTGCACGGGCTTGGAAGAAAAATTGTCCTTTAAGTAGACGCCCTGCTTTAACCGCCCAGGAGGTAAGTCCCGGCATCGGGCATGGAAAGAGCGCAGAAAGCAGTGTTGTTTTGCCGCTTCCCCTGTCTCCGGTGAGGATCAGATGTTTTTACCGCTTGTCTGAAAAGATTTCCAAATACAGCTTGCGGTTGGCATGAACGCAGGCGTCCCGATAGGTTTCATATTTTGTCAGCCATTCCTTTCCCTGTGGGTGAGTGTACTTCCACCGCCGGATTTTCCGCCAACACAGCGTGTGGTCAGTGGAAAGCCGAGAGCGGCTTCGGCATTGTTGATTATGCGGAGCGCTTTGGTGTAGGCAAGTCCCATGGATATGGCGGCGGAACGAAAGAGCCGGTTTCTTCGATGGCATGCAGCAGACAGCAGGGACCTTCCCCGAAAAATTTTTCATCATTGTCGTCACAAAAAGTAATTCTCGTAACCGCTTTCAACAGGCATCGTCCTCCTTTATCATGATCAGCCGTTTCTCGCCGCGGCGGTGGAAAGTGTTGTTAAACTGATTGTACCATAGATGGAGGAAAGAAGCGGTTCCATTTTTTGGAAATCGGGGTAGAAAATGGTTGAAGCTCTCCCAACAGACCGCAATCGGAAAGTACCAGAAGCGTATCGCAATAATTGAGGGCGAGAAGGATCGTGCAGCGTTACAAGTGCGGCGGCGTTGTTTTTTGCAACATACGTTCGCAAAGTCCCATCGTTTCATAGCGCAGCCGAAAATCCAGGGCGCTTTCCGGTTCATCCAAAAGCAGAAAGCCTGCGCTTTAATACAAAGTGCGCGCCAGCAGGCAGAGCTACTTTTGCCCTTCGCTTAGCTGCTGGAAGTTATCGTCTTTGCAGGACCCAAGACCTACCGAGCAGAGGGCGTCAAATGCTTCTTTTTCATCTGCTCCGTGGGAGACTGCAGGAGAGAAAGCTTTTGGATTAAACCCCATCAAAACGACATCCAGAAGAGTTAAATCGATCGAAATACCGCTCTTTTGGGGAATGTATCCGCAGAGTAAAGCAAGCTGCCTTGGAGAAGCGTTTTCCAAGTAAGTGTCATCTAACTGACAGCTTCCGGTATGAGGAAGAAGATTTGCAATTGCTTTGATCAGGGGTGGTTTTACCGCACCCATTTGCACCGAGGATTCCAACGATCGTTTTGGGGCGACGAAAAGCTGATATCTTTATGACCTGTTTTCCGGCATATCCGGCGGAAAGGTTGGTTACAGTAAGCAGGTTCATTGCAGTGGTTTCCTCCTGATACAGAGATAGATTAAGAAAGGCGCGCCGAGCAAACTGGTAAAAATACTTACTGGCAGTTCGGTAGAAGCGATGCTGCGGGCAAAAATATCGCCGAGCGTCAAAAGGCATCCGCCGAGCAGGCCACTGAATAAGGATAAGCGGTTGTTTTTAAAAGCAGGCGCGCGCTCCGGGGGGGCAAGAAATAAAAGCTGATCAGCGGTCATGCTGATAACGCTGGAGGCGGCAAGGGTTGCGATCAAAAGGACGATCAGGCGGATTTGCGTCACATTTACGCCGAGCAGCCGCCCCTTCCTGATCATCAGAGAGAGCAGGAGGATCTGGCGGTACAACAGGAACATCCCAACCAGACAGATCAGGCACAGAGCGATGTTTCCGCCGATGGAATACAGGCTGATGCCGTTTAAACTTCCCATGATCCAGTATTCGATGGATGCAAGCTGTTTTTCCGGGTCTGCGAGGAGCTTCAGACAGACTAACGCGGTCTGTGCCAGGCTGTGCACGGCGATGCCGGAAAGGACGATGCTTTTGCCGTCTTTTTCGGCGGTCAGGAGGAAAGCGCCAGTGCAAGGAGTACACAACAGATGGCTCCGGCAAAGGCAGATAGGGTGACAGCCACCGCGCCGGGCAAAAACAGGATACCGAAAGCGGCAGCCTACGCTTGCACCGGAGGATGCGCCGATAATGTCGGGGGAAGCGAGGGGATTGCGGAAAACGGTCTGATAGACAAAGCCGGTAACTCCGAGGACAAAGCCGCCGATTGCGCCGATCACAGCGCGGTTTGCGCGCAGGGTGAGAAAAACCCGCCACTGTATCGCGTCCCCGGATAACAGACCGGACAGAGTAAGCGGATATTTTCCGACGAAAAAGAGCATAAAGTCAGGACCGTTAAAATAACGGTCTCGACGAGAAGAAACGATTTAGTTTTCGTTGGAGATTCCATAGAAGGTTTCATAATAAGTGTTGCTTTCCGTGGTATAAGTGTCAGCGAACCATGTTCGGGATGGAGAATGCCGGCAAGCCATACGGATGCAAGGATGCCTGCGGGAACCACCAGGGCTGTCAGAGCCTCTATATCGCCGGGAATCTGATATACCTGACCGTTTTTCACAGCGGTGCAGTCTTTTAAGTTTTCATCGTTTAAAATGTCGTCAACGGTGTAATCTGCATCGGAAGCGAGGATGATATAGGCAGGATCCCAGGCAAGCAGCTGTTCGTAGCTGATTTCTGCCCAGTAAGTATCGGTAATTTCTTCCGCTGCATTTTGCCGCCTGCAAGCTCGATCATGCTGGACTGGTACATTGCAGGACCTGCTGTGGAAAGCAGGGAAGAATTGCCTGCCAGATATACGCTTTTTTGGGCTCTGTATCAGCTAACGTATCAGAAAGCATGGACTTCTGGGAAGCGATATAGGAAAGCAGCTCGTTTGCACGTTCCTGTGTGTTGGTGGCGGTAGATACCAGCTCGATCATTTCTGTCAGAAGCTCCTGGCTTTCCGGATTGACAAGCAGCACCGGGATACCAAGCTCTGTCAGGCTCGCTGCTGCGTCCTTTAATTTTTAAGGGCAGGATAACCAGATCAGGGGAGAGGGCTGCGCAGCCTTCCAGGTCGAATTCCTTTGCGGTGCCGACACTGGGAAGCTCTATCAGATCAGGTGCAGCAAGCTTGTAGATCGCACGCTTGCCAGCCTTTGCTTCGATGCCTACCATCTTGTCCTTCAGACCAAGAGCGATCAAAAGGCTGGAGGAATGTAATAGCCGCTTACGATGGTCTCAGGTTCAGCTTCGAGCGTTACTTCACGGCCTGCCTGATCGGTCAGGGTGACGGGATAAGTCGTTTCTGCAGCTTCAATGGCTTCTTCGGCTGCAGTCTCTTCTGTTTCGGCAGAAGCGGTTTCTGTGACAGTCTCGGCAGCCTGCTCTGTGACGGATTCTGTTGCAGGAACAGTTTCTGCGGGGCAGAAGCAGTGCCGCAGCCGATCATAGAGATCAACAGTGCACATGCAAGGGACAGGGACAGGTACTTTTTCAGAGTGTTTTTCATTACGTTCACCTTTCGTTGTAGTTTCAATAATACAACGGTATTGTAGCAAAGCGTCTTTTCAAAAGCAAGGGGTTTTATTATAATACAATTGGGTTTTTTTAGTTTTTATGTTACAGTTCACTCGTACCGTTTGGGGGCAGATTTCATGCTCGCATGAAAATCTGCTTACAAAAGGTACGAAGGGCGCGGGTGAACAGTAAGGTTTCAGGGAGAACATTTTATGGTTACAATTCAGAATTATGTGCGCGCAAAAGTCTGGAAGAGGCATATGAGCTGAACCAGAAAAAAGGGAACTGCATTCTCGGTGGAATGCTCTGGACGAAAATGCAGAACCGCATGATTCAGAAAGCAATCGATCTTTGTGATCTTGGACTGAATACAATAGAAGAAACGGAAGAGGAATTTTTAATCTACGCCATGGTATCGATGCGGCAGCTGGAGACAGATGCCGGGCTGAATGCCTATACACAGGGTGCAGTAAGAGATGCGGCCATAAAGGATATTGTAGGTGTGCAGTTCCGCAATCTTGCAACGGTTGGAGGAAGCATCTGGGGACGGTTCGATTCTCTGATGTTTGACGGTATTTCTTGCAATGGATACCGAAGTGGAATTATTTCAGGGTGGAAGAATTCCTTTAAAAGATTTTGCCGAGAAAAAACAGGACAGAGATATTTTTAGTCCGTCTGATCGTGAAAAAAGACTGCAGGACGCTTTGCCTACGCAGCGGTCCGCAACCAGAGCACGGACTTTCCGGTGATTGCCTGCGCCGCTTCCTGCGTCGGGGGGGAGAATACCGGTTGGCAGTCGGTGCAAGACCGCATCGGGCAGTGCTTTTAGCGATGAAGAAAAGTTTCTTTCCGGCGGTGTGAAGGAAGAAAGCGTAAAGGCATTTGCAAACTGGGCAAAAGAGCAGATTCCGACAGGTAATAACCATCGTGCCGGGGCAGCCTACCGCACCCGTCTGATCGGAGTGCTGAGTCAGAGACTGTTTTGCAAAATCGGGGAGGCGTAGGAATGGAGATCATAATAAAAGTGAATGGAAGAAGGATCGCCGAGCAGATCGAACCGGATTTTGCTTTTGATCGACGTTTTTTGAAGAAAACATGGATGCTACAGCGTAAAACGAGGCTGTGAGACAGCAAACTGTGGTCTGTGCACCGTTCTCATGGATAATACGCCGGTGCTTTCCTGTTCTGTGCTCGCAGCCAGAGCAGATGGACATGAAATTTATACCCTGGAGGGACTTCAGGAGGAAGCGGCAGAGTTTGTCGGGTTTATTGCCGATCAGGGAGCGGATCAGTGCGGTTTCTGTAATCCGGGATTTGTCATGAATACAATCGCCCTGCTTCGGGAAAATCCGGATCCGACCGATGATGAGATACGGGCATATCTGGCGGGAAATCTTTGCAGATGTTCCGGATACGAAGGACAGCTGCGGGGCATCCGGAATTTTCTGGATCAGAGAAGAAAGTAAAGGAGAAGCTTCATGGAACATAAGAAATACAATGCGATCAACCAGCCGGTCCGCAAAAAGGATTCTATGCAGCTGCTTTTGGGAAAGCCGGTTTATGTGGAAGATATCGCACCGAAAGATGCCCTGACGATAAAGTTATTAAGAAGCCCCCACGCAAATGCGATTGTGGAGGAAATAAACGTTTCGGTTGCCAAAAGGTTGGGTGTCGTGGATATTTATACCTGGGGAAGACGTTCCAAAGCAGCGCTTTGCCATAGCGGACAGACCTATCCGGAGCCGTCGCCCACGACAGGCTGATTCTGGACCGGCATGTGCGTTTTGTCGGGGACGTAGTTGCCATTATCGCAGCAGAAAATGAAAAAGCAGCTTTAAAGGCAATGAAATTGATCAAAGTAAACTATAAGATCCTGGAACCGGTTCTGGATTTCCATCAGGCAAAGGACAATGAAATATTAGTGCATCCGGAAGAGGACTGGCTTGCAAGGTTGGGGTGGGCGGAGATGCAAGGCAGGCCTGGTTGCCAGTGAAATCAGTGGTGACGGGGACGTGGATGCGGTGCTTGCAGACTGCGATGATGTGCTGGAACATGCGTATCATATGCGTTCCTTTAATCAGGCGATGATGGAGACCTTCCGTACGTATACCGAGCTGGATCGATATGGAAGACTGCATGTGATTTCTTCGACCCAGATCGTATTTCACGTTCGCAGGATCCTTTCCCGGGCGCTGGGAATCCCCAAAAGTAAAAATCCGTGTGGAAAAGCCCAGAATCGGCGGCGGATTCGGTGCAAAACAGACGGCGGTAAGTGAGGTTTATCCCGCATTTGTCACACTGAAAACCGGACGCCCGGCGCAGCTTATTTTTACGAGGGAGGAGAGTCAGATTGCAGGATCTCCCCGGCATGAAATGGAGGTGCGCGTGCGGCTGGGAGCGGATAAGGATGGACACATCCGGGGACTGGACCTGTATACATTATCCAATTCCGGTGCTTATGGCGAGCATGGTCCGACGACGGTAGGACTGAGCGGACACAAATCGATTCCGCTTTATACCGGAGGCCTGGAGGCATTCGGTTTGGCTATGATGTTGTATATACCAATACGATGGCAGCAGGTGCTTCTATCGGGGCTACGGAGCGACCCAGGGTATTTTTGCACTGGAAACCTCTGTCAACGAGCTGGCAGAGAAGCTTGGAATCGATCCGACAATCATCCGGGAAAAGAATATGCTCCGGGAGGGCATGAAAATGCCGGCCTATTATGGCGAAACTGCAAATGCCTGTGCGTTGGACAAATGCATGGCGCGCTGTAAGGAGCTGTTCCATTGGGAAGAAAAATATCCGGTGCGGGAAATGGGAAACGGAAAGGTGCGCGCGGCAGGCGTGGCAATGGCGATGCAGGGCCCTGTATTTCCAATGTGGATGTGGGTTCCGCAACTGTGAAGCTGGCAGATGACGGCACCTTTAACCTGATCATCGGTGCTGCGGACATAACCGGGTGCGATACGATTCTTGCCCAGATGGTAGCGGAATGTATGGATTGCTCGGTAGACGATGTGGCGGTATTTGGCGCAGATACGGATGCTTCTCCTTATGATTCCGGCTCCTATGCCTCTTCCACAACCTATATCACCGGTAAGGCGGTGGAGATGGCATGCGCGAAGCTAAAGACACAGCTCTGTGGGATCGCGGCGGGAATGCTTGGCTGCAGGACAGTAGAGGTTGTGTTTGAAAACGGACGGGTAAAGCAGATCAACACGGAGAAAAGCGTTTCTCTGGCAGAGATCAGCGTCAAAGACCAGGTAAATAACGATATTGCAGCAGTTTGCGACCGCGTCTCATTCCTCCCCCGGTTTCCCCGCCTCCTTACCTGGTCGGAATGGTGGAGATTGAGCTGGATAAGGATACCGGAGAAGTGAAAATTCTGGATTATGTTGCGGTAGTGGACTGTGGAATTACGATCAATCCCGCATTGGCGCGTATTCAGACAGAGGGGGGTATCGTACAGGGGAATCGGACATACCCTTTTTGAAAATATCACTTATGACAGAAATGGACGCCCGATTGAGTCCAGCTTTTTTACAGTATAAGGTTGACCCGTCTGGATATGGGGCATCTTCGCGTGGAATTTGAAAACAGCTATGAGCCAACAGGACCCTTTGGCGCAAAAATCCATCGGGGAAATTGTTATCAATACCCCTGGCACCTCCGCAATTGCCCATGCGATCTACCGGGCGACCGGCGTATGGCACAGGGAACTTCCGATCACACCGGAGAAGATTCTGATGTCGATGCCGCAGTAGGATGAAAATGCTGCAGTCCACATGCGCAGCAGGTTTTGTGTGGGCTGTGACAATAAATCACAAAATGAGGAGAGAGAAAAATGAAAAAAGTTTCAAACTATCTGAGGAAGCATTTCAGATGGATGGGAAAATGCCCCTTTCTCAGGCAATTCCCCTTGGCTTACAGCATGTCCTTGCAATGTTTGTCGGAAACCTGACTCCGTTGTTGATCATTACGGGTGCATGTGGGCTGGCAGGCGGAGAGTTTGCACAGCTGCAGCTTTCCCTGCTGCAGAATGCCATGCTGGTAGCCGGTATTGTAACGCTGGTACAGTTGTTTTCCATCGGACCGGTGGGCGGAAAGGTCCGATTATCATGGGTACTTCTTCCGGATTTATCGGAGTGTTCAATAGTGTTGCGGCGACGATGGGCGGCGGTGTGCTGGCATATGGTGCGATCATGGGTGCATCCATAATCGGCGGACTCTTCGAAACGGTGCTGGGCTTTTTCTTAAAGCCCCTTCGAAAATTCTTTCCGGCGGTGGTAACCGGTACGGTCGTTATGTCGATTGGTCTGAGCCTGATCTCTGTAGGCATCAATTCCTTCGGAGGCGGAAATAATGCAAAGGATTTCGGCTCTGTGGAAAACCTGCTGCTGGCTGTTTTTGTTCTCGTAGTGATTCTTTTCTTCAAGCATGGGACAAAGGGCTTTTTAAGCTCTTCTGCAATCCTGTTTGGTATTATCGCAGGCTACATTGCTGCAGTGGTAATGGGATTTGTCCTGCCTACGACCGGTGTTACTGCAGATGGCGTGGAATATACAAAAAGCATGGGTATTAAACTGGAATAAGGTTGCAGAAGCTTCCTGGTTTGAAATTCCAAAGCTGATGCCGGTAAAGCCGGTGTTTGATCTGCGTGCGATCTTACCTGTTCTGATTATGTTTATTGTAACGGCAGTGGAGACGGTCGGTGATATTTCCGGTGTAATGGAAGGCGGACTTGGCAGGGAAGCAACAGATCGGGAGCTTGCAGGCGGCGTGATGTGCGATGGCCTTGGTTCTTCCTTCGCAGCGTTATTTGGTGTATTGCCGAATACCTCCTTCAGCCAGAATGTTGGACTGGTCGCTATGACAAAGGTAGTAAACCGCTTTGCACTTGCGACCGGAGCGATTTTCCTGATCTTGTGCGGTCTTTGCCCGAAGCTGGCGGCGCTGGTTTCCATCATGCCTCAGTCGGTACTGGGTGGTGCGGCAGTTATGATGTTTTCATCTATTGTCATCAGCGGTATTCAGCTGATCACAAAGAATCCGCTGACTGCCCAACCTTTCCATCGTATCGGTAGCGCTCGGTGTAGGCTACGGTATGGGCGCCAACACAGGAATCCTTGCAAATGCGCCCCAGTTTATCCAGCTGATCTTCGGCGGCTCCGGTATTGTTCCGTCTGCGATGGTAGCGATTTTGTTGAATATTGTACTTCCGAAAGAGGATTAAAAAATTGCCACCTTTATGGTGGCAATTTTTTAGAGCAACTGTTATATGAAATTGTTATGCTGCAAAAATGTCTCTGAATGAAACGCAGGTTATAGCTTTACCGGGCTCACCGCTGCATTGTCCTGTCCCATCCGTTTTAACTCCGGCAATACAGTGCAGAGCATTGTGATAAAGCAGAAGCTGCCGCCGATGACGTTGGACACCGGTTCGGCAAGGAAAACACCATCTGTGCCCATGTGGAGTGTATAGGGCATCAGATAGGTTAACGGAACGACAATAAATACCTTTCGGAGCAGGGAGAAAAAAATCGCCTGCTTCTTTTTATTTAAGGATTTAAAGGTTGTCTGACCGATGTACTGCAGATCCATGAAAATAAAGGCGGCAAAATACTGTTTCAGCGCAGGAATGGCATCGGCAACCAGCACAGAGTCGGAACTGAAAATCCGAATCAGCATACCGGGAGCGAGAATGATCAGGCCCACATGATGGCAGTATAGCCGAAGACCATGAGTGCCATGACAATACCGGAGTTTTTGACACGGGACGGACGGCGGGCACCGTAATTATAGCTCAGGATAGGAGAGGTTCCCTCCGTGAGCGCGTAAATCGGCGTTTCCACGAGCTGTCGCACGCTGGAAACGATGGTCATGACGGAAATGTAGATATCGCCGCCGGTGACGGAAAGGACGTTGTTGCAGCAGATCGTAACGAGGCTGTTGGTCAGCTGCATAACGAAGCCGGAGGCGTGCCGAGGCTGACGATATTTTTGCATAGCCGCTACATTGGGAAAATTCTGCTTTCCGCAGAAAGCGAACCTTCAGCTCCGCCTTTTTCGTCAGGAAAAGCAGGACGAACGACGCGGAAAGCAGCTGGGAGAGCACGGTTGCCACTGCAGCGCCCTGCACGCCGAGGCCGAAAACAAAGATAAAAGAGGGTCAAGGAGCAGATTGGCAGCTGCGCCGATGGCGACGGAGCACATACCGACAAGGGAATATCCCTGTGCGTTGATAAAGGATTCATGCCGACTGCGATCATGCAAGGCAGCGTGCCGATGAGATAGAGCATCATGTATGGATATGCATAGACTAAAGCATCTGCAGACGCGCCGAAGAGCACCAGAAGGGGGCGGGCAAAAAACAAGGCCAATCGTCATCAAAGGATGGCACTGACACATACCATTGTAAAAGATGTGTTCATGATGCAGTTTGCCTGTTCTGCGGATTTTTTTCCACGGTAAATGGAAAAAAGCGGAGCACCGCCGCTTCCAAAGAGATTGGCGAATGCGCTGAGGATGACGATCAGCGGAAAGCACAGTCCCACTGCGCCGAGGGCGGCTGTGCCGCAGCCCGGGATACGGGCGATATAGATACGGTCTACGATGTTATAGAGTAGGTTCAAAATCTGGGCAACCAGCATGGGGAGGGCTGCTCCGAGAATGTTTCCGGTCACGGTTCCATTTTCAAAATCAATTCGTTTCATAAGTCTAGAACTTCCTTTTCTTTCGTATTCGTTTTCCAGTATAACAAGCTCCGTAGAGAAAGTAAATTCCGAGTTATAGGCTTCCGACAGAAATCTCTTAACACCAGAAATAAAATTTGAAATTTCCGGCATCAGAAAAAGAAAAGGATAGCGGAAAGCTCTGATTGGTGTATGATGAGAAACAGTATGCTATTTTTAAATTTTATGACAGGAGAAAGAAGAAAAATGTACTTATTTTTGCTTTGCGCTGATTTATATTGCATTTATCAGTCTGGGACTGCCGGATTCGCTGCTTGGCTTCCGGCTGGCCGGTCATGCACGCAGAGCTTGGCGTGCCGGTGTCGTATATGGGGATCATTTCCATGATCATTTCCGGTGGGACGGTTGTATCAAGCCTGTTTTCGGACAAAATGACCCGAAAATTCGAACCAGAATCGTAACGGTTGCCAGCGTATTTCTGACCGTTATTGCACTGTTTGGATTTTCCTTTTCTTCGCAGTTCTGGATGCTGGCTGTTTTTTGCAGTGCCCTATGGATTGGGAGCAGGTGCGATCGACTCGGCGTTAAATAACTATGTGGCGCTTCATTACAAAGCGAAGCATATGAGCTGGCTGCACTGCTTCTGGGGGTGGGCACAGTTGTCAGCCCCTTTATCATGGGCTATGCACTGACGAACCGGACATGGAAACAGCGGCTATCGCATCATTGATTTTTGCAGCTGGCCATTGCCCTTCTTTTACTTGTGACGCTGCCGGTCTGGAATATCAACAAATCGGCAACGGAAACCGCTGGAAAGAGTGTCGGACTGGTGGGTGCACTGAAAAATAAAGGGCGTTCCCTTTCTGCTGCTTGGTTTTTTTGCGTATTGTGCACTGGAGGCAACAGCAATGCAGTGGGCGAGCACCTACTTTGTAGAGGTAAAAGGAATTTCTACAGAGCGTGCGGCAACCTTTGCAGCTCTGTTTTACATCGGTATTACTTCCGGAAGATTTGCAAGCGGTTTTATTACGGATAAGCTTGGTGACCAGAAAATGATCCGACTAACCGGAATTTTAATTTGCGGTATCCTGGTGCTGTTTCTTCCGATTGCGTCCTATCAGGCGGCGTTTGCGGCATTCCTTGTGATCGGGTTTGGCTGCGCACCGATTTATCCCTGCATCATTCATTCTACCCCGTCCAATTTTTGGAGCAGAGAACTCCGGTGCGATCATCGGCATTCAGATGGCGAGCGCATACATTGGAACGACCTTTATCCCGCCGATTTTCGGTATCCTTGGAAATTCCATCGGATTTTTCATCCTGCCGCTATATCTGCTGGTGTTCGTGGCGCTGATGATTACGATGGTTGAGGTGACCTTCCGGATCACAAAAAAACAGAAATTCTCTGTAAAATCGTGGTTTTTTGCTAATTTTTTGTAAAAAAAAGGAGTCAGAAATTCTCGGAAAGAGGAATTTCTGGCTCTTTTTTGCGATGACAGTTTCTTTTGCAGGATCCAGCAGAATCAGCCTATAATGATGCCTGTAAAGAGAACCAAACCGCTATTGCGAAAGGAAAAAAGATTGAAAAATAAAATTTTTCAATCGCGAGATTTGTGTCTGTGCGCACTTGATACAAACTCGACCTACGCAAAAAATGTGCGCAGAAATGAGGAAAACTATGGAACAGCTCAGCCTTACAGCAGGAAAAGAAAAAGAAAAACGTGGTTCAGATTCTGACCGATTTGATGGAACATAATAGAGAATTTCAGATTATGATTACCGTTCCCGCCAGAGCGGCAGGCGAAGAAAACTCCCTGGAATATGTACAGGCAAAGAAGTGCCCAAACGGGACCTGGAACGGGATGTCACGAACATGATCCATGATATCGGCGTACCGGCGCATATCCGTGGATATCAGTATCTGCGCGAAGCAATTCAGATGTCAGTCAAGGACATGGATATGCTCGGCTCGATCACAAAGACATTGTATCCGGAAATTGCGAAAAAGTATGAAACGACACCGAGCAGAGTCGAGCGCGCCATCCGCCATGCGATCGAGGTTGCGTAACCGCGGCAGGATGGAGACGCTGGACGCGCTGTTTGGATATACGATCAATACGGGAAAGGGAAAACGACCAACTCGGAGTTCATCGCGCTGATCGCGGATAAAATCCGGTTGGCGTACCGGGAGTAGATGTCATCCAGTGTTGGCTGCGTCCCGCGCTGTGTACCGCACTGGCGGAATGCGATGTCTACATGCAACCTGTACGTGTTACTCCTGCTTATCTATCCAGCGGTCAAATCGGGAAAGACTTTCCTTGCTGCCGGACAGGATCAAAATGTCGCCGGGGCAGAAGCGGTAGTTTGGATCGACGTGCTCGATCACCTGACCGTTATGCTCGATGGCGATGATGTTTAGACCAAACCGGGCTCGCAGATTCAATTCAACGACAGATTTCTGAAGGAGGGCATCCGGAACGGACAGCTTGGTGATATTCAATTTTTTTCGCTCAGCTGGATGAAATCCAGAACCCGGGAGTTGGAAAGCCTGGTTGCCAGGCGAATTGCCATATCGCGTTCGGGATAAACGACCTGTGCACCGAGGCGTTTTAAAATCTCGCCATGCTCCGGGCTGGTGGCTTTGGCAATGACGGTCGGAATACCGAGGCTGACGAGATTTAATGTCGTCAGGATAGAGGATTCCATATGCTCGCCGATGCAGACGACCGCAATATCGCAGTTCTGGATACCGGTTTCTGTCAGGGTTTTTTTTGTCCAGAGTATTGACAACGAGTGCATTTTCGGTCAGTTCCCGCATCTCGCGAACCCGTTCTTCATCGCGATCCATGACAAGCAGCTCTGCGCCGGAGCGTGCAAGCTCTGTCGCCAGCGCTTCCCCGAAGCGCCCAAGTCCGATAATACCGTATGCAATGGCATTTTTTTTTTCCAAACATAATATCCTCATTTTCTGAGCGGTTCGCTCGCATATTTTCCAATAAGTTATGCAAAGATCTGCGCGGTATTCCTGAATTGTGATCCTGCGCAGTGCCGGTAGAGTGTCTGCGTGCCGTGGACGGTCACTTACCCGATGGCAATTGTCCCTCCGGGTAGCGGACGCGTTCCCCGATCGTAAAGTACCACAGCGATGCAACAGTCAGGGGTCCGAGTCTGCCGATGTACATCATAATAATAGAAAGAATCCGGCTCTGAGCGCTCAACTGCGATGTGATGCCGGTGGAAAGACCGGAGGTGCTGAAGGCACTGATCATTTCAAACAGTACATCCCGCAGGGAAAGCTGCGGATCAAAGATCAGCATCAGATAGGAGGCTGTCATAACCAAAAAGACAGCGAGCATACTGATGACGGAGGCCTTGCGGAATGCGTCCTTTGGGATCGCGCTGTGGAAGGCTCTTTCGGAATGGTTTGTTGCTGCGGAATAGATGCCGGAGAGCAGGACAAAAATGTGGTGGTCTTGATGCCGCCGCCGGTGGACGCGGGAGAGGCCCCGCTAAACATCAGTCCGGAAACGACCAGCAGACCTGCAGTAGAGAAATCGCCGAGGTTATAAGTGGAAAACCGGCTGTCCGGGCGGAGACGCTGTAGAAAAAAAGCGCCGAGCCAACTGATATTCTCTGTGAGTTTTAATAAAAGTGTTCCGAAAAGCAGCAGGGCAAATGTCGTGCTCAGCACAACCCGTGTGTGCATTGACAGGCGTTTCCAGGAAAAGTGTTTCTGGGGGCAGCTCAAAATGACCGGAAAGCCAATGCCGCCGGCGATTACCAGAGCACAGGTCACGAGACTTAGAAACACATCCTTCTGATACGGAATCAGGCTTGTCCCGTTTCCGAGCACGTCGAAGCCGGAATTGTTAAAGGAAGCAACCGAATGAAACAGGCTTAAGCCTATGGCGCGAGGCAGCGGATAATCCCGGAAAAAGACAGGGAAACGAAAGAAACGCGCCCAAAGCTCAATGAGAAGTGTCGTATAAAAGATTGCTTTGACAAATCGGATCAGGCCTTTGCCGGAATCCAGGTTCATTGCATCACGGATAACACGGCGTTCTTTCAGATTGACCTTTTGCCCATTGCGAGCATGATCCCGACACCGATGGAAGCGACACCAGTCCTCCGATCTGGATCAGGCAGCCGAGGACAAACTGACCAAAGGGGTGAAAAGGTACTGCCGGGGTCGATGACGTTTAAGCCGGTTACACAGACTGCGCTGGTGGCAGTGTAAAGTGCGTCAAGATAGGGCAGTGCGATACCGGTCTGCAGGCTGCAGGGCAGTATCAGTAAAAGGGAGCCAAGCAGGATGCAGAAAAGAAAACCGAGGGCAATGATGCGCCCGGGGGGAAAGCTTTTTCAAAAAGGTTGTCAAAGGCATAGGTCAAAAATCTCCGTTAAAATATAAAAAATCAAAAAAGACACTGTGGAACCTTGGATATCATTATAATCTATTTCGAAAAAAAGTTACAGTAAGGAAATCGGATTTTTAAGTTTTTCTTGACAACAGAGTCAATCATGCATATACTTAACAAGTAAACAATTAACTAGTTAACAAGAGGGGAATGCGATGGAACAAGAACAAATGCGAAGCACTGCGGGAATCCGACACCGGAAGGCAGGCTGTCATTTCTTTTTCGACGCACGGATCGGCAGCTGCGCCGTTGTATTGAAAAAAAAGGTGAATCATACGGGAGTCTCATCAGAGTCAGCACCGGCTTTTGATGCACTTAAACCATCATCCGAACTGTTCCCAGATCGAAATTGCGCGTGAAATGGAAATTTCTGCCGGCGGCGGTTGCAGTTTCCTTAAAAAAGCTGGAAAGCGGCGGATACATTATGCGGGAAACCACAGAGTCTGACAGCAGGACACACCGGGTGACGATCACCAAAAAGGACGCAGTGTCATTGAACGGAGGAGCAGATGTTCTGGGAAACGGAAAAAAGCGATGTTTGAAGGATTTTCAGAAGAAGAAATGCAGAGTCTCCAGCAGTTTTTAGAACGAATTTATGAAAATCTGCTGCGGGATCAGCAAAAAGGAGGAATAAGGATCAAATGAAACGTTACGGAAAATATATCAGGCCCTACTGGTATGCGTTTATACTGGGGACCGCTTCTGATGCTGACGGAGGTAGCAGGAGAAGTGCTGCTTCCTTCTTTTTATGGCAGACATCATTAATATCGGGGCAGCCAATCATGATGTAGGCTACATCGTGCAGAAGGGCATTATCATGATCCTGACAGCGCTCATCATGATGGCCGGCGGCGTTGGAGGAGCATGGTTTGCATCGGTTGCGGCGATTAACTTCGGCGCAGGGCTTCGAAAAGGATGCGTTCAAAAAATCCAGACCTTCTCGTTTTCGGAAATCGACCGGTTCTCCACGGGCTCTCTGGTTACGCGCCTGACCAACGATATCACACAGGTGCAGAACCTGATCATGATGGCGCTTCGAATGATGCTTCGCGCCCCCGGCATGCTGATTGGCGCGATTATTATGGCGTTTTTGATGAATCGGGAGCTGGCGGCAGTCTTTCTGGTGATTCTGCCGGTTATGACAGTGGCGATCATCCTGCTTTTTGCGCATTGCCCATCCCAGGTTTGAGTTTATGCAGAAAAACTGGACGCGTTAAACTCCAATATTCAGGAGGTACTGACGAATGTGCGGGTCATCAAGTCCTTTGTCCGTGAGGATTATGTGAAAGTGCCCTGTTTTGAAAAGTCGAACGCAGAGCTAAAGGAATCCAGCCTAAACGCGTTTAAGATTGCAATTGCACAGATGCCGCTGATGATGCTGTTCATGAACCTGACGACGTTGGTTGTGGTATGGCTTTGGAGGCAATCAGATCCTGGGGGGAAAGATGCAGGTCGGCGATCTGACGGCGTTTACAACCTATATTGTGCAGGTGCTGATGTCCCTGATGATGCTGGCAATGGTATTTTTGCAGAGTTCCCGGGCATTCGCGAGCGGACGCAGGATTAACGAAGTGATGGATACACAAGTGAGTCTGACAGACGATCATGCAGCCTATCCGGAAGCAGTTGTAAAAAGCGGCAAGATCGAATTTCAGAATGTTTCCTTCCGGTATTACAAGGACAGTGCAGAAAAAGGTGCTGGATCAGATCAATCTGACGATCGAGCCGGGACAGATGATCGGTATCATCGGATCGACGGGCTGCGGCAAGACAACGCTGGTGTCCATGATTCCGCGTCTGTACGATGTGGATGAGGGAAAGGTTTTGGTGGATGGTATCGACGTTCGGGATTATTCCCTGAATCATCTGCGGGAGGGTGTTGGCATGGTGCTGCAGAAAAATGTGCTCTTTTCCGGTACAATCGAAGAAAATCTGCAGTGGGGCGATGAAAATGCTGGCAAAGACCAGATTCGGAAAGCAGCAGAAAGTGCACAGGCGGAAGGCTTTATTCAAAACTGGCAGATGGATACGATACGGAGCTTGGTCAGGGCGGCGTAAACGTTTCCGGCGGTCAGAAGCAGAGACTGTGCATTGCCGCGGGCCCTTTTAAAACGTCCGAAAATATTGATTCTGGACGACTCCACGAGCGCGGTGGATACAGCGACAGAAGCAAAGATCCGGGGAAGCTTTTTTCCACGACGCTGAAAGAGACAACAAAGCTGATCATCGCACAGCGGATCGGCTCTGTAATGGAAGCGGATCAGATCGTCGTGATGGACGAGGGAAAAATCGTCGGGCTTGGCAAACATGAAGACCTTCTGGAAACCTGTAAAGCCTATCAGGAAATTTACGACTCCCAGATGAAAAAGGAGGTGATCGCATAATGGACGAGCAGAGAAAGAAAAGACTGATTGCCAAATACAGCAAGAGCAGCGCAAAGATGCCTGGGAGGATCCGGCGGTCCCGGAGGCCCGGGAGGTCCAAGACCTGGTCCTGGCGGCGGAAAAATGAAAGTCAAAAAGCCGCAGGATACCAAAAAAGCGATCGCGCGTCTGATGGGATATCTTTCTGAAGATAAGGGACGGCTGCTTTTCGTCTTTTTTCTGTGTCATTGCCGGGACGATTGCGAACCTCGCATAGGGCTCCTATATGCTGCGTCCGATCATCAACGGATTGACCGGGGAGGGCAGCAGTGCACAGAAGCTTCTGCATTCGCTTCTGACCATGGCAGGAATTTATATCATCGGTGTCACAGCACAGTATCTGCAGCAGCGGATTATGATCGGTGTTTCCCAGGGTGCACTGGAAAAAATCCGAAACGATTTATTTGTGAAAAATGCAGCATTTGCCGGTTCGGTTTTATGATACGAACAACCACGGCGACCTGATGAGCCGTTATACGAACGACCTGGATGCGGTCGGAGATATGTTGAACAACACTGTACTTCAGATCATTTCCAGCGTGATCACTGTAGTTTCCAACCCTAGGACTGATGCTCTACACGAACGTGGCTGACAATTGTGACGGTTGTGATGTTCCGCCATGGCGATGAAAGCGGGCGGAGCAGTGGCAGGAAAGAGCCGGAAATTTTATCAGGCGCAGCAGGCAGCGATCGGTACTTTAAACGGTTATATCGAAGAAACGATGACGGGACAGAAGGTTGTAAAGGTGTTCTGCCATGAAAACGTTGCGGAGGAAGAGTTTGAATATTTAAACGACGATCTTCGCGGAAAACAGATTTTTTGCTCAGTTCTTTGGCGGAAAGACCGGTCATGGGCATTTAAGCCAGGTCAGCTATTCCCCGACTGCGATGATCGGTGGTATTTTTATGCGTGCTGCAGGGCTTTGATATTGCGGTCTGACTGTATTTGTCAACTATTCCAGACAGTTCTCCAGACCGATCAATGAGCTGTCCATGCAGATGAATACAATCTTTTCCGCTCTTGCGGGTGCAGAGCGTGTTCCAGGTGATGGATGAAGCGCCGGAAACTGCAGACGCAGCGGATGCGGTTGTTTTAAATCCCTGCAAAGGACATGTGGAGTTAAAGGATGACGTTTGGCTATGTGCCCGGTCATACGATTTTGAAGCATATTTCCCGTATGCGAAACCGGGACAGAAGATCGCGTTTGTCGGCAGTACCGGCGCGGGCAAGACGACGATCACGAACCTGATCAACCGGTTTTACGAGATCGACAGCGGAGAAATCCTGATGGATGGCGTGGATATCCGCAAGGTTGGACGGGAAACCCTGCGCAGTAATATCGCAATGGTGCCTCAGGATACGCACCTGTTTACAGGAACGATCCGGGAAAATATCCGCTATGGCAGGCTGGATGCGACCGATGCAGAGGTCGAGCAGGCGGCAAAAATGGCCAGCCACATTCCTTTATCATGCGTCTGGAAAACGGATATGATACGATGATCGAGGGAGATGGCGCAAACTTAAGCCAGGGACAGAGACAGCTGTTAAACATTGCCCGTGCGGCAATTTCCAAGGCCTGTCCTGATCCTGGATGAGGCAACGTCCTCTGTCGATACGAGAACCGAGCGACATATTGAGCATGGTATGGATCGCCTGATGGCAGACCGGACAACCCTTGTCATCGCCCACAGGCTTTCCACTGTTCGAAACGCGAATGCGATCATGGTATTGGAAAACGGCGAAATCATCGAGCGCGGCGATCACGATCAGCTGCTGGAACAAAAGGGAAGATATTACGAGCTTTATACCGGCAAGAAACAGCTGGCGTAAAAGATTTTAAAACAATAGAATGCACGCTCTGCAAGCATTCTATTGTCATGAATAAAAAAGAACCAGGCTGCAGCCTGGTTCTTTGTCTGCGTCACGGCAATGCAAATTCGCTGCGGGTGCGCAGAATAATCTGATTTTATTTCGCCGGGAAGCGGTTTAAAATCGCCTCCAGGTATTCGGTACGAATAACAGCAGCAGCGGGAACAGCTCCAGGCGTCCGGCAAGCATGTCGAAGATCAGGACAAGCTTGGAAAAGTCGGAAAACATGGAAAAGTTTCCGCTCGGCCCACCAGGGAAAGACCGAGGGCCGATGTTATTCAGTGTCGCAGCAACTGCAGTAAAGTTGGTGATAAGATCGAAGTTATTCAGCGCGATCAGCAGCATGGAAAAGGCAAAAATAAAAATGTAGACGCCCATGTAAACATTTGTGGAGCGGACAACCTCATGCTCGATCGCCTTGCCGTCAATCTGGATGCGGCGCACACTCCTGGGATGCAGCAGCTGGATCAGTTCTTTTTTTTACTGTTTTCAGCATGATCAGGAAGCGGGAAACCTTAATGCCGCCGCCTGTACTTCCGGCACAGGCACCGACAAACATCAGCAGGACAAGGATGGTGGGAAAACTCCGGCCACAGGTCAAAGTTTGTTGTGGCATAGCCGGTTGTTGTAATGATGGAAGCAACCTGGAAAATCGTCTGTTGGAATGCCTGTGCAAAGCTGCTGAAATATCCGCGTACATTGAAGGTGATCGCAAGCGTTGCGGCAGCGATAATCAACAGATAGGCGCGGACTTCTTCACTTTCCCATGCCTGTCTGAATTTACGGATCAGGATCAGGAAGTAGGCGTTAAAGTTGATGCCGAACAAGATCATAAAGATCGTGATAATAACCTGACAATAGGTGGAGTAGCTTGCAATGCTGTCGTTTTTGATGCCGAAGCCGCCGGTGCCCGCCGTGCCGAGGGAGAGCGTGATGGAATCAAACAGCGGCATACCGCCAAACAACAGGAGAAAAATCTCAATGATTGTCAGGACCATGTAAATCATGTACAAAATTTTTGCAGTGGATTTTACCTTCTAACCAGACGGGTAACGGAGGGACCCGGGCTTTCTGCCTTCATCAGGTTCATATGGCTGCCGCCTGCGAGGGGAATCAGAGTCAGCAAAAAGACCAGAACACCCATACCGCCGATCCAGTGCGTAAAGCTGCGCCAGAACAGCAGACAGTGAGGAAGCGCTTCCACGTCTGTCAGAATGCTTGCACCGGTTGTTGTAAAGCCGGAAACGGTTTCAAACAGCGCATCGACCGGATTGGGAATATAACCGGAAAGTACAAAGGGAAGTGCACTGACACAGCTTAATACGATCCAGCAAAGTGCAGTCGTGGCAAACCCCTCACGCAGGTAGAATACACGGTTTTTCGGCTTCCTTATAACCAAAGGAAGACCGATCAGCAGGCATAACAGGACAGCAGCAACGAGTGACCAGCCGCTGCTTTCCTGATAGATCAGGGCTACCAGACAGGAGGGAAGCATAAAGGCTGCCTCCAGATTTAAAATCCAGCCGATAATATAAAAAATAATAGAATAGTTCATCGGGCGTACCTATTTTTCAGGATATCCAGGATATCGCCGAGACCTTTCTGAGTGGTAACGATGATGACAGTGTCACCGACCTGGATCGTATCCTGACCACGGGGAATCCAGGTTTTACCATTTCGGTTGATGCTGCCAATCAGCAGGTTGGATTTTAATTTCAGCTCTGCCAGCGGAATATCCGTGACGGCAGAGGTATCATGGATGGCAAATTCCAGCGCCTCTGCGCGTCCGTCCAGAATCTGATACAGCGTCTCGACGTTACTGCCGATGGAATTGGACATCGCGCGGACATACTGTAAAATATAGTCTGCCGTCAGATGCTTGGGATAAATGACGCTGCCGATATCGAGGTTGTTGATAATCTCGGTAAAGGCGATTTTTGTCACCTTTGTGATGAGTTTTTTGCGTTGGAGTTTGCCTTGGCGAACAGAGAGAGCAGGATATTCTCCTCATCCAGACCGGTTAAGGTCAAAAAGGATTCCGCTTCGGAAAGACCTTCTTCCAACAGCAGCTGCTTGTCCGTTCCGTCTCCATAGATGATGGTGGAATCAGGTAAAAGCACGCTCAGCTGTTCGCAGCGGTCGCGGTTATTTTCCACGATGCGGACGTTGATATTCATCGCCTGCAGGAGGTTTGCTGTGTAATAGCCGAGCTTTCCGCCGCCGACGATCATCGCGTTTTTGACCTGACCGGTTTTAAAGCCGATGTGCTTGAAAAAGGTGGAGGCATTCTGCGGGGAAGCGATGATGGACAAGAGATCGTTGTCCCGCAGGATAAAATTACCATCCGGGATCGCGATCAGGTCGCCGCGCTCTACGGCGCAGATTAAAATATCGCTGTTTGTATGGGAGCCGATCTGGCTGACAGGCATGTTATTTAAGTGAAACTCCGGTTTGATGCGGAATTTTAACAGCTCCACGCGTCCTTTTGCAAAGGTGTCGATCTTGATTGCGGAGGGAAAACGCAGCAGACGGGAAATTTCCGTTGCGGCGGTCAGCTCTGGATTGATAATCATGGAGATGCCGAGTTTTCCTTGATGAATCCGATTTCCTTATTATAAATCGGATTGCGGACGCGGGCGATGGTATGGCAGTTGCCCGCCTTTTTGGCAATCAGGCAGCAGAGCAGGTTTAATTCGCTCAACCGGTCACTGCAATTAACAGATCGGCTTCTTCAACGCCTGCCTCCTGCTGGATATTGACGCTGACACCGTTTCCCAGAATGCGTAGAGCATCCAGCTCTTCCGGGATGGAGGAGAGCTTCTGGGAGGATTCATCTATCAGTACGACATCGTGTTTTTCAGCGGAAAGCAGTTCTGCCAGTGTCAGGCCGACCTTGCCGCAGCCAATAATAATAATTTTCATGTTAGCCTCATCTTTTGAACTTGTTATTCGTCGTGTGTAAGGAGCAGACATGCGGCTGTTCCAGTTCACAGTTCACCCGCGCCATTCGCAAAAGCGCATCCTCGATGCTTTTCCGCTGCTTCGCAGCTCATTTTTGCTCATGAAATGGCGCTCCCTTCATAGCTTTCTGGACGCAGATTCCATGCTCGCATGAGAATCTGTGTCCAGAAAGCTATGAGTGAACTGTAACTCATTATAACACGACGCAAATTTATTGCAATTGCAAAAAATATTCTTGACAAAAATTTAATTCTTCCCTATAGTGTACATAGTACACGGACAAAGATGAGGAAGAAGAAGAGTACGTTTACCCGGCTGACAGAGAGGTCCCGGATCGCTGAAAGGAGACCTGAGCAAAGGAGAACGGAATGTGGCTTTGGAATCGGAGAGCTGAATGCGCAGCTGTGTGGTAAGCTTTCACGGTAGTCCCCGTTATCGGACAGCGGTTCTAGAGGAATGACCGCGACAAGATTCCGAAACAGCTGGCGGCGCAGTCTCTGCAGCAGATCAGTTTTTCCGGAAACAAAGGTACCGCGTTTGGATTCAGACGCCCTTTGGCAGAGTTTTCTGTCGAAGGGCGTTTTTTATCGTATAGGAAACTTCGTTTCCATACGATAAAAAGCCCGCGAGGATGCGCACTCGGCGCAAGGGTAGATGGTTGCCGAAGCAAACCGCGCCTGGCGCGAGAATGTGCCAAGGCACATTCTTTTTCATTCGCAGGATTTCTGATTTTTCTCTCGGCGTCCCAAAGCCCTATAGCGGCAAAAATGAAAATGGAGGAAACAATGAGCAAGGAACTGGCAAAAACCTATGATCCCCATGGCATTGAGGATCGTCTGTACCAGAAATGGCTGGATAAGAAATATTTTCATGCGGAAGTAGACGAGAGCAAGAAACCGTTTACCATCGTCATTCCGCCCCGAATCGAATATCACAGGACAGCTGCATATGGGGCACGCGCTGGACAATACCATGCAGGATATTCTGATCCGTTTTAAAAGAATGCAGGGATATAATGCACTCTGGCAGCCCGGAACAGACCATGCGAGCATCGCGACAGAGGTTAAAATTATCGAGACCCTCAAAAAGAAGGCATCGATAAGCGCGACCTTGGCAGAGAAGGATTTTTAAAGCGCGCCTGGGAATGGAAAGAGGAATACGGTGGGAGAATCATCAATCAGTTAAAGAAACTGGGCATCCTCCTGTGACTGGGACAGACCCGTTTCACGATGGACGAAGGCAGTAATCAGGCTGTTACGGAAGTATTCTGCCGCATGCACGAAAAAGGCTGGATTTATAAAGGAAACAGAATCGGCAACTGGTGTCCTGTCTGCAAAACTTCTATTTCTGATGCAGAGGTTGTATACGAAGAGCAGGCTGGTCATTTCTGGCATATCAAATATCCGCTGATCGATGAAAACGGAGAGGTAAGCACGACAGAATTTCTGGAATTTGCGACCACCCGTCCGGAAACCATGCTGGGCGACAGTGCGGTTGCAGTTAACCCGTCCGACGAGCGTTATCAGCATCTGGTTGGCAGAAAGGTTCTGTTGCCGATTGTAAACCGTCAGATTCCGATCGTTGCGGATTCCTATGTAGATATGGAATTTTGGTACCGGCGTTGTAAAGATCACTCCGGCACATGACCCGAATGACTTTGAAGTAGGAAAACGTCATAACCTGGAGCAGATTAATATCTTAAACGATGATGCAACCATCGATGAAAACGGCGGTAAAGTTCGAAGGCATGGATCGCTATGAAGCGAGAAAAGCCATTGTGAAGGAATTAGATGATATGGGTCTGTTAGTCCGGATCGAAGACTACAGCCATAATGTAGGCAACCCCATGACCGCTGCGGCACGACCATCGAGCCTATGATCAAAAAGCAGTGGTTTGTAAAGATGGACGAGCTGATCAAGCCCGCAGTAAAAGCAGTTCAGGATAAGGAAATCCGTCTGATTCCGGAACGCATGGAAAAGACCTACTTCAACTGGACGGACAACATCAAAGACTGGTGTATTTCCAGACAGCTGTGGTGGGGGACACAGAATTCCGGCTTATTACTGCGATTCCTGCGGCGAAACCGTGGTAGCGCGCACCGAGCCGACTGTTTGCCCGAAGTGCGGCGGCACACATTTTACACAGGATCCCGATACGCTGGATACCTGGTTTTCATCCGCGCTGTGGCCCTTTCTCCACCCTCGGCTGGCCGGAAAAGACGAAGGAGCTGGAATATTTCTATCCGACTGATGTGCTCGTAACCGGTTACGATATCATTTTCTTCTGGGTTATCCGTATGATTTTCTCCGGATATGAACAGATGGGCGAAAAACCGTTTAAAACAGTACTGTTCCACGGACTTGTAAGAGACTCTCAGGGACGCAAGATGAGCAAATCCTCGGAAACGGTATCGATCCGCTGGAAATCATCGACAAATACGGTGCGGACGCACTGCGCCTGACGCTGATCACCGGCAACGCGCCCGGCAACGACATGCGTTTCTACATGGAGCGTGTAGAAGCGAACAGAAACTTTGCAAACAAGGTATGGAACGCATCCCGTTTCATCCTGATGAATATGGAAGGCAAGGAAGTTCTGCGGATGCGTCTGCGTATCTGGAGCCTGCCGATAAGTGGATCTCTCTCCCGTCTGAATAACGTCGTAAAAGAAGTGACCGACAACATGGAAAACTTCGAGCTGGGTGTTGCCGTACAGAAGGTTTATGACTTTATCTGGGATGAATTCTGCGACTGGTATATCGAGATGGTAAAACCCCGTCTGTATGCGACGGACGATGCCGACAGCCAGAACGCTGCACTGTGGACGTTAAAAACTGTCCTGATCGACGCTTTAAAAACTTCTGCATCCGTATATGCCTTTTATTACCGAAGAAATCTTCTGCACCCTGCAGTCCGAAGAGGAATCCATCATGATTTCCTCCTGGCCGGTTTATCAGCAAGAGAGACACTTCGAGAAAGAAGAGCAGGAGATCGAAATCCTCAAAAGGAAGCTGTCCGCGGTGTCCGCAACGTCCGTACCAGCATGAACGTTCCGCCTTCCAGAAAAGCCCATGTTTATGTGGTAAGCGACCAGAAAGAGCTGCAAAATATCTTCGAGGAGGGCAAGCTGTTCTTTGCATCCCTGGCGAGCGCATCCGATGTGACCTGTCAGGCGGACAAGACAGGTATCGCAGAGGACGCGGTATCCGTTGTGATCCCGAACGCAACGCTTTATATTCCATTTGCAGAGCTGGTTGATCTTGCAAAGAGATCGAGCGTCTGGAAAAGAAGAGAAGCGCCTGAGGGCGAGCTTTCCAGAGTAAATGGCATGCTGCACAACGAGCGTTTCATGAGCAAGGCCCGGAAAGCAAGATCGCAGAAGAGCGCGGCAAGCTGGAAAAATACACGCAGATGATGGAACAGGTAAAAGAACGGTTAGGTCAGCTGCGCAAGTAAGCGGGAAGATGCATGCTTTCAGCGAAATATGGTTTTCTTATTAAGTTTTTTATTAATAGGAAAGTGCAGGGCGGTTTTGTAACAAAAGCAGAGCCGCTCTGTTTTTTGTTCATGCAACGCTGCATTCCTGTAAACCGGGCGGGATTGCAGCATGTCCGCAGTTTCTGACGGAAAAACACGAAAATGCGAAGTGCTTTCCTGAATTTCCGGAAAAATTAGATTGATTTTTTTGTGTGCCCTGCGTATTATAATGGTATTGAATCCATGAGGATAAGAGCAGATAAGCGGGAGGATGCGCATGATCAACTTTGAAGAAGAATTGAAAAAAGTTCCATCCCAGCCTTGAAATCGATGAGGCGGAGGATGTGATTATAAACCACAATATGACAGACTTTACGGATATTCTGGTAGACATGGTCAAAGAGCAGGAAAAGAAATGACCGATGCCGCCGGGAAGAAAGAGTAAAGGAGCAAATATATGCAGTGTTATAATTGTGGAGCAGATCTGACAGAAAAAGAATTTCTGCACGAACTGCGGGGCAGATGTTTCGAGATATAAGAAGCTTCTGAGCATTTCCAATTACTATTATAATGACGGGTTGATAAAGCCGGTGTCCGGGATCTTTCCGGGGCGATCGAGAGCCTGAAGCTGTCGTTGAAATTCAACAAATATCATATCGAGGCGAGAAACCTCCTGGGATTGATTTATTTTGAAATGGGCGAGACTGTTCCGGCGCTGAGTGAATGGGTCATCAGTAAAACCTTCGCCCGGAGAAAAATATCGCGGATGATTACATCAACGCAGTGCAGAAGAGTCCGACGCAGCTGGAAGAGTTTGCACAGATGAGCCGGAAATATAATCAGGCGCTCAACTACTGTTATCAGGACAGCAAGGATCTGGCGCGAATTCAGTTGAAAAAGGTGCTTTCCGACCATCCGAATTTTGTACAGGCACATCTGCTTTTGGCGCTTTTGTACATGGATGCGGCGGACTGGGGAGAAAGCGCGCAAGGAGCTGACCCGCTGCCTGCGGATCGACTGCGCGAATACGACGGCGCTTCGGTATATGCATGAAGTGGACATTGCGTTAAAAACCGATGACGACGGGAAATTTGTCCGCAAACAGGGAAAGGGCGAGGAAGTCGTCAAATACCAGAGCGGCAATGAGACGATTATTCAACCGATCAGCCAGATAGAACCGAAAAGAGCTTTGGGTGGCTGTGGGGGAACGCTCGCAGGTCTTGCGGTCGGTGTAGCGGTATCCTGGTTTTTGATCCTGCCTGCGCGGGTACAGATTGCACAGACGGAGTTAAACAATAAGCTGACAGCAGTCGGGGAAGAAGCCGACCGCAAAAATGCAGAGATTTCCAGCTTAAATCAGCAGATAGAGACGCTGACTAAGGAAAATGACGAGCTGACGGCGCAGAACGGCAAGCTGTCCGGCGCGGACGGCAGCATGAGCGCGGTAGAAGCGTTGTTGAATGCGGCAAGTGTCTATATGGAGACGCCGGACGATATCGAAGCACTTTCCGAAGCGGTGGCCAAGATCAGCCGCGATGCGATGGAGAGCAGCGACACCTCCGAGGCGGCGCGTAAGCTCTATCAACAGCTTTTTGCAGGACACCGGCACAGACCTTGCAGCGAACTATTATGACACCGGCTACAAGGCATATCGTTCCGGGGATTATGAGACGGCGATTGAAAACCCTGACGAAAGCGGTTTCCTATGATGAGACGAACAGTGAAGCGCTTTATGCGCTGGCAAATTCCTATCGCGACAACGGCAACAAGCGCCAGGCGAAGGAAACCTACCAGAAGGTAATTGAACTGTTCCCGAACACGGAAAAAGCAACCCAGTCCCAGCGCGCGCTGGATCAGCTGGACAATTAAAAGGCGACAATTTAAAAGGATGGATTTTTACAAAAGAGGATGAAAAGCACAATAGCTTTTGTCCTCTTTATTTATATAGAAAAGGAGAGTAGCATGGAAGAGGATTATAAAATTATCGATCACTATCTGATGATCCGCCTGCCGGAAGAAATCGACCACCACAGCTGCAGCGTGATCTGCAGGAGGGCGGATCACATGATGTTGGACAACAGCGTCAGCCACATCGTGTTTGATTTTTCCGACACAAAATTTATGGACAGCTCCGGCATCGGCGTACTGGCGGGGCGTTACCGCAAGATTTCCTGTTTTGGAGGCAAGGTGTATGTGATTCACGCCAACCGGCGCATCCGGAAAATTTTGGAAATGTCGGGCATCGGCGATATCGTGGAGATGATAGATCAGAGGAGAAAAGCATGAATAACATGAAAGTCATGGAATTTGAAGCCCTGCCGGAAAACGAAGGCTTTGCGAGGGTTGCTGTAGCGGCGGATTTTTAACGCCCTGCCGTAAATCCGACACTTTGGAAGAGATCGAGGACGTTTTCAAAACTGCCGTTTCTGGGAGGCAGTTACAAACGCAGTCATCCACGGATATAAGGAGCAGGGAGGAACGATTGAAATTTCCTGTGTGCTGGAAAAGGATCTTTTGAAAATGGAAATCACCGATCAGGGATGCGGGATCGAAAATGTGGAACAGGCGATGAGCCGATGTTCACGACGCGCCCGGATCTGGAACGTTCCGGTATGGGATTTTCTTTTATGGAAGCGTTTATGGATTGCCTGGAGGTGGAATCGACCGTGGGGCAGGGGACGCGTGTGATCATGGAAAAAGAAACTGGGAAATGCGCCGTGGGTCAGTGATCCGGATCAGGAAGAGGAGTAGCACATGGAAATATCAGTATTGATCGAAAAGGCGCAGGCAGGAGATGCGTCTGCCAGAAAAATACTGATAGAAGAAAATCTGGGACTGGTTCACCATATTGTGAAACGGTTTGCAGGGCGGGGATACGAGGTAGAGGATCTGTTCCAGACCGGAACGATCGGACTGATGAAAGCGATTGATCATTTTGATTTGAGCTACGATGTCAAATTTTCTACATATGCGGTTCCTCTGATTGCAGGAGAGATCCGGCGTTTTCTGCGCGATGATGGACCGGTCAAGGTCAGCCGGTCATTAAAGGATGCGAATTATAAGCTGCGGCAGGAGGCTGCGCGCATTCAGACGCAGGAAGGACGCGACCCGACGCTGCGCGAGCTGTGTGAAAAAACAGGAATCGCCTATGAAGACGCGGTCATGGCGGTCGCTGCAGCCGGGGAGGTTGAATCGCTGTCAAAGCCGGTCTATGAGGGGGATGGAAGAGATCGCGCTGATGGATCAGCTTGCGGCAAGGTCTGCAGACAACACCTGGGAGGACGCAGAAAAAAGAACCGGCTGGTAGACCGGATGCTGTTAAGACAGCTTATAGACGAGCTTCCCGAACAGGAAAAAATCCTGATCCGGCTGCGCTACTACGAGGATCAGACGCAGGCCCAGATCGCCCAAAAACTCGGTATCAGCCAGGTGCAGGTTAGCCGGATGGAAAAGAAAAATCCTGATCCGCATGCGAGAACGGTCGGGGTGTAGGACAGCGATGAGGACTGCATAGCTGTAGAAAGCGCTCGGCAGCAGCGATGGCAGCAGGGCAGTGCGTAGAACCAGCTGGCGGCAGATGGTACGATTTTTGCAGACAGTCCGAAAAAAAAAAACGTCTGATCTGCATAACTTTTTTTTTGCCCGGGTGCATACTGTGTGAAACAGGAGGAACATACAGATGCCGAAAGAAGTGCTGTATTTAAAGCTTGAGCAAAACGCAGAGCTGTCCGGTGAAAGCGTGCATATCAGCGATCTTGAAAATTATATTGTAAAACGCAAAGCGTGCAGAATCGATGCAGAACGCTTCCTGTTTTCCGATTTGAGGAAAAAAGATAAGGGGCTGCCGGGTGGTTAGCGCGCTTTTTGTGATTTCGCTTTTGCAGCAGGACAATCCGAATCTGGAGGTGGAAAGCATCGGCGCGCCGGAAACGGTGGTGGAGCAGGTAAAAGTCAGTCGTTATCCGGGCCTCTGGCAGGTGTGCAAAATCGTCTTTGTCTGCTGCATCTGCTTTTTGGCGCAGCGTTTACGATCATGGCGTTTCATAACGACATCGGGATTCGCGAGGTGTTCGGGCAAATTTACGAGCTCTTGACCGGACAAGCCGCAGTCGGTTACAGCACTGGAAATCGCGTATTCGATCGGGCTGGCACTTGGCATTTTGGTTTTTTCAACCATATCGGCGGGAGGAGGATTACGTCCGATCCGACACCGATCGAAGTGGAAATGCGTAAATATGAAACGGACGTCAATCAGGCATTGACAGAAACTGCAGATCGGGAAAAAAAAGACGCTGGACGTCTGAAAGGGGGAAAATTGTGATTTTATCGAAGCTTTTGCCGGTGGTTGTCGGACTGGGCGCAGGCATCCTCGTTTCGGCAGGCGTTTTTACGGTTCTGCTTTCAGTAGGACTTGTGCCACGCTTTGCAGGAAAGACCCACACGGGGGAAAAAATTTTTTTCTGTACGAGGAAATGGTTGTCTTTGGAACGCTCGTTGGCTGTCTGGCAAGCGTATTTCCGGGCGCAGTAATTTTTGGCAGGGAATGGTTGCAGAAAAGGTTGGAAGCGGGAGCAGCTTTTTGAGTGGCTGGCTCTGACGGTGGAAGCCCTGACCGGTCTGTTTGCCGGAATTTTCGTCGGCTGCCTGGCGCTTGCAATTGCAGAAATGCTGGACTCCATTCCGATTCTGACGCGCCGAATCGGTTTTCGGCACGGACTCGGGCTGATGGTGCTTTCCATTGCGATGGGAAAAGCGGTTGGAAGCCTGTTGTATTTCTGGCATCCTATTTTTCGGTAAAAACTCCGTTACAAACGGTGAATCGTGCAGCAGATTCGGAAAGGAACAGCTTATGGAAAAGTATCAGACAGATCAGTCTTTTTCAGAAACAGTATGAAAAAATATGTCAAACAGGTGACACCGACACACAATCTTGCATTGCAGATGCTGCATGCATTTGTGACGGGCGGTGCAATCTGCACGGTAGGACAGATTATTTTGAACGTTGCGAAGTCAAACGGATTGGATGATGCGGCAGCAGGAAGCGTGTGTGCGATTCTGCTTGTTCTGGCGAGCGCACTTCTGACCGGCTTTAACATTTATCCGTCTCTGGTAAAGTGGGGCGGGGCGGGGGCGCTGGTTCAATTACCGGTTTTGCCAATTCCGTAGCCGCCCCGGCGATTGAATTTCAGAAGGAGGGACAGGTATTCGGAATCGGCTGCAAAATTTTTACGATCGCCGGACCGGTTATTTTGTACGGAATTTTCGTCAGCTGGGTGCTTGGACTGATCGGATGGATCGGTTCGCTTTTATGATTTTCCTGCGAGCAGGAAATCAGTCTGCAAAAAGGCACGGGTGAACTTAGTCGATCACATGGTGCTGCAGCCACTTGCGGGAGTGGAAGCGGAGCATGAAAACGACCGCACGCACGCTCCAGTCTGCGAACATGCCGATCCAAACCGCGATGGGACCGAAGTTACAGAAGCGGCATAAAAGATGCATAGGCTTACCCGGCACAGCCACATGCTGGCGCAGGAGGTAATCATGGAAAATTTCACATCGCCGGCTGCGCGCATGCCGTAGGCGGGAATAAAGGAAAGCACCCACGAAATCGGTTTGGTGATGGTAATAAATGCGACCATCTGCAGGCAGAGGCGGGCGCTTTCTGCTTCCCTGCCGCCGAGGATAGTGACAGGCTTTGCGCGCAGATAGACGACGGCACAGGAGATGAGGATGCCGATTTCCGAAAGCCAGGACAGCCTTTTGATGTAATAAATCGCTTCATCTTTCCGTTTTGCACCGATACACTGACCGACGACGGTCATCAGTCCGATGCCGACACCCATGGCGGCGATTCCGTTAACGCCTCCAGGATACTGGTCATTGCCTGCGCAGCGATGGCAACCGTACCGAGAGTGGAGACGGTTGACTGAATGGCGAGCTTACCGAACTGGAACATGCTGTTCTCAATTCCGGATGGAATGCCGATGAATAAAACGCGTTTGATCAAAGACCAGTCGGACGGATAGAAAAGTAGTTGCGTACATAAATCTGTTCTGCAGGGTTTCTCAGCTGCCAGATCACGACGATCGCACAGAAAATACGGGAAACCAGGGTGGAAATTGCCGCGCCGGCGACGCCCATGCCAAAGACGAAGATCAGGATCGCATTTCCTCCGATATTTAAGAAGTTGGAAAGGATGGAAATCGTCATAGGACCTTTGGTGTTGTTTTGTGCACGCAGAATGGAAGCACCTGCATCGTATAGACCGATGAATGGGAACGACAAAAGCGTGAAGAAAAAGTAAATCTGGGAGTTTGCCATAACGTCCGTGTCTACAGTGCCGAAAATCAGACGAAGCAGCGGAAAACGGAAGATCAGGCATAAAAGCGACAGCGAACAGGAAAGGACGAGCATAACGAAAAGCACCTGCTCTGCGGAACGCTTCGCCTTTTTCAGGTTCTGACTGCCGAGGTACTGGGAGCAGAGGATCGCGCCGCCTGCCGCCAGCGCGGAGAGCGCCTGAATCACTAAAATGTTGATTGCATCAACGAGAGAAACTGCGGAAATTGCAGCGGGCCGACGTTGCTGACCATCATCGTGTCGGCGGTTATTAGGGGAAGACAGAAGCTGCTCGACCATGATGGGGACAAGCAGCGTCCGAAGCTGTTTATTGGTGAAAAGATGTTGTGTTGCTGTTTGTTTTTTGCGTTCACGGAAAAATCATGCGCCTCCTGAAATATTGGAAAAATCTGCGGAAAATGTTACTGTTCACACGCGCCATTCGCAAAAACGCGTCTTCGACGCTCTCCGCTGCTTCGCAGCTCATTTTTGCTCATAAAGTGGCGCTCCCTTCGTACCCTTCTGAGTTCAGATTTTCGTGCAAGCACGGAATCTGAACTCAGAAGGGTACGAGTGAACTGTAACTGTAAAATAAAAAACCTTCTGTATCATAGCAGAAAATAAAATGGATGAAAATAGGGAAAACAGCTCATTTTTACAGAAGAAGAATGTCTTTTATGTTGTTAGAAAAACTACAGATGTGGTAAGATGAAAAAGATACTACTGTAGCGCCGCTTCCGGGAAAAGAGTGCCGGCAGAAATTGGATGAAAAATCCGGAGACATGAGGGCTGGGAGATGAGTGAGAAAGTACAACAGACAGAAACCGGAAATGCGCTGCAGCGTTTCCTGAAACGGAAAAACATTATTTTTTCGGCAAAACGTTATGGAATCGACGCGTTGGGCGCGATGGCGCAGGGATTGTTTGCATCGCTTTTGATCGGTACAATTATCGGAACGCTGGGAGAGCAGATCGGAAGTCAGGTGCTTGTGGACGCCGGAGGTTTTGAAAAAGCGTGGCCGAACCGGCGATGGCAATTTCAATCGGCTATGCACTGCAGGCACCGCAGCTGGTATTATTTTCCCTGCTTGCAGTCGGGGCGGCAGCTAATTCGCTGGGCGGGGCGGGCGGACCGCTTGCAGTTTTGATCGTTGCGATTGTGGCGGCGGAATGCGGCAAGGCAGTTTCCAAGGAAACGAAGATTGATATTTTAGTCACTCCTCTGGTGACAATCCTTTCCGGTGTGCTGCTGTCGATGTGGTGTGCGCCGACAATCGGAGCTGCTGCGAGCGCAGTCGGAAGCCTGATCATGTGGGCGACGGAGCTGCAGCCGTTCTTTATGGGCATTTTGGTATCGGTTATTGTAGGCGTTGCGCTGACGCTGCCGATCAGCTCTGCAGCAATCTGCGCGGCGCTGAACTTAACCGGGCTTGCCGGGGCGCGGCAGTTGCGGGCTGCTGTGCGCAGATGGTCGGCTTTGCGGCGATGAGTTTCAAAGAAAACAAATGGAGCGGACTAATTTCCAGGGATTGGGCACAAGTATGCTGCAGATGGGCAATATCGTAAAAAATCCGCGCATCTGGATTCCACCGACGCTGGCGGCCGCCATTACCGGACCGATTGCGACCTGTTTGTTCCAGCTTCAGATGAACGGACGCAGTTTCCTCCGGAATGGGAACCTGCGGACTGGTGGGACAGATCGGCGTTTATACCGGCTGGCTGGAAGAAATTGCAGCGGGCAGTCGGAGTCAGATCACAGCATTTGACTGGATCGGCATGATCCTGATCTGCTTCGTGCTTCCGGCGGTGCTGAGCCTGGTGTTTGGACAGATTTTAAGAAAAATCGGCTGGATCAAAGAAGATGACCTGAAACTGTAAAGCATTTGGACAAGAAGGCAGCATTCAGATAAAAGCGTTATCAGAGGAAAGACTGCTGCATTTACGGCAGAAAAGGAGGGTATATGATTTCTGAAAAAAGAGCGGAGCACCGTACTTAAACGTCTGGTTTGGCAATTTTACCGACCGGCGTATGACGATCAGGCGTTTGTCGCAGAGGGGATGGAGCTGTTAAAAAGTTTGGATTCAACAGTGTTTTGCTCGATTCCAAGGACTGGGAGGATTTTCGGGAACGCTATGAGGGAAAGCCTGCGAGCCAGTTTGTCGGCATGCAGGAGTTTATGATGGAGCAGATCAAAAAGCAGGGACTGAGCCATACATTTCTGGCGATTTATCTGAATGCAGATAACCTGTATCCGAATATTCGCTTTAGCCCGCCGGTGTTCGGGGAATCTGTTGTGACGGCAAAAGGCAATGACGGTCGCTGGTATCGTTATTGGTCAGAGAAAGCGCAGGAGACGATGACGGAGCATGTTTCGCAGCTTTTAGAGATGTACGGCGAAAATATGACCCGGATCGAAGTGGACGGGAAAGAAAAGAAACCGCTGTGCAGCATGTGGGACCCGGTCGTTGCACCGAGCTTCGATGAGGATGGGAAAAATCGCTATCGCAGCTGGCTTGAAAAACGTTACAACGGAGACATTGAAACCTTTAACCGTTTCTATAAAACGGAAGCAAACAGCTTTGAAACGATCGAACCCGAGCAATACTGGTTTGAACTGCGTTATCCTGGGAAAAATGGTTTTTCGGAAAAGAGCTGAAAGACCGGGACGAAAAAAATGCCGCGTATGGATGGACAACCAGCGCTGGAAAAGCGACGAGCTGGTGCTTTATTTTGAAGCGATGCAGAAAAAGCTCCATGCACTTGATCCGCAGCTGTATCTGTGCCCGGATTTTGAGCCAGTGGGGATATTTTCTGAACGTGGATGGAAGCTTTTTAACCGGTGCAGGGCTTTCTGATCTGTGGGATACGGCGGTGCGAGGCGCTGATTTTTACCGGATTGCCCCGTATGTGGATGCGGCGCATTTTATTTCTGTGCCGGTGCTTCCAAACGGCGACCCGGACTGCTATGTGACAGCATGTCAACACAGCATGATGCGGAATATGAATCGTGGCAGATCCTTTGTCGGCGGCATTTACTGGGGAAGATTTGTCTATAATGACTTGTATGCGTGGATTTCTCCGTGTGAGGCGGTCGCCTCGATGGCGGCGTCCGGCGCTTCCGGATATGCGTCTTACGGCATGTGCGGGTTAGACGACGGCGGCGTGTTACACCGGATGCCGGAAGCATTCTGCAGGTCTTTAGAAGAAGGCAAACCGCTGGTGGAAAGAGGTTGTCCCGAGACTCGGAGGGAGAAAAGCTGCAAAGGCAGCAGTGCTGTTCCCGTCTGCGATGGCGCTTGCAGAGACGTTTGACACGGAGCACAATCATGACAGGCGGCTGGATCTTCTGGGCTGGTATAAGGCTCTGGAGGACTGGCAGATCGACGTTGACGTTGTAGATGGCAGCATTTTCAAGGATCAGACAGCAGATCAGTACGAGGTGCTCGTGCTTGCGGCAAACGACTGCTATGCGCTTGACCCGGATTCTGAACTGGAGCAGGGCATTGCAGCATGGGTAAAAATGGCGGAATGCTGCTGCACGGACCGATGGATTTGCTTGCACAGGCGAGCGTTGGCAGCCGCTGTCTTTCCCATGAAAAGGATGCGTTTGAGTGCAGCGGCGAAAAGGGAATGCTGACCGGAACGCAGTTTGGCAGCTTCGAGGAGGAAAACGCCGACGTGCTTCGCAGTCTGGGAAACGGACGAAAACGCCTGCGATTGTCAAGCGCACATTTGGGAAGGGAACCGTTTGCGAAATAGGATTTTTCTACGGCTTTGAATACACCGGCAGAATCGCACCGCACGTTCCGCTGACGCAGCGCAATAACGAGCTGTACCCTTTGACCATGCTGAAAAAGATCCCGTAGGGATGCTTCTGGAAGAAAAATTCGGCACGACACTGACCCGGAAAAAGGGCGTTGAGCGCGCAGAATTTGAAAACGGTACGGTCATCGTCAACCACAGCTCCTATCCGTGCAGAATCGATGAACCCGGAACACGCTATTTCCAGAATCCCGAGCTGTACCAGGATTTGGACAGCAAAATCCTGCTCCCGCATATGGGAGTTTTATCGAGAGGAAAGTTTGAAAAATTTTTTAAACTTTTCAGAGTGTGCTGCCGCGCGTTGACTTCTCGATGGAAGATCGTTATAATAAAGACCACGGCTTTTGCTGTGGTCTTTCTTATCGTACAGAAAACTTCGTTTCCATACGATAAGAAACGTGCTGCGAGGATGCGCACTCCTATAAAAATAGAAAGTTGAGAAATTGATGATAAATAAAAAACAAAATTTTGTAAAGCTGCAGCGCTTCTGGGCGCGGTTGTTATGATGATTTCTGCGCTGGCAGGCTGCGGGAAAAATACGAAGGTCGTTCTGACGGCGGGTCTGAAAAAGAACGAGGTATTCCGGATTTCGAGTGCGTCTTGTGTGCTGCCGGAGGTGATGGTATATCTGACGAACATGCAGAATCAGTATGAATCCGTCTATGGAAGCCAGATCTGGAACGCTTCCGACGGACAGCTTTCGTTGGAGCAGGAGGAACGGGAACAGGTGTTGACACAGCTGGCGAGAATCAAGGTGATGAATCTGCTCGCCCAGAAAAAGAAGTGACGCTGGATGATAAGGAAAAGGAGCGTGCGGCAGCGGCGGGCAGGGAATATTTTACTTCCTTGAACAGCGCGGAGGTGACGGCGCTCAACGTGACGCAGGATCTGATTACGAAGATGTATGAAGAGTATGCGCTTGCAGAAAAGGTTTATCAGACGATTGTAGAAAATGTCAATCCGGAGGTCAGTGACGATGAAGCGCGTACCATCACGGTAGATATGATCAGGGTCAGCGATTCTGCCAAAGCTTCCCAAGTGCTTGGCAAGGCAAAGGAAGAGGGCGTGGATTTTGAGACGCTTGCGCAGGCGGAGAGCGAGGACCAAACGGTGACGCAGTCGTTTGGAAAAGGCGAGGTTGGAAGCACTGGAAAAGGCGGCGTTTAATCTCGGCAAGGACGAAATCAGCGACGTGGTGGAATCAGACGGAAGTTACTATATTTTAAAATGTATCAGCACGTTCGATGAGGCACAGACCAAAGCGAATAAGGAAAAATAGTAAAACAGCGCCAGAGCGAGGCATTCGATACGGAATATACGGCGTTTGAGCAGACATTGGTACGTCAGCTCAACGAGGAACTCTGGAATTCCGTCACGATGATTCATCAGGACGATGTCAAAACTTCCAGCTTTTTGAAGTATACCAGATGTATTTCCAGCATCAGGAGTGAGCAGGAATAGCCAGGCATTCCGGCAGGACGTCGCGCATCCGGCTTATGAAAACTGCCCTGTCGGACGCTGCGTTTCAGCTTATGAAAACTGCCCGGCAGTGCGCTGTACCCCTGTTTATGAAAAATTTAGAATTGCGGGAAACGCGGCAACCATGCGGGCTTCAAGAATTATTAGCACTCAGTCAAAATGAGTGCTAATTTTTATTGACTTTTGAAACGACAGGACTACACTATGGGTAAAATGCTATGGAAAAGCTTCTCCGGGCATCTGAAAACGAACTGAAAAAACAAAGAAAGGATCGTGATATTTCATGGCTGAAAAGCACGGAGCATTATCAATTAACAGCGACAATATTTTCCCGATTATCAAAAAGTGGTTATATTCGGATCATGACATTTTTTACAGAGAGCTGATTTCCAACGGCTGCGACGCCATTACGAAGTTAAAGAAGCTGGATATGATGGGAGAGTACGAGCTTCCGGAGGGCTACAAGCCCAGAGTGGATGTTATCGTTGACCCGGATGCAAAGACCATCGGTTTATTGATAACGGTGTCGGCATGACTGCGGATGAGGTGGAAGAATACATCAACCAGATCGCATTTTCCGGTGCGACAGATTTTATTGAAAATATAAAGATAAGACAAACGACGACCAGATCATCGGTCATTTCGGTCTGGGCTTCTATTCCGCATTTATGGTAGCGGATGAAGTACATATCGATACCCTTTCCTATAAAGAAGGACGCAAAGCCGGTTCACTGGGAAGCGATGGCGGCACAGAATACGATATGCAGGAGGGTAAACCGAACAGACTGTTGGACTGAGATCACCCTGTATCTGAATGAGGACTGCCTGAGTTTGCAAATGAATACCGCGCAAGAGAAGTTATTGAGAAATATTGTTCCTTCATGCCTGTGGAGATTTACCTTCAAAGGAAAATGCAGAGCCAATGAATATGAGACGATTGACAGCAGACGAGATGAAGATGATCGTTGAGAAGGTCGACGAGGAAGCAAAGACCAGAAGAAAAGGAAAAGAGAAGTGAAGGTGAGAAAAGAGCGAAGAAGGTTTCTCCGAGAAAAGCAGAAGCTCAAGATTAAAAACGTCCGGGTTTCCATCAGCGATATTCATCCGCTCTGGACAAAGCATCCCGAATGAATGCACAAAGGAAGAGTACATTGATTTCTACCGCAAGGTATTTATGGATTACAAGGAGCCTCTGTTCTGGATTCATCTGAACATGGATTATCCGTTCAACTTAAAGGGTATCCTTTACTTCCCGAAGATCAACATGGAATACGAATCCATCGAGGGAACGTCATCAAGCTGTACAATAATCAGGTATTTATTGCCGATAATATTAAAGAAGTAATCCCGGAATTTTTGCTGCTGTTAAAGGGCGTCATTGATTGTCCTGATCTGCCGCTGAACGTGTCCAGAAGCGCGCTGCAGAACGATGGCTTTGTAAAGAAAATTTCCGATTATATTACCAAAAAGGTTGCGGATAAGCTGTCCGGCATGTGCAAGACCCAGAAGGAAATACGAGAAATACTGGGATGATATCGCTCCGTTCATCAAATTCGGCTGCTTAAAGGACGAAAAATTCTGCGAGAAGATGACGGATTACATCCTCTTCAAGAACCTTGACGGCAAATATATGACCCTGCCCGAGTGCCTGGAAGTCAATAAGACTGGAACCCGGATGAATCCAAAGGAGGGTGCTGTGGATGAGAACGGCGAAAAAGGTAGAAGCAGAAGTCGTAGAGGACAAGAACGGATGAAGATTCCGCTGAGGAAGAGAAGAAAGACAAGACCATCTACTATGTAACAGATGAAAAACAGCAGAGCCAGTATATCAACATGTTCAAGGCTGCCAAAATGGACGCCGTTATGCTGACCGACCGGATCGACCAGCCCTTTATCTCTCAGCTGGAGGCAAAGAATGAGGGATCCATTTTGCAAGAATCGATGCCGACTTAACCGATGCGTTTAAGGAAAGACCAGCAAGAAGACGCAGGAAGAATTAAACGCGCAGGCGGAAAAAGGTTGAAAAGCTGGTTCAGAAAGCGCTGAAAAACGACAAGATCAAGGTAAAGATCGAAAAGCTCAAAATAAAAAGGTATCCTCTGTTCTGACGGTTTCCGAAGAGAGCAGAAGAATGCAGGATATGATGAAGATGTATGGCGGCGGCATGGATATGAGCATGTTCGGTGCAGAGGGGCGAGACGCTGGTATTGAATGCAAAACCATCCGCTCGTAACCTACATTACGGATGCAAACACCGAAGACGATGCAAATAACAGAGGGTAGTTTGTGCGATGCGGTTTAACTGCTCCTGTATCCTGTCGAACCTTTGGACCGGATGCACCGATGGTCAGGTCATAGAGGCCAGGAGGACGGGACGCCGCTGATCTTTGGGCTGCGTTGATATACATGTCGTTGCCGTAATAGTAGCGGATGATCTCAATCGCGCTGTAGCCCTGATCACCGAGATATTTGGACACCCCACTGGGAGAGAGACCCTGACAGCTGACGCGATTTCCGTCGCAATAGCTGTAAAGATCGGCTGCCGCACGCCGGGGCGGGAGAGATAATTTGCAAAAATGGAGTCCACGAGGCGGTCGATGTTGCTGTAGATATTTCTGCCGTAGATGAATTTCTGGTCGTAGGCGGTGGAAGTGATGGTAAAAGGAATGAGCCCTTTGCACGATACCATTCTGTGTATACAATTCAGGGTAAAGGACTGAATGACGTAGATGGTGCTCTCCGGCCAGGTTGCATAGATTTCGGATGAAGCGACGTTTTTGATATAGTCTTTATAGCGGACATAGTAGTTTGGAGCGCTGGAATCGTCGGGAAGACCGTCGTGGACGATGATATATTCGGGATGACGACGCGGCTTAAGACGATTTCACCGGTTTCGGCTTCGGTTTTGATCTCAGCTTCCGGGATTTTGGCAGGGATATTCACCGTAAAGCGTGTGATCCGGGATGAAAATGTCCTGTTCTTCGGGAGTGTCGGAAACTGCGGTGGGTGTCATGGAAACCGGAAGAATGCTGGATTCGTCCGGCAGAATTTCAGCGCCGTTGATACGGACGGGATCGTAACCGTCCGCCTGTACTTCGATTATATAATCGGTGTATGGACGCGGATTGGAAGGACTCTGGGAATAGGCGGGATTGGGTGCGGGCAGCAGGACGGACGTTGTCTGTCGGATTCATCGGTAGTAAGAGTTTCAAGAATCTGTTCCGGGGAAGCACTGTCGGAGATCGTAACAGTAGCGCCCACAACCGGGAAAAAACCGACAGAAGAAGTTACGCAGATCATCAGGGCCGGGATAACCGGTTTCTTCTGCTGCAGCACAGGAAAGCTGTGGCATAAAAGTACCCTCATATCCAGAATATGTGGTAATAATATATGCCGGAGATAGGAAAAATGATACTGCTGTCTGAGCTGCCCGCTGCATCATGCGAGCCGCGACAGTCAGACGCAACTAAAAAATCGTGCCGCAGCGGAAATCGTCAGACGTCAGGCACCTTTCAAAATCTCCGCCGCAGCGCGGTATGTCTTAATCAAGATTCAGACAACGTTTCATTACATAGTTGCAGATCCAGAAAGCAGGAACGCATAGAACCAGATTTGCGAACAGGGAAATCAGCATAATTAGCCAGTAAATGGAGGCAAAATCAGCCATCGGATTCGCAGAAGTCGATTGAAGGATGAACACGCCTGCGGTCGTAGGCGTAGTCAGAAGCATCATAGCGGTCGAAAGGATGGTGCTCAGCCCGAGATAACACAGGATGGATGCGAGCACCTTGTGGCTGGAAAACAGCTGTCCCAAAGAGATCGAGGCATAGATGGTAAGCAGGGAAAAGACAGAGCCGATGATCATCACGGGAATTGCCAGAAAGAGTATGGATGGAACAGTGAAAATCGTGTGGTACGACTGGAACATTGTCCGAAGCTCCAACAGATCTTCCGGAGAAAAATATGCCATTGTGGGCAGGGCAATCAAGGTGATCAAGGTAATTGCGCCAACCAACAACAAATCGATCAGATAAAACCAGATGGTTCGATGGTCAGCTTGGAGACAATCAGCATCCAGGGCTTGACAGGGAGCGTGTGCATCAGATAGCCCTCGTCGGTATAGAGATTTTTATAAAAACGGATAGCAAAATAGATTGTCAGGATCATGGAAAGACCGCTGAGAATCAGGATGTATGCGATGTAAAGTACAAAGTTTCGCACATTGAGATCTGTGCCGACGCTAGCCTGGTCAGCAACGGAGAAGTATACGAGGCTGGCGGCGGAAAGCAGCACCGTGATAGTGAGCAAAAGGGCAGGAACTTTAAACGTATCTTTCCATTCATGGGAAATCAGTTTTGTGAGCATGAGAATACCTCCCGGAAATAAGAGTCTACGGACTGATGGCGGGTGTCCCGGATCTCCTCCACGCTGGAAGAGAGAATGATCTGTCCGTCTTTCAGGAAAATAACATCGTCCAGAAGCTGCTCGACGTCCGCAATCAAGTGTGTGGAGAGCAGAATTGACGCATCCTCGCTGTAATCCTGGATAATGGTCTTTAAAATGTAATCACGCGCGGCGGGATCGACGCCGGCGATCGGCTCGTCCAGAATATAGACCCTGGCGCGGCGGCTCATGACCATGATCAGCTGCACCTTTTCACGGGTTCCCTTCGAGAGCGTCTTTAAGGGGCTGGACGGATCGATGTCGAGCTTTTGCAACATTTCCTCTGCCTTTGCAGCGTCAAAGTCTGTATAAAAAATCCCTGAAAAAGAGAGCAGCCCCTTTACCCGGACAGTATCAGGCAGATAGGTGCGCTCCGGCAGATACGAAACGATTGCCTTGGTTTCGGGACCGGAGCCTGGGCCGCAGATGAAAATTTGTCCGGACGAGGATACCAAAAGTCCGTTGATGAGTTTGATCAGTGTGGATTTGCCGCTGCCGTTGGAGCCTAAAAGCCCGACCATCCTGCCGGGAGCGATTTCGAGGCTGATATGGTCAAGCGCTGTTTTTTTTGCCGAAGCGCTTGCTGACGTCCTGCAGGTAGAGCAGGGTATCGGATGTCTGTGTCATGAAATTTCCTCCTTTTTGGCCAAAAGCAGCCGGATACTATCGTCTTTCTGATAACCAAGATGCTGCATCTGCGTCAGAAACTGGCTGATCTGAAGCTCTGCCAGCTCGCTGCGCACCTGTTCAATCAAAGCAGTATCATCGGTGACCGTCCGCCCGCTGGTGCGGCGCGTGACAATCAGACCGGTACGCTCCAGCTCGGTGAACGCTTTCTGCATGGTGTTCGGATTGACGCTTGCCTGTGCAGCGAGGTCGCGGACACTGGGAAGCCGGAGCCGGGCGGATAAAACCCGGATACGATTTCATGCTTGAGCCGGTCAACAATCTGAGCGTAAATAGGTCTGTCTGAATCAAGTTCCCATGGCATGTGAACCCCTCCTTGCCTGTATGATTGATTTAATACAATAATACTTGAGCAGAACGCATTTGTCAATCCCTTGCGCGATATTCGGAAATAGGGTAATATAAAAGGTAAGACTATTGGAAATGACCGCCTGATCGGGAGCGTCCCGGCAGGCAAAAATGTGCAGAAAGGGGAACGCAAGAGAAGACTGGAAGAGCAGATTCTGACAGAAAAATACCGCAGAATAGAAGGAAAGCTGACGTTTTCTGTCCGGCTGGCAGAGCTGTCTGTTGCACCGGGGGAAGCTGCAGAGGGCGCGTTTACCATTTTTGCATCACAGGAAGAAATCCCGGCACAGGGCTATGTCCTGACAAAGGATGAGCGGATGGAGTGTAAAACGGAGTGGTTCAACGGCGTGCAGGAGAAAATCGTGTACCGATTTTGTGCAGACGGGCTGCAGGAGGGCGACAGCCTGCAGGGACAGTTCCTGATCATATCGGACTACGGGGAATACACGTTGCCGTGGAAGGTGACAGTGCGCAGAGAGGCGGCAGCAGGAATTGCAGGAAAAGTCTCGACGCTTGCCGGATTTACAGAGCTTGCGCGCACGGACTGGAAAACGGCGGTACAGTTTTTTTACAGCAAACCGTTTGCAGAAATCTGTAAAAAGAAGGCGAAAAGACCTGGCTTTTTGTACCGGGGGCTGTCCGCCGGATACTATAACAGCTCCAACGTCGAGACATTTCTGGAGGAAAACGGCTGCAAGCAGGCACTGACCTTTACTGCGGCCAAACCGGAAATTCAGGTCAAAGACGTACAGGAAACGGTACGGGAAGAGCTGCAGATTTTAAAAATGGCTGGGGACCGGTCAGCCTGAAGGTACAGACAGAGGACGATTTTTGTTTCTGGAAAAAAAACAGAATCGGGGAGGATGACTTTTAGGCAATCTCTGTCGCCTGCCGGTTTATATATCGGAAGAAAATCTCCATGACGGGAAAAATTTCGGGACGGTGACGGTTTCGTGGCCGTAAGGGCAGCTTTTTGGTCGGTGTCACAGCGACCCGTCGGAAAACGGGACTGTCTGCGGAAACCGAAAAAAAGCCGCCAGAAAAAATATACGATCCGTCTGACAGAGCTTTATTTAAAGCTGCGCGCAAAGCAGATCGACCTGGCAGAATGGCAGGAAAAGGTGCGGGAGTGTGTGGAAGAGCTGGCTGTCATGGATCGGAAAAGTATCGTGCCAAAGCTTTTTCTGCACAGCTGATGCTGACGGAAAACAAAACAGAAAAGACCGGCTGGATGTTAAAACAGCTGCGCCCGATGTTGGAGGGAGAAAGCCCGGCGGTCGTCAGCTATTATCTGTATCTGACGACACTGTACGATAAGCGCGAGGAGTATGTGAAGCGTGCCGCCGCGCGGGTGGAGGGAAATTTATACCCGTTACCCGGAAGAATGGCGGATTGCGTGGCTGATGCTGTTTTTTTCCCATGAGATCAACCGGAGCACCTACCGGAAGTGGCAGTTTTGCAGGAACAGTTCCAGAAAGGCTGCGTAAGCCCGCTGTTGTATCAGGAAGCGGTGCTTTTGCTGAACGCAGATCCGGCGCTTCTGACGGGGGCTGGACCCGATTGTGCGCAGGGTTTTAGTTTATGGCGCACGGAAAGGGCTTTTGAATGAAAATCTTTGCGGACAGGCTGCAGAGCTTGCCTGCCGGGAAAAATATTTCGAGCCGGTTTTGTTTGAAATTCTGGAGCGCAGCTGGGAAAAAAGCAGTCCCCAGCCATTTTGCAGGCGATCTGTTCGTTATTGATCAAAGGAAACAAATGCGAGCAAAAAGTGGCATGTCTGGTATGAAAGAGGTGTGGAAAACAAGCTGCGTGTCACGCGTCTGTATGAATATTATCTGTTGAGCACCGATCTGTCGCTGGATATAACCGCCCAAAAGCGTGCTGCTGTATTTTGCCTACCAGTGCAACCTGGACTGGGAATATGCAGCGTGGCTGTATTCGTGCGTGGAGCGATGCAAGACAAAAGGACCGGAGCTTTACATCACCTACAAGCCGGAGATGGACCATTTTCTGCTGGACTGCCTGAATAAGGGAAGAATCAACCGGCATCTGTCCTGGCTGTACCGGGAAAATCTGCCGGCGTCGGCGTTTGACAAAGCGCAGGGGGGAGACGATTACTTCGCTGCTTGGAAGCACTGAAGTTGTGTTGAATCGCAGGAGTGCCGCAAGCTGATCGTCGTTCATCGCAGACTGAAAGGCGAAGAGACTTACTGGCTGCAGGATGGAAAAAGCTTGCGTGTCCGTTTACGATCCGGAGGATTTGCTTTTTTACGGAAGACGAAGAGCAGAACCGCCGTCTGGTGACGGTTGACAGGAAAGAACTGCTTTCGTTTCAGGATGCGGTTTCCGCCTGGGGAATGGAAGCACTGCGGAATGGGGCACAGAGAGCATTGCGTTTTATTGGAAGCGGAAAAAGAAAGCTTTCGGAACTCGATCAGATCGCCGTTTGGACGAAGCTTTGTACAAACAGACAGCTGGAGGATGTTTACGGGCAGGAGCTTCGTTGCCGGCTGGCGGTGTGGCTGTCCGAGCAGGAGAAAAATAAGGAGCTGAACGCCTTTTTGCGGACACTGTCCAAAGAGCAGATTGCGGAAAAGGACAGGCTATGCATGGCGCGACTGATGATTCTGCACGGTTTTATGACAAAGCATATGAGTGGCTTGCCGGTCAGTGCTTTTGCAAACTTGAGCCGGCGGAGCTGATGCGCCTTTGCAGCAGACTTCTGGCAAAAGAAAGCCATCTCGAAGAAAAAGCGCCTGATGCTTCTGTGTGCACAGGCTGCGCTGAATGGAAAATATGACGATCGAATTTTACAGTATCTGGCGGATGCTTACGAGGGAAGCTGCAGCGAGCTGGAAGTGCTATTGCAGGCGGCAAAAATTTTGAAATCGACATCTGGAAAATCAACAGGAAGCTGCTGGTTCAGCTATTGTTTACCGGGCAGGATGTGACGGAGCGGATGGATCTTTTGCGGGATTATATCAGTGCGGGCGGCAGTCCGGAGCTGGAAGAGGCATTTTTGTATCGCTGCGCCTATGCAAATGTGATTTTAAAGCAACCGATCCACCGATATATGGTGCAGATGATTTTGCGGCTCTGCAGATGGGGTGCAAAGGGTAAGCAGGCTGTGCAAAATTGCGGCGCTGCAGTATTACGCCAAAAACAAAGGCATGTTAGAGGAAAAAAACCGCGGTCAGGTGGCTAAAATTATCAGGGAGTTATTTGAAGAAAACTGCCTGCTTCCGGTGCTGCAGCAGTTTGCAGACCTTGTGCCGGAGGTTTGGGAGATTCTGGACAAAACCTTTGTCGTATATGAGGGAGAACCCGAAAAACAGCTGGTTTTGAACTACCGGAGAGTGGAAGGGGAACTGGCGGAAGCACAGTATCATGAAATGGAGCTTCCATGCGTCTGCGACGGCATTTATGCGGCGGGATTTATTCTGTTTCCGGGAGAGCGGCTGCAGTATTATATCACAGTGTCCGAAAGGCCGGAGAAAATTTTGGAAAATGGCATGTTGCTTGCGCAGGAGGAAGCAGCAGAGGCAATGCAGGGCAGGTACGCATGGCTTTATGAAATGGCACAGGCACAGCTTTTGCAGGAGGATTTATCGGCGCAAAAGGAGCGGACGCAAAACTACCTGTATACCGCGTTTTGTGCAAAACGGCTGTTTGAATGCTGAAATAGGGAGAAGGAGATATGTTTTAGAACACAGGGAAAAAGAAGAAAACAAACGGCAGGCAACGGCAGGCTATGATCTGACGGATGCATATGCGCAAATCAGCTATTGTCTGCCGGGAGAGCCCTGTCCAAAGACGATCAGCCTGCAGGCGGATCAGGAGCAGTATCTGATTCCGGCGCTGCTGGGACGGTATACCGATCAAGACCTTTGGGTGTACGGACCGAAAGCGCAGGCAGCGGCAGCGACTGGAGAGGTTTTTTTCTCGCTGACGGACTGCTGACGAAGGCAGCACACCAGGAAATGGTGGAGGTAGGCGGACAGAACTATAGTTCGATTGCACTGCTTTCCCTGTTTTTAAAACGGACGATGTCGCTGCTTGCGCCGATCGTGCGCGGAACGCCTGCAGGCGCTCGTCTTTTCTGTACCGGAGGTGTCTGTACCCGTATTGTCAGCGGTGACGGATGCGGTCGGCATGCTCGGTCTGAAAAATGCGAGTCTGTTTCTGATCGGACGCGCGGAGAGTTTTTTCTATTATAATATCTGCCAACCCGAAGAGCTCTGGAAACAGGATGTGCTTCTGTGTGATTTTTCCGGCACGTTTCTGCACACGCTTCTGTTTACGGCAAACCGGAAAACATCTCCGGTTGCCTGCTTTGTGGAGGAAGCGGACTGGAAGGAAGTGGCGGCAGGCAGAGAAGATCTGGATCAGTGCTTTTAGAGACAATGAAAGCGGTGATCGGCGATAGAAATATTAGTTGTGTCTACCTGATTGGCGAAGGCTTTTGGGAGAATGGTATCAGGAATCGCTGCGTTTTCTGTGCCAGGAACGCCGGGTGTTTCTGGGCAACAACCTTTACAGCAAGGGGCCTGTTATGCGGCGCGCCAGCGTATGACGCCCGGCAGCGTTTCCGAAGGGTATGTGTTCCTGGGAAAAGACATGTTAAAGGCAAACATCAGTCTGTATGTGGAAAAGCGCGGGCAGGACAGCTACCATCCGCTTCTGGATGCCGGGACGAACTGGTACGATGCAAAGGCGGAGATCGACTTCTTACTGGAAGAGGAGAACCGCTTTTCGCTGCGGATTACACCGCTAAACGGCGGCGAGATCCGGGATGTGGAGATCGCGCTGACCGGACTTCCACAGCGTCCGGCGCGCACAACGCGCATCCATCTGCAGATCGACATGGCGGATCTGACGACGCTGCGCCTGAACATGGAAGATTTCGGCTTCGGAGAGTTCTTCCCGGCAACGCACCAGTTCTGGGAGAAGACGATTTCGATCGGGCAGAAGGAAAAGGAGGCAGCTCCGATGGCGGGGACCACGGCATTTGCAGCAGGTAATAGCAGTGTATCAGCATCGGAGCCCTGCTGCAGGCAACGGCGGTGTGGTTCTGTCGGCAGAGCAGGACGCAACGGGTGCGGAACAGACGACAATGTCAGCAACGCTGTGGAATCCGCAGCCCCTACAGCCTCCTGTGTCAGAATCATAGACGAATTTTAGAGGAAAATCATGGGACGTGTATATCTGTGCCTGGGGCAGAACGCAGAATTGCCCTACTATTTTGAAAAAGCAAAAGTACATATCTGGAATATCGAAGAACTGTGCTATTTTATTCGGGAAAACGCATGGATGATGGGTAGCCGGAGCTGTTGACGAAAGAGCTGATCGACTGGGTTGCGCGGCAGTGCGGTCTGCCGAAGCTTGCGGAGCTGTTAAATGACAGTCTGAAAGAAGAGGATTGCGTGACGGCGTTTGCGGCATGCCTGTTTTCCTACACCGGCTACTGTCCGCAGGAGCAGGCACTGCAGGTGCAGAAAATCCTGCAGACGAATGCGGGAAACAGCGAAACAGACCGCTCGAAGGCACGGGGGATTATTTCCTCGAATCCGGAAAATATTTCCGCGCGCTGCAGGAATATGAGCCGCTGATGAAACAGCTGACCGGCGCAAAGCCGGAGATCGTCGGGAGCGTGTATCATAATGCGGGCTGCGCTTACGCAGGTCTGTTTTTGTTTGACCGGGCGGCTAGCGCGTATGAAAAAGCGTGGAAGCTTCTGCGGGATAAAAGAAGCGCGGTCGGATTTCTGACGGCAAAACGGCTGGGACTGTCCGAGCAGGAATATGTGGATTTTCTGGCGAAAAATCCGGAGCTGTACCAGATTTCGCTTCTGGTGGAGGAACAGCTAAAGGACTGCAGGCAGAAATGGCAGGGTACGCCAGGACAGGCTTTTTGTGCATCCATGGAGGAGACTTTGCAAAATGGCTCCAGAGATATTTGCAAAAAGCAGCTGGCGGATAAAATCAAAGAGCTGGAAAAAGAATACCGGGAAGTGGTTTCGTGAGGGGATATTTGCCGGAAGGAAGCTGGAGGGATTACTTTACGAAAGTACCAGTTGAAAGCAGCTGGTTCGAGGTGACGACGGAATGTATTCCGGTGTACGGGAGAGTGTAGAAGATAATCTTTATGTAGGAAAGAGGCTGTCTGCAGGAGTTGTGGACAGCCTCTTGCATAGAAAGGTTATTCTTCGGGTATATCATAGTCAGTGGCTGTGTCAGAAAATTTTGTATCCCAAATGGTTTCTTCAATGGCTTGTAAACACTCATCTGTATGTTTGGAGATATCTTGCCCCCAGAAGTGAAGAACAGTATAGCCTAGGAATAGAAGTTTTTTATCATTTTCATAATCACGATTACGGTTTCGTTCTATTTTCTTGATCCAAAAGCCTGGATTTTTCCCCTTTTCAAGTCGGAGCTTGAGAATCTCCCAATCCTTTCCGTGAAAAAATTCACTATCGCAAAAAATAGCAATTTTATATTTGGTAAGAACAATGTCAGGAGAACCTGGGAGATCTTTATAATTTTGCGATATCGATAACCTTTATGCCATAGCGCTTTACGGAGTAAGAGTTCTATGGAAGTATCTTTACTGTGGATTTTACGCATATTGTTTGAAATAGTAGTGGATGTGCGGGTCAATACTATCACCTACCTTTATTGATAGATTTTATCAGGGAAGATTCTTTTTTTCAATAAGGATTCTTAAAATACATGTATTTGGTTCCTGAGAAAATGAATTTTAAGGGTTGAAAAATCAAATGTAATTGATATAATAAAAATAACGTTTATATTTGCTATGGAGGATTAATATGCAAGGCGGAAAAAGAGTTAATGCTGGAAGAAAATCCGTGTCATTGAAAGAAAAAAAGGTTGGTTTTAAAATTTATTTAACACCAGAATTACAAGAAGAAATAAATTATTATGGAGTAGGAGCTTCGTTTTCGGAAAAGTGTGCAAACCTTATTGCAAAAAGAATTCAAGAAGAAAAAGAATCCTTTGATAGTACAATTCGATTTATCGATTTGTTTGCTGGATAGGCGGTATTAGACTTGGGTTTGAAGAAGGCTTGCGTGAAGTAGGACTTGAAGCGAAATGTGTTTTTCATCTGAAATTAAAAAAATACGCAATTAAAGCGTATCAGGGATTCTTTGGAAATGAAAAGGTATATGGGGATATAACACAGATAGAGACAGATGCGTTACCAGATTTTGATTTTTCTTTTAGCAGGATTTCCATGTCAGCCATTTAGTTCAGCAGGAAAAGGCTTGGGATTTGCTGATACAAGGGGACGATGTTCTTTGAAATTGAAAGAATTTTAAAAGAAAAAATGGATACAGGTAAGGCTGCAAAAGGATTTTGTTAGAGAATGTTGAGGATTGGTAAATCATGATGGAGGTAATACATTAGCAGTAATTGTGGATCACTTACAAAAAATTAGGATATAATGTAAATTATAAACTAATAGATTCACAATATTTTGGTTTACCACAAAGTAGAAAAAAGAGTGTATATTGTTGGAATGTTAGATACAAAAAATTAATTTGGATAATTTTGAAAAGAAAACCGTTACACTTGGAGAAGTGTTAGAACATGGATTGCCTACAGTAGAGAGCAATTTCACAGAAGAAATTATTTAAAATTATACACCAGAAGAAGTTGTTGGAAAATCCATTAAAGATAAAAGGGGAGGAGAAAATAACATACATTCATGGGAAATTGAATTAAAAGGTTCTACAAGTAAAGAAGAGAGAACATTACTGAATTTGATGTTAAAGGGAACGGAGAAAAAGAAATGGGCAGAGGAAATAGGAATTGATTGGATGGACGGAATGCCTTTAACAGAAAAACAAATCAAAACTTTTTTATGATAATCCAGAATTACATACGATGTTAAGAAATTTAAAAAAGAAAGGATATTTGACATATGAATATCCAAGAAAATTGGAAGGCGGAAGACGAATACCAGACGAAACCAAGAAAAAAGGATATAATATTGTTGCTGGTAAATTGTCATTTGAATTTTCAAAAATATTAGATCCTAATGAACTTGCACCAACTTTAGTAGCAATGGATGTTTCTAAATTAGGAATAATTGATAATGGAGGGCTTCGAAGATTAACAATACGTGAGGGACAGAGACTTTGCGGATATCCAGAAGACTATGATTTATCTATTGTGAATGAAAAAGAGGCATTTGATTTATTAGGAAATACAGTCTGTGTTCCTGTTATAAAAGCTATATCAAAAAGAATCGGGGAAAAATGTAGAAAGGAGAAAGTATATGAGATTAACAGCACAAGAAGTATATGATAAATTGGTAAATGAAGATGGAATTTTACAGTTAGAAGGGCAGATAAAATTTTATTTAGGTGACGTAAATATTATTGTAAAGCAGAGAGATGTTGTAGGAAATATTATGCAGGAATGGTTGCAAGGTTGGTTGGATAAGAGGGGAATAGAATATGCTCCAAGTGAAAATACTCAGATGCCACCAGATTTTTTCTTAAATCCGGATGATAAAACCCAGAATTTATTGGAAGTAAAAAGCCTTTAATCGAAATCGTGGACCAGGATTTGATATTGCTGATTTTAGAATGTATGAAGAAGAAATAATCAATAAACCATATATGCTAAATGTTGATTACTTGATTTTTGGCTATGATATGAATGACGATGGAGTTGTTACAATAAAAGATGTATGGCTGAAAAAGGTTTGAGAAATTACAAGAAGGATGGAAGATTGGTCTATTAATTTACAAATCAAAGATAATGTTGTACATAAAATAAGACCAGGAATTTGGTATGCGGAGGATGCGGCAAGAACAGACTATACAGTTTTTTAAATCACTTGAAGACTTCATTTCAGCCATAGAAGAGGCGGTTTTTCAAAATCCTAAGACACATAATAATGCTGGAACTTGGAAAGCTGCTTTTTTAAGAAGTTATAAAAGGAAACAGGGATTGATCTTATTATTCCGAGATGGGCTGAGATAAAAGATAAATATGATTTAAAATCCGTTAGGAAGTTAGAAAAAAGCAAAAAGTGATTTGGTAAAGGCAACAGATCAGTATGAGAAAATCATAGAGAGAATACAATTTTATTATCAAAAATTGGATGTGGAGCAAGAAAAAAATAATGTGGGTAAAGTTGCTAAAATACAAAATGATATAGAAAAGCAAAAAAAAGAATGCGGAAAAGGCTAAAGAAAAAATAAATAAAACACAAGCTGAAATTGATGAATTGGAAGGGTAAGATAGAGAATGGACAGTCTAAGAGGGATTGTCCATTTTTAGAATTGACAAGAAAATGTGTACAGATTATAATAAACAAAATAGCACTCAATAAGATAGAGTGCTGACAATAAACAAAAAATATAGAAAGGGAGGAGATTAGGTGAAAATAGATTCTATAAAAATTAAGAATTTTCGAGGATACAAAGACGAAACAAAAATAGAATTAAATGATTTAATAGTCTTTGTTGGAAAGAATGATATTGGCAAATCTACGATTTTAGAAGCATTAGATATATTTTTTTAATGATGGAAAAGGTGTAATAAAATTAGATAAAACGGATGTTAATGTGAGAGGTAAAAAGGAAAAAAGATTTAGATATAGAAATTTCTGTATGTTTCTCTGAGTTACCAGAAAAGATAATTATAGATTCGACAGTTGAGACTTCGTTGCAAGATGAATTTATGCTTAATGCTGATGGGCAGTTGGAAGTTATAAAGAGATATAAAAATGGTGGAGCGGCCAAGGTATTTATTAAAGCTAAGCATCCAACGAATGGTAAATGTGCAGAATTATTATTAAAAAGAATAGTGATTTAAAAAGATAATAAAAGTGAAAATATTGAATGTGAAAATCAAACTGTAAATGCTGAAATGAGGAGAGCAATTTGGAATAAATTTTCCGATGATTTGCAACAGGATGTCATAGAGATTGATGCATCAAAAGAAGATGCAAAGAAGATCTGGGAAAAATTATCGAATTATTTACCGACATATTCATTATTTCAGTCAGATAGAAAAAATAGTGATGGAGATGACGAAATACAAGATCCATTGAAAACAGCTGTAAAACAAATTTTGAGTGACACAGAATTACAGGCAACATTGGCAGAGGTTGCAACTGAGGTTGAAAACAAATTAAAAGAAGTAGCAGATAGAACATTAACTAAACTTCGAGAAATGGATCCAGCAATTGCAGCAAGTTTGAATCCGATAATCCCATCAGCAGACAATCTTAAGTGGCAGGATGTCTTTAAAAATGTATCAATATCAGGCGATGAAGATATTCCAATTAATAAGCGAGGAAGCGGAGTAAAAAGACTTGTATTGTTAAATTTTTTTCAGGGCTGAGGCGGAGAGACGCTGCCAAGAACAGGGCAATGCCGGGGTAATATATGCGATAGAAGAGCCGGAAACTTCACAACATTCAGATAATCAGAGGATATTAATAGAAGCCTTTAAGACATTAGCTTCAGTCGCAAATACGCAGGTTATATTGACAACACATAGTTCTTACATTGTTAAGCAATTACAGTTTACAGATTTACGCCTTATTAAAGAAAAAATGAAGAAGGGAATAAAGAAATATTAGGTGTTCTTCCGGGACAACTTCAATATCCGTCATTAAATGAAGTAAATTATATAGCATTTAATGAAGTTACAGAGGAATATCATGATGAATTATATTCATTTATAGAATTTCAGGGATGGAAAAAGCTCGTATATTCAAGGAAAGTCAACGAGATTATACAAACGCATAGATAGGAATAACTCTATTATAGATGAGCAGAAAGTTTTGACAGAATATATACGACATCAGATACATCATCCGGAAAATAAAAATAATCCAAGGTATACAAGAGAAGAATTAAAGCAATCCATAGACTTAATGCGAACGTTTATCGAACAGCAGAGTGCAGCCGGAATTGTTGAGCCATAATCATGATAACACCATGATAACAAAATCCCCAAAAACCACACGGACAAAACGGAAAATCTGAATTTTCCCCACAAATCACACTAAAAGTACCATTTGCACACCGCAATGCACCGGTCTGATATCGTGAAGGTGGATGTACTGTTGGATCAGGACATGTTGCTACTGGTATGACGGAAATTCTGAGAAAACGCTGTAATGTTTTACGAAATACGCAGAATATGCGGGTTTGCATCTTATGAAATGCAAGCCCGCACAAAAACGCACAGCGCAGCCTTACAGCTTATGGAAAGCCGGTCCCGTTTCTCAAAGGTGCAGTAATAAGAAAATCCGCACTCTTTCAACACATCAGCCGCGTGGTCGAAGTGGCGTCCAATATCCTCTGGGCGGTGTGCATCGGGCCGACTGTGATGATCTCACCGCCTTTTTTGCGGTATTGACGGATGAATTCAGTGCAGGGATGCTGTTCCTTTAAGCCTTTATCCAGACCGGCGGTGTTGATTTCGATGCCTTTGCCGTTGGCGATCAGCGTTTCAATGATGGGGTCAAAAATATCTGCATACTGCCCATAGCAGTAGTTTAAATCCTTTGTTTTGCTGTAACGGATCACATAGTCGATATGTCCGTAAATATCGAAATTGGTAAAGGAGCGGATGGATGTCAGGATTTCATTAAAGTAGGCGCGGTAGCCCTCCTCAGTTGAGATTCCTTCATAATAAGAGGGAAAAGCAGGATCCTGATGCTGTACGACATGGGTGGAAGTAGATGATAAAGTCAAAATCATAGGATCTTGCGTAGTCGGAAATTTCTTTGAGGTAATCTGGCTGGAGTCCCAGTTCAACGCCGAATTTAATATTAATCTGTTCCCCGAATTTCTCCCTGGCGCGGAGCAGATCATAGAGATAGGAATCGGTATTTAATAAAAACATGTCTTCGGGACACTCTTTGGAAGCAGGATAGTGCAGGTCCATATGCTCGGTAAAAGCATATTTCCTGATAACCGAGTGCGATGGCGCGCGCTGCCATGTCCTGCATCGGCGCTCTGGAGTCTCCGGAAAAGCTGGAGTGCATATGATAGTCTGCTAAAATTGGCATGAAAAACTCCTCCTGTTGGTGTTTGTTGATTTTTCATTCCAAAGTATAGCATAAAAACGACGTATGTTTCCAATATTTTAATTTTACATCTTGATATTTTGAAACAAATTAGGTAGAATAATTGTGCTGATAAAATTTTGTCAAAGCATACTGCCCTTTGATCGGACAGCTTGTCTGACAAAAGAATTTCAAAACATTTTTAGGAGGAAACTAAAATGGCAGTAAAGTAGCAATTAATGGTTTTGGCCGTATCGGTCGTCTGGCTTTCAGACAGATGTTTGGCGCAGAAGGATTTGAGATCGTTGCAATCAACGACCTGACATCTCCCAAGATGCTGGCTCACTTACTGAAATATGATTCCACTCAGGGCAGATATGCACTGGCTGATAAGGTTGAAGCAGGCGAAGATTCCATCATCGTTGATGGCAAAGAGATCAAGATCTACGCTAAGGCTAACGCAGCAGAGCTTCCTTGGGGCGAAATCGGTGTTGACGTAGTTCTGGAGTGCACCGGCTTCTACACCTCTAAGGCTAAGGCTCAGGCTCATATCGATGCAGGCGCTAAGCACGTTGTTATTTCTGCTCCTGCAGGCAACGATCTGCCTACCATCGTTTACAATGTAAACCATGACCTTACCAACGAAGATACCATCATCTCCGCTGCATCCTGCACAACCAACTGTCTGGCACCTATGGCTAAGGCTCTGAACGACAGCTTCCCGATCGAGTCTGGTATCATGTGCACAATCCACGCTTACACAGGTGATCAGATGACTCTGGATGGCCCTCAGAGAAAAGGCGATCTGAGAAGATCCCGTGCAGCAGCTGTAAACATCGTTCCTAACAGCACTGGCGCAGCTAAGGCAATCGGCCTGGTTATCCCTGAACTGAACGGCAAGCTGATCGGTTGCTCAGCGTGTACCTACCCCTACAGGTTCTACCACCATTCTGACTGCAGTTGTTAAGGGCAACCCTACAAAGGAAGCAATCAACGACGCTATAAAGGCTGCTTCTAATGAATCCTTCGGTTACAACACCGATGAGATCGTATCCAGCGATATCGTTGGCATGAGATATGGTTCTCTGTTCGATGCAACTCAGACCATGGTTCTGCCTATCAACGACGAACTGTCTGAAGTACAGGTTGTTTCCTGGTACGACAACGAGAACTCCTACACCAGCCAGATGGTTCGTACAATCAAGTACTTCGGCAAACTGCTGAACGCTTAATTGGCGTTAGGCTTTTTCGTATAAGACAAAGGCCATTGGAGGTCCGGTCTGAGAAGGACCGGGCCTCTTTTCATCGTATCGGAAACTTTGTTTCCATACGATAACAGTTAAAATTTCAGGAGGTTATATCATGGGCTTAAACAAGAAAACCGTTGATGACATCAACGTAAAAGGCAAAAGAGTTCTGGTAAGATGCGACTTTAACGTTCCGTTAAAGGATGGCGTGATCACAGATGAAACTCGTATCGTTGCAGCGCTTCCTACAATCAAGAAGCTGATCAACGATGGCGGCAAGGTTATCCTTTGCTCTCATCTGGGCAAAGTAAAGAACGGCCCAACGAAGGCGAGTCTTTAGCTCCTGTAGCAAAGACTGTCCGAGAAGCTGGGCAAAGAGGTAAAATTCGTTGCAGATTACAATGTAACCGGCGAAGCAGCTACCAAGGCTGTTGCTGAAATGAAAGACGGCGATGTTGTTCTGCTGCAGAATACTCGTTTCCGCGGCAAAAGAAGAGACCAAGAACGGCGAAGAGTTCAGCAAAGAGCTGGCTGATCTGGCTGACGATTATGTATGCGATGCATTTGGTTCTTCTCTCACAGAGCACATGCATCTGTTGCAGGCGTTACCAAGTTCATCACCGAAAAAAAGGCGGCCCAACGTTGTTGGTTATCTGATAGAGAAAGAAATCAACTTCCTGGGCAATGCAGTTGAGAACCCGGTTAGACCTTTCGTAGCGATCCTGGGCGGCGCTAAGGTTGCAGATAAGTTAAACGTTATCTCCAACCTGCTGGAGAAGTGCGACACTCTGATCATCGGCGGCGGTATGGCATTTACTTTCTTAAAGGCTCAGGGTCTTGAGATCGGTAAGTCTCTGGTTGACGAAGAGAAGATCGACTACTGTAAGGAAAATGATGGCTAAGGCTGAGAAGCTGGGCAAGAAGCTGATTCTGCCTGTAGACGCAGCTGTAGCTGACGCTTTCCCGAACCCGATCGATGCTGAGATCCCGGTTGACTATGTTGATGTTGAGAATATCCCTGCTGACAAGATCGGCCTGGATATCGGACCGAAATCTGCAGAACTGTTCGCAGAGGCTGCTAAGACAGCTAAGACTGTTGTTTGGAACGGACCTATGGGTGTATTCGAGAACCCTGTTCTGGCAAAAGGTACTATCGCTGTAGCGAAAGCTCTGGCTGAAACAGATGCTACTACCATCATCGGCGGCGGTGACTCCGCAGCAGCTGTAAACCAGCTTGGTTTCGCTGACAAGATGAGCCACATCTCCACCGGCGGCGGCGCTTCCCCTGGAATTCCTGGAAGGCAAAGAGCTTCCTGGCGTAGCAGCAGCAGACGACAAAGAGTAAACAAAGGAGACCAATTTATCATGGCAAGAAGAAAGATCGTAGCCGGCAACTGGAAGATGAATATGACTCCCAGCCAGGCTGTAGAACTGTGCAATACCTTAAAAGACCTTGTAAAATCTGACGATGTAGACGTAGTTTACTGCGTACCTGCAATCGACATCGTACCTGTAGTAGAAGCTGTAAAAGGCACAAACGTTGAAGTTGGTGCTGAGAACATGTACTTCGAAGAAAAGGGTGCTTACACCGGCGAAATCTCTGCAGACATGCTGCTGGATGCTGGCGTAAAATACGTTATCATCGGTCATTCCGAGAGACGTGACTACTTCAAAGAGTGCGACTGCCTGCTGAACAAGAAGGTGAAGAAGGCTCTGGAAAAAGGTCTGATCCCGATCCTTTGCTGCGGCGAGACTCTGGAGCAGAGAGAAATGGGTGTTACCATGGACTGGATCCGTCTGCAGATCAAATCTGATCTGGCTGACGTTACCGCAGATCAGGTTAAGGGCATGGTTATTGCATACGAGCCTATCTGGGCAATCGGTACCGGCAAGACTGCTACCACCGAGCAGGCAGAAGAAGTCTGCAAAAGGGTATCCGTGAGTGCATCGCTGAGATGTATGATACCGATACTGCAGAAGCTGTTCGTATTCAGTACGGCGGTTCTGTAAATGCCGGCAATGCAGCAGAGCTGTTTGCACAGCCTGATATCGATGGCGGTCTGGTTGGCGGCGCATCTCTGAAGGCTGATTTTGGCAAAATTGTAAATTACAAATAAGATCTGACTTTGTGCAGAGACAGGGCTGGCGCTTCGGCAATATTTGTCGGGCGTCAGCCCTTTTTTTTTATCGTATGAAAACTTGTTTCCATACGATAAAACGCTCCGCGAGGATTGCACTGCGGCGGAAAGGAATTGTGTCGCTTATGCGACCCGCCGCAGGCTTAAGAATCCTGCGGAGCAGGATTCTATTTTATCGTATGAAAACTTCATTTCCATACGATAAAAAACGCTCCGCAAGGATTGCACTCGGCGTAAGGGCAGATGGTTGCCGAAGCAACCGCGCTCGGCGCGAGAATGTGCCAAGGCACATTCTTTTTACCGTATAGGTTCTTTACATTTTCCACGAATGCCCCTTTAACAAAAGACAGGAATGATGTATAATGAATATAATAAACGGGGTTTATTCCGAGGATTATAATCAAGTGGGAGGATGTATCATGAAAAACATTTGTTCATCGCATCAGAAGGTGTGCCATTTATCAAGACAGGCGGACTGGCAGATGTGGTTGGATCACTGCCGAAGGGCATTGATAAGGAATATTATGATGTGAGGGTTATCCTGCCCAAATATAACTGCATGCATCAGGATAAGAAGGATATGCTCCATTACAGAGATCACTTCTACATGGAATTTAACTGGAAAAACGAATATGTCGGCATTCTGGAAGCAGAATACGATGGGATTAAATATTATTTTATTGATAATGAATATTATTTTAACGGTTTTAAGCCGTACTGTGACAACGCTTTATTTGAAATTGAAAAAGTTTGCATTTTTCTCAAAAGCTGCGCTGTCGATTCTGCCGGTGATCGGTTTCAAACCGGATTTGATTCACTGTCATGACTGGCAGACTGGTCTGATTCCGGTATATCTGCATGAGCGCTTTGCGGGCGGTGAGTTTTATCGGGGGTATCAAGACAGTTATGACGATCCATAACCTGAAATTCCAAGGTAAGTGGAGTATCAAGGAGGTTCAGAGTATTACCGGATTACCGGATTACTATTTTGCGCCGGATAAGCTGGAAGCATACAAGGATGCAAACCTGTTAAAAGGCGGTCTGGTATATGCGGATGCGATTACAACCGTAAGCCCGACCTATGCAGAAGAGATCAAGACGCCGTTTTATGGCGAAGGTCTGGACGGATTGCTCTGTGCACGTTCGAATGACCTGCGTGGTATTTTGAACGGTATTGACTATGATGCATTCAATCCGGAGACAGATCCTTACATCACGAATCGTTATAATGCAGTGAACTTCCGAAAAGAAAAGATTAAGAATAAACGTGCCCTGCAGGCGGATATGGGGCTGGAGCAGAATGACAAGACGATGCTAATCGGTATCGTATCCAGACTGACTGACCAGAAGGGCTTCGATCTGATTGCATACATGATGGATGAGCTGTGTCAGGATAATGTCAGATTATTGTACTCGGTACCGGTGAAGAACGTTATGAAAACATGTTTCGCCATTTTGCGTGGAAATATAACGGCAAGGTTTCCGCACAGATTTATTATTCGAAGAGCTGTCCCATCGGATTTATGCGGCAAGCGATGCATTTTGATGCCGTCGCTGTTTGAGCCCTGTGGTTTAAGCCAGCTGATGAGCCTGCGTTACGGAACCGTTCCGATCGTCCGCGAGACTGGCGGTTTAAAAGATACCGTATGGCCTTATAACGAATTCGAAGGGAACCGGAACCGGATTCTCCTTTACGAATTATAACGCCCATGAAATGCTCGCAACGATCCGTTATGCAGAACAGATCTACTATGATAAGAAGCGCGAGTGGAATAAAATCATCGACCGTGCGATGGCAGCGGACTTCTCCTGGAATGTTTCCGCACAGAAATATCAGGAGATGTATGACTGGCTGATCGGACGTTGAATAAAATTAGAATGAAATAGGAAAGCTGCAGGCTGAAAGGTCTGCAGTTTTTTTGTATAAAACTTTTACGGTGCGGGCATTCTGTGAAAAAAGGAAAGGCAGAATGCGATGATAAAACGGCAAAAGGGCGCTTTTGTCCGCGGTTGCGTGTCTGTGTCTGCTCCTCGGGATTGGAATTGGAGTAAACGGATGCGGTCAAAAGGCGATCTGAGTGAAAAGAAGAAAACTCTGTGGAAAGCCAGATGGGAGAGGTGCAGCAGGGCGTAGAACAAAATACAGACAATGCAAAACAGTTTCATGGAAATTCGGGCAATTCTGAAACGGGAGAATGGGCACGCACATCGGAACAGGTGCACGCATTAGATCAGAATTTGCAAAACGGCGGACAGGGCAGAAATGGACAGCTGCAAACGTCTGAATGGCAGCGTGCATCGACATGGATTGGAAGCGGGAGCGTGGCAGAATCCGGGCGTGTGACAGAAAATGTGCGCGCGACAGAATCCGGGCGGTCGGGAAGCCTGCTTGGGGGTGGAAGCGGCAGCGTAACGTATCAGGTAAAAACGGTGCAGGAAAATTTTCATGCGGAAGATGGGACGGTGCTGTATCAGCTGCAGCTGTCGTGGCCGTATTTTGCCGGGAAGGCGGGCGGAGTCCTGCAGGTCAATCGTTTTTTCGAGGACTGGAAAAATGAAAAGCTGCGCATTTATGAAGCGGATGGGGATTCCATCCGACAAGCCGCGTTGGAAATCTATCGGGAGAGCAAAGACAGCGGATGGACGGGCAGTTGGACAGAGCGCTATCGCGTCAGTCGGGTGTGCACGAAAGGGCAGTATGTGAGCGTTTTTGCTGGATTCTGATTTAAAGGAAGGAAACTTGAAAAAATCCCGCACCGGGAAAGCTATGTGCTTGATCTCGAAAGCGGGCAGCAGGTGACGCTGGAAAAATTGTTGGGGAAAATCCAGAGAGGAATGTTATCAGCTGCTGCAGGAGGCGTATCGGGACAAACTGCGTGAAAATCCGGGCGTTTATTATGCGGATGCGGAAGAAAAAGTTGCAGCGTTGAATCCGGAGAAAATCGGCTGGTATTTTACGGAAACCGCGATCGTCTGCTATCTGGGCCGTACACAATTGCCCTGCCTGAAGAGGGCTATGTGGAGGCAGAGCTGCCGATCGAGGATGATCGTGAATAAAATTCTGTGGTTCGGAAATACTCATCAGGAAAACCGTGCGGTTTTCAAGCAAAAATGTCTGTAGAAACGGAGGCAGAAGATTGAAAAATAAAATTTTTCAATCGCGAGATTTGTGTCTGCGCGCACTTGACACAAACTCGACATGCGCAAAAAGCGTGCGCAGAAATGAGAGGAAAATATGAACTTATCGGAACTGGAACTGCAGAATTTACGTCACTTGATCGGCGGATATGATACGACGCATTGCAAGATGCAGGAATATGCGGAGTGCGCACAGGATACAAAAGTGAAACAGTTTTTTGAAAAGGGCGCGAAGTCTGCGATGGAGAACAAGCAGGCGTTGATGGATTTCCTGCGCTGAGCAGGGGCAAGGAGAGGAATATGTTTGAAGATAAGACGATGGTAGCAGACACGCTGGCAGGAATCAACGGAGAGTTGATGCGGTTTGGCGAGATGATTCCGCAGACAGAAAACAAAGAGTTAAAAACAACCCTGAAAAGTTTCGGGCTGCGTGCGAGCAGTCTCAGGAAGAGCTGTATCAGATCGCACGGGAAAAATCCTATTATGTCCCTGCAGCTGAGGCAACGCAGAAGGAGATCGAGCATGTGCGGAACCTGTTTTCCAAAAGCAGCCTGTAGGCAGAACAGCGGCGGGATAATCCGCCGCTGCTTTTTGTTCTCGTATAGGAAACTTCGTTTCCATACGATAAAAAATGCTCGCAGAGCGCGCATTCTATTGTTTTAGTCCTCCGCCATCCGGATGCCGGAAATATCCGTCGAAATCACCATAGAGTAGTTTGTGTGGTAAATAACGAATCCAGGCTTTGCACCGGCCACCTTTTAACCTGTTTTTTCTACATAATCGACTTCGATTTTTCCTGATCGCGTCCGGTGGAGTAGTGGGCGGCAAGACGTGCGGCTTCTTCAAAGGTTGCGTCCGGAAGCTCTTTTCCGCCGGTTTTTACGATGACATGAGAACCCGGTCTGCCCTTTTGCATGGAACCACCAGTCGTTGCCGACAGCAAACTTAAAGGTCAGTTCCTCATTCTGCAGGTTGTTCTTACCGACATACATGGAAAAACCATCGCTGCTGATATAGTGGAACGGACGGCTTGTGATTTTTACCTTTTGGAGCCGCCTTTTCGGCGGATATAGCCGCTTTCGATCAGCTCTTCCTTGATCTGAACAAGGTCTTCCTCTGCACGTGCGATGTCGAGGGCGTTCGCAACGGATTCCAGATGCTCGATTTCATCATGCACCTCTTTGGTCAGGGCAGTCAACGCCTCATTGGTACGTTTCAGCTTATTGTATTTTTCAAAATATTTCTTCGCATTTTCTCCGGCAGTCAGCTGCGGATCGAGGGGATTGTGACAGGTTCGCCGTTGTAGTAATTAACCGCCTCGAGGGATTTGTCACCGGGCTGTGCACTGTAACCGTAGGTATTTAATAACTCGCCCCAGATGCGGTATTTGTCGCGCTTTTCGGTGTCTTTAAGCTGCTTTAACTGGAGGTCGTATTTTTTGACATTGCGCTCGAGGGGCGGTGGATACGATTCTGCGCAGGTCAGAAGAACGCTGACGGATGCGGGTGATTTTGTTTTCTCCGCATAATAATCTTCCAGAAGCGACGAAATTTCCGCATAGTCTTTGCGGTTTGCTTCCGGATAGGAGGTCAGCTTCAGCGCGGCATATTCTGCAGGCACGTCGTTTTCATAGACGATACAGGGAGAAAACTGTCCGTTTTTCACCTGGGTGATGATCTCAGAAAATGCGTTCCAGAGAGATTCTTTATCGGCATCTGTACATGCAGCGGTAGAAAGTGCGGTATGCCCGCCGGCGCGGAAGCAAATTTCGTGTGAAATTGCGGGGAGAGTCCGGTGAAAGTCGTATAAAGCGCCTTGAAACAGTCGCAGGGCTTTATAAAGACCTGTTTCATAAAAAAGGGTGCGGTCTGCAGTGAGCGGGTCGAATTTTTCCTGTGTGTGAGGGATGAACCACGGCTTGCCGGGCAGAACCTCGCGGACAGAGCTGACCAGACCGGAAATGTGCTTGATACTATCCAGTATTTTGTTGTCCTCATCGCAGAACATGATGTTGCTGTGCTTTCCCATGATTTCGACGATCAGCTTTTTGCGGCGCAGATCACCCAGCTCATCCAGGTGTTCCAGTTCAAAAATGACGATTCGTTCCAGACCAGGCTGGGAAATGGAGACGATACGCGCATTCTGGACATGCTTTCGAAGCAGCATACAGAAATTCGGCGCGGTCATGGGGCTTGGTTTATTGTCGCGCGTCAGATAGATGAGCGGCAGGGAAGCGCTTGCAGAGAGACAGAGACGCTGCTGACCGTTTTGCCTTTAATCGTGCAGAGCAGCTCGTCAGGTTCAGGCTGGGCGATTTTGGACAGTCGACCGTCTATGAGATTGTCTTGTAAATCTTTTACAATATTTGCAATGGTAATGCCATCAAATGCCATGAAAATTCCTCTTTTCTTTCGGTTCGGGACCGGTAATGCGTCAATTCTGTGCAGGGAGAGCTGACAATATCTGCACAGACACTGTTATCAGTATAACAGAACGGGCAGCGAATGAAAAGGGGCGTGGGAAAAAACGCACGGCAAACGTAAGGATGATCCTTCCTGCGTTTGTCATGGCTCACCCCAACAGAAATCCTTGACGGAATCAGGTCGGCGATTATAATAAAAATGGATTATGGGAATTCCAATGTTGCCGGCAAAATGCGCCGGTCGGATGGGAGAACAGATGATAAAGAGTATGACGGGATTTGGCAGATGTGAAATCTGCGAGGATAACCGCAAATTTACAGTGGAGATGAAATCGGTCAATCACCGGTATCTGGACGTGAATTTAAAGATGCCAAAGAAGCTGAATTTCTTCGAAGCTGCGATCCGCAATCTTCTGAAAAGAGTACATCCAGCGAGGCAAGGTGGATGTTTTTATCACCTACGAGGATCTCGGGCAGGAGAAGGTCAGCATTCGTTATAATAAGGATGTGGCTGCGAAGTATCTGGATTATTTAAGACAGATGTCGGCGGATTTCGGACTGGAAGACGACACGAAGCTGTCTTCCTTGCGCGGTTTCCGGAAGTATTTTCGATGGAAGAGGAAGAACCGGACGAAGAGGGAATCTGGAAGACGTTAGAAAAGGCGCTGCGCTCGGCGGCAGAGGGCTTTGTCACTGCGAGAGTGCGCGAGGGGAGGCGTTAAAGACCGATCTGTGCGCGAAGCTCGACGAGATGAAAGGCTATGTGGATTTTATCGAAGAGCGTTCACCCCAGATCGTTTCGGAATACCGTCAGAAACTGACCCAGCGGGTACAGGAGCTGCTCGGCGACGTCAAGGCAGACGAGAGCCGCCTGCTGACAGAAGTTACGGTTTATGCAGACAAAATCTGTGTGGATGAAGAGATTGTGCGCCTGCAGAGTCATATTTCTGCAATGAAAAAGTCTCTGACAGATGGTGGAAGCATCGGCAGAAAGTTGGATTTCCTGGCACAGGAAATGAACCGCGAAGCAAACACGATCCTGTCCAAAACGACCGATCTGGAGCTGTCCAACTGCGGAATCGAGTTAAAGACGCTGATCGAAAAGGTACGCGAGCAGATTCAGAATATCGAGTAAAGGCGGAAACAGGATTGAGCCAGTTTATACATATCGGTTTTGGCAATATTGTCAATACGGATAAAATCATTGCAGTGGTCAGCCCGGATTTCGGCACCGGTCAAGCGTCTCGTACAAAAGGCGAGGGAGACCGGAAACGCAGTGGATGCCACCCAGGGCAGACGAACGAAGGCGGTTCTTGTGATGGAAAACAGTCAGTTGATTTTGTCGGCGCTGCTGCCGGAGACGATTGCGGCGAGGGCTCAGCTGCCGCAGGATACGCAGCCGTCTGCAGAGGAGGAAAAACAGGATGAATCATAGAGGATTGCTGGTCGTAGTGTCCGGCTTTTCCGGCGTCGGAAAGGGTACGCTGGTCAAAAAGCTCGTGACAGAATGTGACAATTATGCACTTTCCGTATCCATGACGACAAGAAAGCCGAGAGAGAGAGAAATCGACGGCGTTTCTTATTTTTCGTGGATCACGATACGTTTGAACAGACGATTGCACAGGATGGATTTGTGGAATACGCAAGCTATGTGGGCAATTATTATGGCACGCCGAAGGCATGGGTCGAAGAGCAGCGCAACAGCGGCAAGGACGTTGTGCTCGAAATCGAAGTGCAGGGCGCACTGAAAGTAAAGGAAAAGTTTCCGGACGCAGTGCTGATTTTTGTGCTGCCCCCGTCTGCAAAGGAGCTAAAGAGCCGACTGGAAGGCCGCGGAACGGAAACACAGGACGTGGTTTTAAAGCGTCTTTCCCGCGCAGAGGAAGAATCTGCGTTTGTAGAGCAGTATGATTATATTGTAGTCAATGACGATCTGGGAGCGTGCATGGAGGCGGTCAACGGGATTGTCCGTGCAGAGCATCAGCGCCCGAATCTGAATTTGGAGCATATTACAAACTTAAAGGAAGAGCTGAACGCTCTCGTGAAAGGAGAAAATTAACATGTTACATCCTTCTTATTCTGATCTGATGAAAGTCGTAAACAGCGAGGTAGAACCCGGCGAAGAGAAGATTGTAAACAGCCGTTATTCCATCGTAATGGCAACAGCAAAAAGAGCAAGACAGATCATAGGCGGACATGAGCCGATGGTAAAGGTAAAGCCCGGCGAGAAGCCGCTTTCCATCGCTGTAGATGAGCTCAATCAGGGCAAGATCAAGATCCTCGGCGAGGAAGAGGAAGAAGATTAAATCTCCTGGAAAGGAACAACATATGCAGATTTTATTTGTATCCCTGGGTTGCGATAGGAACCTGGTGGACACGGAAATGATGCTAGGTCAGCTGGCGGAAAAGGGCTATACCTTTACCGATGATGAGGCGGAAGCGGACATTGCAGTTGTCAACAGCTGCTGTTTTATCGGAGACGCCAAGGAAGAGAGCATCAACACGATTCTGCAGCTTGCAGAATGGAAAACGGAAGGACGGCTAAAGGCGCTGATCGTCTGCGGCTGTCTGGCACAGCGTTACAAAGATGAAATTCAGACGGAAATTCCGGAAGTGGATGCGATCATCGGCACGACGGCAATTGATACGATCGTAGAAACTGTCGAATCCGTTCTGGCAGGAAAAAGCGAGAATCATCTCGAGGATATCGACCGCGCCTGCGTTTACGGGGCCTGAGAAGTGTTACGACCGGAGGACATTTTGCGTATCTGAAAATCGCAGAGGGCTGCAATAAGAGATGCACCTACTGTGTGATTCCCTCTGTGCGTGGCAATTACCGATCGATTCCGATGGATTCCTCGTGCGCGAGGCAAAAAACTGGTGGAAAACGGTGCGAAGGAACTGATCTTAGTCGCACAGGAGACCACTGTTTACGGTATCGACCTTTACGGGGAAAAGATGCTGCCGGAGCTTCTGCGCAAGCTTTGTACGATCGAAGGGCTTGTCTGGATTCGCCTGCTTTACTGTTATCCGGAAGAGATTACGGAAGAGCTGATTCAAGTCATGAAGGAGCAGCCGAAAGTCTGTCACTATCTGGATATGCCGATTCAGCATGCTTCCGATAAAATTCTTGCGAAAATGGGACGCAAAACCCGGAAAGAAGAACTGGAAGGGATTATTGCAAAGCTTCGGGAAGAAATCCCGGACATCTGTCTGCGTACAACATTGATTTCAGGTTTCCCAGGAGAAACGGAAAAAGACCATGAAGAGCTGTTGGATTTTGTCAATCGGATGGAATTCGACCGCCTGGGTGTTTTCCCCATATTCTCAGGAAGAAAATACGCCCGCCGCAGAGATGCCGGATCAGGTGGAGGAATCCGTGAAGCTGGAGCGTCAGGCGGAAATCATGGAGCTGCAGCAGGATATCGCGTTTGACAAGGACGAATCCATGATCGGACGCTCGCTGCTTGCGATGATCGAGGGCAAGGTGGCGGACGAAAACGCTTATGTGGCGAGAACCTACCGCGATGCGCCCAATGTGGACGGATATCTGTTTATCAACACTTCCAGAGAACTGATGACGGGAGATTTTGTACAGGCAAGAGTTACAGGCGCTTATGAATACGATCTGATAGGAGAATTGGAAGATGAATTTACCAAATAAACTGACGATGGCGAGAGTCATCATGATTCCGTTTTTTGTTATTTTTATGCTGACTGGCTGGGGTGGAGAGGCCTCTAAATGGATCAGTCTTGCAATTTTTATTGTGGCAAGTCTGACGGATCTGTTGGACGGTCACATCGCAAGGAAGCATAACCTGGTTACCAATTTCGGTAAATTTATGGATCCGCTGGCAGATAAGCTGCTGGTGTGTTCTGCAATGATCTGTCTGGTGGAAATGGGACGGATTCCGGCATGGATCGTTATCGTGATCATCAGCCGTGAATTTATCATCAGCGGCTTCCGTCTGATCGCTTCTGACAATGGACGCGTGATCGCAGCAAGCTACTGGGGCAAGTTCAAAACGACGTTCCAGATGATTATGATCTGTCTGATGATTGCCAATATCGAAGCACTGTCCGTATTGACCACGATTGTAATGTGGGTGGCGCTGGTGCTGACAGTGGTATCTCTGGTAGATTATCTGATGAAAAACAAAGACGTGCTTAAAGACCAGCACTGATCAGGATAAAAGTACTGCTTTGCCGTAATGTGGCTTTTGCAGAATACTTTTATGAATTTTATGAAAAGACAGGCGCGCTGCGCATGACGCTTTTTTATGACAATAGGATGCTCGCAGAGCGTGCATTCTATTGTTTGCGCATGTGCTACGCGCCTGAGCTGTTATATGGAAAATGGAAAATACAGCGCAGAAATGAGGAAAAATATGACAGTAGAATTGATTTCAGTCGGAACAGAGATTTTGCTGGGAAATATCGTAAATACGAACGCGGCGTGGCTGTCGGAGCAGTGTGCGCGGCTGGGGCTTTCCTGCTATTATCAGAGCGTAGTCGGCGACAACGCGGTGCGCTTAAAGGAGCAGATACAGCAGGCACTGAACCGTTCGGATATCGTTATTTTGACAGGCGGACTGGGACCTACGACGGATGACCTGACCAAAGAGACTGCAGCGCAGCTGATGGGGAAAGGTCTGGTGATGGATATGCACAGCCTGGAACGCGTCGAGGCGTATTTTAAGGCACGCAGGATCGAAATGACCGAAAATAACAAAAACAGGCGCTCTGCCCGGAGGGAGCGATGGTGCTCGACAACGATAACGGTACAGCACCGGGACTGATTCTGAAGAAAACGGAAAGCGTATGATTTTGTTGCCCGGTCCTCCGAACGAGCTGCATCCGCTGTTTGAGCAGCAGGTAAAACCGTATTTACAGAAGCTCAGTCCGGAAATTTTCTATTCCCGAACCGTAAAGCTGTGTGGAATCGGCGAGAGCAAGGCTGCGGCGATGATTCAGGATATGATCGATGTGCAGACGAATCCGACGATCGCGCCCTATGCCAAAACCGGCGAGGTACATCTGCGTGTGACTGCCCGTGCAAAAGATGAGCAGGAGGGCAAAAAGCTGGTGAAGCCAGTTATACGCGAGCTGAAAAAACGCTTCGGTGAAATGGTTTACACGACAAAGGAAGAGCGGACGCTGGAAGAAGCGGTTGTGAAGCTGCTAAAGAAAAATAAGATGAGCATTACCTGTGCGGAATCCTGTACCGGAGGCCTTCTGGCTGGCAGAATTGTCAATGTGGCGGGAGCATCCTCCGTGTTCCAGACCGGTTATGTGACCTACGCGAATCAGGCGAAACGACGGCCCTTGGCGTAAAAAAGAGCACGTTAAGGGAATTCGGTGCGGTCAGCACGCAGACGGCAAAGGAGATGGCCTCCGGCGCGCTTGCGGCGGCGAAGGCAGACGTCGCGGTATCGATCACCGGAATCGCAGGACCAGACGGAGGAACGGCACGCAAGCCAGTCGGACTGGTTTATATCGGCTGCAGCGTGCAGGGACATACGATCGCGCAGGAATATCGATTTTCCGGAAACCGTGAAAAAATTCGCGACAATGCGGTATCCGCAGCGCTGACGCTGACGCGGCGCTGTATTTTGGAGAATTGTTCGAAAAAGGAGTGATCGAGGATGAAGAAGCACCAGAATCACCGTTATTTTACGGCTGTCTGCATCGCTTCGGCAATCTTTTGCGGTTCTGCTATGCCTGGCCCTGTTCCTGATTGTGACGGGCGACCGCTCGGAGCTTGACCGCATGGAGGCACAGGCGGCAGTCTTTCTGGAACAGATGGAGCAGGCGGCGGACTCTGCAAGGCAGAGCGCTCTTGCAGGTGCACAGGACAATTTTGGAAATTCGATGCCGGGGATGCCAGATGCTTCGTCAGGCATACAGCCTGGCTCGGCGGACTCTTCCTCCGGCAAATCCACGGATGAAACCTATGTTCCGTCTGCGGACGATGAGTATTATGAAAAAAATCACGGATGCGATTCGCGATGACCTCCCTTACGGCGTGGAGTGGCAGGAGTGTGATTTGAGCCGCAAGCAGGAGGATGCGTCGTTTTATGCGTTGTATCCGAAGCTGACCGGTGAGATCAGGAATCGGGATTATTTGAATGAAATCATCGAAAAGCAGGCGCTTCTTTATAAAAATTACTGTCAGATGTACGTCGAACAGGCGGGCTTTGATTCCTGCCACATCCAGTGCTTTGGCTATGTCACGAACATGGACAGCGAGCATCTGAGTGTTGTGTTCGATCAGAAGTTTTATCTGAATAACCAGAGCATGCCGGGACTGTCTGCGATCAATATCGATGTGGAGACAGGGACAATCCTGAAAAAAGAACAACAATTTAACTATTCGACGCGACTGGCAGAACGATTCCGCAAACAGTGCCAAAAACAGAACGGTCTGGAACTGTCAGAAAACGAGTGGCCGACGGAGATGCTCCGGAAGCTTCTTTCCTCGGATGGAGGTATTTTCTTCTATACGCCGGTCGGCCTGGAAATCGGGTTTAACTATAATGGCGTGAACAATCAGTTTGGATGGATGACGGCGACGATAAAGGACTACGAGGAATATCTGAAAAAAAAACAGCAGGGGACCGCCCGATTCCGTTATGGAGCGTGGGCGATCCCCTGCGTTGACGATTTATAGCATTGCGCCGAAATCGGTCACGATCACCTGTCCCGTGATGGCGCGGGATTCGTCACTTGCGAAGAAAAGGATCACGTTGGCAACATCCTCTGCGGTGCAGGACGGTGTCTTTAAATTGCTGTGAGCAGCCATTGCGCCGATCATATCCGGGTCGAGCACGGCAGGATCAGTTCCGGTCGTCATCGGTGTGATGATATTCCCGGGGCAGATCGCATTGCAGCGGATGCCGGTCTGCTGGAAACGGAGCGCAGTGTGCTTGGTCACACCGATCACGGCAGCCTTTGAAGCGACATAAGCGGCTTCCACCGCAGCCTTTTACGCCTGCTACGGAAGCGACGTTGACGATCGAAGCGCCCGACTGCATTCGTCTGGCAGCAGCACGCATACAGCGCATGGCCTTTCTGGTTCGTCTCAACAATGCGGTCGAGATCTTCATCCAAAAAGCGGTCGATTGGTTTTAAGCCGGTTTCCAGAATTCCGGCATTGTTGATGAGAATATCAATTTTACCGTATTTTTCAGGACCAGCTCCATGAGCCGTTCGGGATCCTCCGGTTTGGAAATATCGGTGGAGACAGCAAAAGCTTCGCCGCCGGCGGCTTTAATTTCCTCGGCAACCTTCGTCAGGGCGGCCTCCCTGCGGGCGGTGATGACAACAACAGCCCCCTCTTTTGCAAACAATTTGGCGGTCGCTTCCCCGACACCGGAATTTCCGCCGGTGATGACAGCTACTTTTCCTTTCAAACGATCCATACAGTACCCTCCTTGTCTGTTTGATAATTTTATTATACTATTTTCAGACAGGGGAGGCAATCCTGAACTGTACCGCAAAAGATACCGGGGAAAGGCTGTTCAGACCGGTGTTTTTATGATATGCTGAAAAAACAGACTGCTATTCATACGAAGAATTTCTGGGGAAATGCATGCCGCGCATGAACCGTAACTTCTGTTATTGACAAAATCGAACAAATGTTTTATGATAATACCAGAACATCCGTTCTTGTGTAGAAGGAGACAGCATGGAAAGAGAAGAAAAATTAAAAGCGCTCGACGCAGCGATTGCAAAGCTTGAAAAAGAATATGGCAAGGGAGCAGTGATGAAGCTCGGCGACCCTGCCTCTCAGATGAATGGAGACGATCCCGACCGGTTCCCTGAGCCTGGATATTGCACTGGGACTGGGCGGAATCCCTAAGGGACGTGTCATCGAGATTTACGGACCGGAATCCAGTGGTAAGACGACGGTTACCCTGCATATGATCGCAGAAGTACAGAAAAACGGCGGAATCGCCGGATTTATCGACGCAGAGCATGCGCTTGACCCTGTTTATGCGAAGAATATCGGCGTAGATATCGATAACCTTTATATTTCCCAGCCGGACAATGGTGAACAGGCACTGGAAATCGCGGAGACGATGGTTCGCTCCGGCGCGATCGATATCGTTGTTGTGGACTCTGTTGCGGCTCTTGGCATCTAAGGCGGAGATCGAGGGCGACATGGGCGACAGCCATGTAGGCTTGCAGGCGCGTCTGATGTCCCAGGCACTGAGAAAGCTGACCGGTGTCATCAGCAAGTCCAACTGTACCGTGGTATTTATCAACCAGCTGCGTGAGAAGGTCGGCGTTATGTTCGGTAACCCTGAGACAACGACTGGCGGACGTGCGTTGAAATTCTACGCTTCGATCCGTATGGATGTGCGCAGAATCGAATCCTTTAAAGCAGGGCGGTGAAGTGGTCGGCAACCGTACCCGTGTCAAAGTCGTTAAAACAAGATTGCGCCTCCGTTCAAGGAAGCGGAATTCGATATCATGTTCGGAGAAGGTATTTCCGTTGTCGGGGATATCCTGGATCTGGCAGCGAACATCAACGTCGTGAACAAGAGCGGCGCATGGTATGCTTACGAGGGCAATAAGATCGGTCAGGGACGTGAGAATGCCAAAAGCTACTTAAAGGACCATCCGGACATTTGCGAGGAGATCGAGGAGAAGGTACGCGAGCATTACGGCCTGAAGAGAAAAAACACCTGCAGACGCAGCAGCAAAGTCTGAGAAAGCTGCGACAGGCAAAGTAGAGAAGTCTGGTGCAGACGCAAAAGAACAGAGCCTGACAGAAAAAGGAGTAAGACGTACATGACAGTGACCCGGATAGAAGAATTGTCCCGGTCCCCGCTGCAAAATATATTTAGGACAGTTTCGCCTTTGTATTATACAAAGGCGAACTTCGTTTATTCGGGGTGCGGGAACAGGAAGAGCTTTCAGAAGAATCCTATCGGGAGATCATGCAGGAGGTGCTGCCCAAACGGGCGACGCTGCGCTGTATGAACCTTTGCAGAGCAGGGCGTATACGGAAAGCAAACTGCGCAGCAAATTAAAAGAGGGCGGTTATCCGCAGGAAAGCATCGACAGCGCGCTCGCTTATGTAAAACCTATCATTATGTGGATGACCTGCAGTTTGCAAAGGATTACATCGTTAATCAGGCGGGAAAAAAAGAGCAAACGCGTGTTGGAACAGGATCTGATCGCAAGAGGCGTTTCGAGGGATGAAATAGAAGCAGCATTTGCAGAAGCGGGCAGAAAAGGGGACGGACCGGACGAACTTGCACTCGCGCAGATGTGGCTTGCCAAAAGCGCTACGATCCTGCGCAGGCAGACTTTGCAGAGAAACGGAAGGCGGCGGCTTTTCTGTATCGCAAAGGGCATCAGCGCAGAAACCGTCAGAAAAGCCATGGAGCTGGCGGAAGAATAAACTACAGGGGCACCGATTTGTGCAGAATGGCACGGAATTACTTGACATCTGTAGTGAATTGTATAAAAATTGAGATGTTGTAAAATTGTTTATAAGAATGGGAATGAACATTCTATAACTGATATTGCACAATGAAAATTAAATAAGGAGGTGCTCCTGGAATGATGGTGCCAATCGTTATAACAGCAATTGTTACCCTGCTGATTGCTGTTCCGGTTACCGCACTGATCGCCTCTGCGCAATGTAAGAAGGGAATTGAGCAGAAGATCGGCAATGCGGATGACAAAGCCAGAGAAATCATTGATGAAGCGTTAAAGACTGCAGAAGCGAAGAAACGGGAAGGACTGCTGGAGGTGAAGGAGGAATCCATTCGTACCAAGAACGAACTGGATCGCGAGATCAAGGAACGCAGAGCCGAGGTTACCCGGTACGAACGCCGCGTGCAGCAGAAGGAAGAGAACATCGACAAGAAGACCGATGCGATCGAGAAGAAAGAAGCTTATCTGGCGAAGCGGGAAGAGGAGATGCGGAAGCAGAAGGAAGAGATTTCCTGATTGAACGAGCAGCGTGTCCAGGAACTGGAAAGAATCTCTGGTTTGACCTCCGACCAGGCAAAGGAATATTTGCTGAAAATTGTTGAAGATGATGTGAAGCATGAATCGGCCAAGATGATCAAGGAAATGGAACATCGGGCCAAAGAGGAAGCTGACAAGAAAGCGAAAGAATATGTGGTCAATGCGATTCAGAAATGCGCTGCAGATCATGTATCCGAAGCGACGATTTCTGTCGTACAGCTTCCCAGCGATGAAATGAAGGGGCGTATCATCGGACGGGAAGGACGTAATATCCGTACCCTTGAAACCCTGACCGGCGTTGATCTGATTATCGACGACACACCGGAAGCAAAGTTGTGCTTTCCGGCTTCGATCCGATCCGCAGAGGTCGCGCGGATTGCACTGGAGAAGCTGATTGTAGATGGACGTATCCATCCTGCCAGAATCGAAGAGATGGTAGAAAAGGCACAGCGTGAAGTAGAGACAATGATTAAAGAAGAGGGCGAGGCCGCTGTACTGGAAGTCGGCGTACACGGTATTCATCCGGAACTTGTCAGACTGTTAGGTAAGATGAAATTCAGGACGAGCTACGGTCAGAACGCATTGAAGCATTCGATCGAGGTAGCACATCTGTCCGGTCTGCTCGCTGCAGAGCTGGGACTGGATGTCCGTCTTGCAAACGTGCAGGTCTGCTGCATGATATCGGTAAGGCAGTGGATCACGAAATGGAAGGCTCTCATATTCAGCTGGGCGCTGAGCTCTGTCGGAAATACAAAGAGTCCGCGACAGTCATCAATGCGGTGGAATCCCACCACGGCGATGTAGAGCCGACCTCTCTGATTGCCTGTATCGTACAGGCTGCTGATACAATTTCTGCAGCTCGTCCGGGTGCAAGAAGAGAGACGCTGGAAACCTATACCAGCAGACTGAAACAATTAGAAGACATTTCCAACAATTTCAAAGGTGTAGATAAATCCTTTGCCATTCAGGCGGGCAGAGAGGTTCGGGTTATGGTAGTTCCTGAGCAGATTTCGATGCGGATATGGTACTCCTGGCACGGGATATTTCCAAGCAGATCGAAGCAGAGCTGGAATATCCGGGACAGATCAAGGTCAACGTGATCAGAGAGAGCCGCGTAACGGACTACGCGAAATAAGTAACGCTAAAAGGCGCGAAACCTATGTAAATATATTATTTACAAGGCTTCGCGTTTTTTTTATTATATTGATATAGGAGGATGCCAGGGCAAAAGCCCCGACCTCATAGGATAAAAAAGGGTGATGTATTATGAAAAAAACTGGGAAAGCTTCTCCGTAATCTATTGATTGTCTGCGGCGTGCTGTTTATCATTGCTCTGCTTTTGCCGGATGAAGAAGAAAAGCCTGCAGATCAGGAACAGACGAGCGTAGAGACGGCGTCAGGTATAGGGACACAGACAGGCACTGAGACTGCGTCAGGTGCAGAAACGCTGGCGGGTGCAGCGGAAAATTTCTTTCCGGAAGATATGGTAAAGGAGAAACAGACAGAGATAAAAGGCGATGGAAAGGACCAAGCGACCGTATTTGTCTATATGAATGGTTCAGATCTGGAATCGGAGGACGGAGAGGCGACGGAGGATCTTTGTGAGATGCTTGCGGCGAACATCAGCAGCCAGGTCAATGTCCTCGTGGAGACGATCGGCACAAAAAGCTGGTCAAAAAGGCTTGGAATTGCCTCCGATCACACGCAGCGTTATAAGGCGGAAGCCGGGAACCTGGTGCTTGTGGATGACAGCCTCGGACAGCTGGATTGTACATCGCCGGATACGCTTGCTGATTTTATTTCCTGGGGCGCAGAAAATTATCCGGCAAACCGTTATATCCTGATTTTCTGGGATCACGGTGCAGGACCGGTATACGGCTTTGGATATGACGAACACCAGTCGGAGGATTCGGTGCTTACGATCGATGAGATCCAGACGGCAATCCGCCAGAGCGGGATTTACTTTGATATCATCGGCATGGACAGCTGCATTATGTCTTCGTTAGAGCTTTGCTGTGCCATGTACAATTATTGCGATTACATGATTCTGTCGGAGGATTTTGAATCCGGCTACGGCTGGTCGTACACGGATGGCTGAACGCCCTGTCGGAGAACACCAGCATTTCCTCTGAGGAGCTTGGGAAAATCATCGTGGATGACATGATCGCAGATAATGAAGAAAACGGCGAGGGGGCTTCCACGCTGGCGCTGATCGACGAATCCTACATGAAGGTGCTCTATACCGCGTGGGCTGATTTTGCCTATGCAAACGAGCCTGCGCTGCTGGGGGAAAATTACAGTATGCACATCCGGGGCGGCAGGCGCGCTCATCCTGTTTTGCGGGAAAAAGGGCTGTTTGATTTTCTGTTTGACGAGGATGGAGATTATTCCATGTCAGACTATTATATAACGGATATCATGGCAGTAGCGCAGAATATCGAATCCAAAGAGACAGAGGCACTGGCGGCTGCGGTAAACCTTTCCATCTGCTATTTTAATTGTACGGACGACGAGGTTGGAATGACTGGACTGTCTGTCACGCTGCCTTATGGGGATTCTGAGTTTTATGGATATCTCTATCCGGTTTTTACCGGTGTGGGGATGGACGCCGACTATGTCGGCTGGCTGGAAAAATTCGTCTATGCCGAGGGTTATAACGATTACTATGATTATGAATCGTGGTATGAGGACGACTGGGAAGGCTGGGACGACTATGAAGACGACTGGGATTGGATCGACTGGCTGTTCTTTGAGGATGACGACTATTGGGAGGATGACAGCTGGGACGAATGGGAAGCGATCAGTCCTGGGCAGGATCTGAAACGGCAGGTCAGATTGCATGAGAAAGCAGCTTGCATGCTAAAAGAATAAAAAGTAAAAAATAAAAAGGAGGAGCTATCATGGGAATTTTTTCAAACAAGGACAACAAAAAAGGGTATTGCGTGTTTTGTGGAAAGGAGCTGGCGGATGGAAAATGCACAGCCTGTGGACGGGAAGCAAAAGAGGTGGTTGAGCTTTCTTCCCTGAACTGGCAGAAGGTGCTGATGGAAGTGGCAGATGCTCTCGGGGAGCAAAAAGCAGCTGTTCAACCCTTTTTGTACACCGTAAAGGAAATGATCATAAACGGGGATCTTTTTATCGCAGATATTCATTTTGACGCGGTATATGAGGAAGAATTTGACCGTTCCGACGATGACGAAGGTAAGAGCGAGTATTCGTACTATGTACAGTTTTCTACCCCGGAGCTTGCCCCCGTGCGACAGAGACTGCGAGACGTCGGCTGGTCAGTATGACAGGGTGGAGGAGCTGTTGAAAAACGGGCAGCATGAAGGAAAAAATCCTGTGGGGACGAAAAAGAAATCCAACTATTATTACGCATTTGCTCCAAAGAATGGGGATGTCACGGCGATGCTGGGAAAACGTCTGTTGGAAAACTTTATCTGTTACGGGAGAGCACGGAAAAACGCAAGCTGGCACCCAAGGGCGGCGCTGGAAATACCACCTATGATAAGGTATTCGACGCGATCTGGGACAATACGATCGGAAAGCTTTGAAGGTTGATTTCTAAAATAGCACGGCATATAATCAAATCAGCAGTAAGTCAGACAGAAAGGCTGATTTGTCCCGCAGGCGTCGCAAAGCAGCGATGGATCGCATGTGTCTCCTTTAGTGCAAAGCGCCTGCGGAATGGAGGTTTAAATGGCAGAAGAATTTAAACGAATGGATCGAAAGCTGGTCTATCACGGAACGATCATCGATTATTACAGGGACACCATTCAGGTTCCGAACGGGAACATCGCAGAATGGGATTTTATCGGGCATAAGGGCGCGGCTGCGGTCGTTCCGGTGCGGGAGGATGGAAAGCTTCTGATGGTGCGTCAGTGGCGCAATGCTCTCGACCGTTATACGCTGGAAATCCCGGCGGGCGGATTAAACGGCGCAGACGAGCCGCCGATGCTGGCTGCCGCGCGTGAGCTGGAAGAGGAGACGGGATATCATTCTGAAAATCTGACGCATCTTTTAAGTCTGCGGACGACCGTTGCGTTCTGCAATGAAAAGATCGAAATCTATGTTGCGCAGGATTTAAAGCCGACCCATCAGCATTTGGACGAGGATGAATTTATCGATGTCTATGCGTATTCGGTCGATGAGCTGTGTGAAATGATCTATTCGGAAAAAAAATCGAGGACGGCAAGACAATCGCGGCGATCATGAGCTATAAGGCGAAATACGAAAAATAGCGCAGCACGGTACTGCATAGAAGCGCCAAGGGGTGCGTGATACCTTTCACAGTACCAATTGAAAAAATGCAAAATTCCCCCAGCAGCCGCATAGATTACAACGAGCGGATGCGCAGACGGCGTCACGGTAGGTGCAGCAGTTCATGCCGTGACGCTGTTGTTATCTGTCGGCTTATGCCGACGCTGTTAAAAATATAAAAACGGGGAATGCGATGTCTTTTTGGAAACGGTTCGGGCAGCAGGAAAAGAGATTGGGGGCGGTGCTTCTTCTGGCGGGATTTCTGGCGGGAATCGCCTGCGTGTGCTTTTTTCCGGGGCTGTTTGTGCAAAATCCGGGCTTTCTGGATACGGATACGTTGTCGGGAATTTCAGAATGGAACATGAACCGGACGGGATTGTTTTTATACTGCCTGCAAAAAAGGCTTGGAACGGCGCTGCTGCTCGTGCTGCTTGCACTTTCAGGGGCAGGGATGATCTGTCTGATTGTGCTTGCAACGGGGAGCGGACTGGCGGCAGGGATGATCCTGACGGCGCTGTCGCTGCGCTATGGAATCGGGGAGCTTCTTTTTCCTGGCGGCGCTGGTTCCACAACAGGCGGTGCTGGTTCCGGGCTACTGTATGCTGCTGGAATGGTGCCTGCACAAAAAAAGCTGCGTCGGGCGTGTGGATTTCCCGGCGGTGATTGGAATCGGCTGTGCGGTAGAAGGGTATGTCAATCCATTTATTTTAAAAGCCGTGATGCGTCTGTTTTGGGGATAGGAAGATGCGGAATGCCAAATCAAGATATGGTGGAACTGGTATTTCCCGTACCACTATCTGGTGTTACCTGAAAACATGCCGAAAAATCGCCTGAAAATGCGGAAGTTTCAACATTGCTTTTCTGAATTTCATTGTATATAATGATTCCACACGACCGATACGGTCAAAAGAAGGGAACGCAGAGGGATGGAAGCACAGATTGAGTCATTTATTGAATATTGTCATAAGGTAAAAGGAACCTCCCGGAATACGGAGCTTTCCTATCGGCGAGATCTGTATCAGCTGGCGGGTTTTCTGCGTGCCCAATATCAGATGACCAGGGTAGAGGATCTGACTGCGACGGCATTATATGGTTATATCCGTTTTCTGGAAGAAAAGCAGAGAAAGCTGCGACGATTTCCCCGCAATATCGCATCGATTCGGGCGTTTTGCCATTATCTGGTGCGGGAGGGCGTGCTGATGATGGATGTGTCGGAGACGCTCAAAGCCCCTCGGGTGGAAAAGAAGCTGCCCGGCGTGCTGAGTCCGGAAGAGGTGGAACGACTGATGGATGCGGTGCAGGGAACGAGTCCGAAGGAGCTTCGGGACAAAGCGATGCTGGAGCTTTTGTATGCAACCGGTATCCGGGTATCGGAGCTGATCGGTCTGAAGCTTTCGGATGTAAATTTGAAACTGTCCTTTTTGTTCTGTACGGAACAAAACCGCCAGCGTACGGTTTTGTTTGGAAATAAAGCGAAAGCAGCGCTGGAAGCGTATCTGCAGCATGGCAGACAGGCTCTGGTAGCGGAGGAAACGCAGCAGGCACTGTTTGTCAACTGCGCAGGAAAGCCGATGAGCCGTCAGGGTTTCTGGAAGCTGCTAAAAGGCTATGCGCAGCGCGCGGGAATCACGGAAGAGGTCACGCCGCATACTCTGCGTCACTGCTTTGCGGCACATCTGGTTGCAAACGGCACAAACCTGCAGAGCGTGCAGGAAATGCTCGGACATGCCGACATCTCCACGACGCAGATCTATATCAATGTGAATCAGGAACAAATCCGGGAAGAAAAAAAGGCTCATCCGTTAGGTGAGCCTTTTTAGACGAATGCATAATTTTATTTCTGCGGACAGAATACCTGTTGAGCCTGCAAGCTGCCGTTTTGAAGACAGGTGATATTTAGTAATTTAGCTCCGCCAGATCGTAGATGAGGCGCTCGGAAGCTTCCCAGCCGAGGCAGGCATCCGTGATGGACTTTCCATAAACGCCGCCGCCCACCTTCTGGTTGCCTTCTTCGATATAGCTCTCGATCATAACGCCCTTGACGAAGTTGTGGATGTCGGGGCTTAAATGACGGCTGTGCATCACCTCTTTGACGATTCGAACCTGCTGGTCAAACTGCTTATTGAGTTGGAATGGTTGGAATCGATAATGCAGGCGGGGTTCTTTAAATCACGCTCGTTATAAAGACCGAGCAGGATCTGCAGATCCTCGTAATGATAGTTGGGAATGTTGCGTCCGTGCTTGCTTCGTCGCGCCGCGCAGGACGGTGTGGGCGAGGTCGTTGCCGTTTGTTTGCACTTCATAGCCGCGGTAGATGAATCTGTGCGGATGCTGTGCGGCATAAACGGAGTTCAGCATAACGGAGAAGTCACCACTGGTAGGGTTCTTCATGCCGGACGGAAGATCGAAGCCACTAACCGTCAGACGGTGCTGCTGATCCTCTACGCTGCGGGCATGCCGATTGCCACATAGGACAGGATATCGGATACATAGCCCCAGTTTTCGGGATAGAGCATTTCATCGGCAGCGCTGAGGCCGGTTTCGGACAGCGCGCGGATGTGCATATGGCGCATTGCGATCAGACCGTGCAGGAAATCCTCTTTTTTTCGGGGTCGGGCTGATGGACAATACCCTTTGTAGCCGTCGCCGGTGGTGCGGGGCTTATTGGTGTAGATTCTCGGAATCAGGATCAGGCGGTCGGATACCTTGTCGTTGACCTTTGCAAGACGGTTGATATAATCGCAGACCGCATCTTCGTTATCTGCAGAGCAGGGGACCGATGATAACCAGCAGCTTGTCGCTTTTTGCCGGTGAGGACATCGCGGATCTCGGCATCGCGTTTCTGCTTGATCGAACCAGAGAATCCGGAACCGGATACTGCTCCCGGATTTCATCGGGAGTAGGAAGTTTTCTGATATAATCGAAACTCATGACTTTTCTCCTTCGCAGACGGTGCTGATGAAGCACCATTCTCTTTCCGGCTGCATATTTATGCAGAACGGAAGCGTTTTTCATTATAGTATAGGAAAACGCAGGCGCAAGCCAATTTTATTATTTCGTACCAGTTTCCATGTAGTTTTTTATGGGCAGATTTCATGCTCGTATGAAAATCTGCTTACAGAAAGCTACAGAGGGGAGCGTGCATTCTATTGTATTGCGAATGGCGCGGGAAACTGTGCAAATGGCGCGGAAAACTGGTTACTGACGCGCGAAAAACAGTCAATTCACTTATGCCGCCGCGACAAAACAAAAAACAGCGCCGCTGCACAGAGTATCGTCAGGAGCATCTGCCCGAAGAGCATGCCCTGGAACAGTCCGGGAATGCCGGAAAGCGGCAGGATGAAAAAACGAAGAACAGACGCACGGCGAGGGACAGGATTTGGAACAGAAAAGTACAGCCTGTTTTTCCAAGCCCGTTTAAAATCGAAAGCAGCGTCGTATTCAGGTACAGAAAAGGGCAGAGAAAAACAAAACATCCGAATCAGCTGCCCGGCAAGTACGTTTCCAAACAGCGCAGAGCCGATGAAGTTTCCGCACAGAGAAAAGACAGCAGTACAGCCGACGCCGATGAAAAAACAGAAGCAGGTGCACTGGAAAATGGCACTGTAGATGGCGCTTTGGTTATTCGAAGCGTCCGCGCAGGAGATGGTCGGCATGAGCAGGACAGCAATCGAATTGGTCAGCGCGCCGGGAAACAGGATGCAGGTCATCGCCATGCCGGTGTATACGCCATAAGCAGAAAGCGCCTGATGGGAGGAATAGCCAAACAGCTGCAGGCTGACCGGGATGTGGGAGGATTCGATTGTTCCGAGCAGATGCAGGCAGACCCGCGTGGCGCACAGGGGTGCAGCAAAGGAAAACAGTCTGGAAAATAGCTCCGGCCGAGAAAGCTTTAGCGGAAGGCTTTCGGGGAGTTTTTTTGGAAAAATGGATTCTTGCGGCAAAAACGGAAACCACCATGGAAGCGCATTCCCCGATGACAAGTCCGACTGCAGCGAGCTGAATCGTGCAGGAGAGTCCGCGGGCCGCCGCATACTGCCCAAAAAGCAGGACACTGCCGACGCGGAAGCACTGCTCAAAAACCTGACAGAACGCAGGAAGAAAGGATTTTCGGATGCCGTAATAATAGCCGTTGATACACGAATGGATACAGGCGGCGGGAAAGGAGAGCGCGGCGATTTTAAAAGCGGCGCGCAGCGTTTCTTTTTAATAAAAAGTCGGAAATAAAATCAGCCTCCCGCCAGACAAAAGAGCGTGCAGAGGCACGAAAGGACGAACGAGACGGACAGACCGGTAAGCAATATCCTGCGCTTGGCGTAGATTGCTGCTTCCGGTTCTGCAGCGGTAAATTTGGAGATCGAACTCTGGATGGCAGAGGTACACAGCGCAAAGGAAAGAGCGAGCACCGGACTGATCAGCTCATAGATGCCCATTTGCTCCGCACCGAAGGTGCGGGAGAGGAAAATCCGGTGAAAAAAAAAAGCCGATAATGCGGCTGAAAACTCCGGCGGCAGTCAGCAAAAGAGCGCCCTTCAACAGATGATTTTTATACATGGCAAAAAACGTCCCGGGAATCCTTACTGAAAGTATACGCGCAGGAACAAGGTGACAGAACTGCCCCCTGCAGTGCCGCATATGTGTGGATCAAAAAAGCGTCACCACGCGTGTCGGTGCGAAAAGCAGCAGTATGCATAAAACAGTTGCGCCGCCTGTTGTTTTACGGTATACTTTCGGTGTCGAAATTGTTTTCAATAACCCAATACACAGGAGAGGATGGTTGTTTTTGATGAGCACAGACAGATATACAAGCCCGTTATCGGAACGGTATGCAAGCCGTGAAATGCAGTTCATTTTTTCTCCGGACAAGAAGTTCCGCACCTGGAGAAGACTCTGGATTGCGCTGGCAGAGACGGAGAAGGAGCTTGGCCTTCCGATCACGCAGGAGCAGATCGATGAGCTGAAAAGCCATGCGACTGATATCAACTACGACGTGGCAAAAGCGCGCGAGAAGGAAGTGCGCCATGACGTTATGAGCCATGTGTATGCCTACGGTGTACAGTGCCCGAAGGCGAAGGGCATTATCCATCTGGGAGCAACCTCCTGCTATGTAGGGGATAATACCGATATTATTATTATGGCAAAGGCCCTCGAGCTGGTTCGCAAAAAGCTGTTAAATGTCATCCGCGAGCTGGCAGATTTTGCAGACAAGCAGAAGGACCTGCCGACACTGGCATTTACCCATTTCCAGCCCGCGCAGCCTACGACAGTCGGTAAACGCGCCTCTCTGTGGCTGCAGGAGTTTTACATGGATCTGTGCGATCTGGACTATGTAAAGGATTCCCCTGCGTCTGCTTGGTTCCAAGGGTACGACCGGTACACAGGCATCTTTCCTGGAATTGTTTGCGGGAGATCAGGAAAAGGTGGACCGCCTCGATCCCATGATCGCTGAAAAATTAGGCTTCCCGGTTGCTATCCGGTATCCGGACAGACCTATTCCCGTAAGGTTGATACCAGAGTGATGAATGTGTTGGCCGGCATTGCAGCCAGTGCACACAAGATGTCCAACGATATCCGTCTGTTACAGCATCTGAAAGAAGTGGAAGAACCCTTCGAAAAAAATCAGATCGGCTCCTCCGCGATGGCATATAAGAGAAACCCGATGCGCAGCGAAAGAATTGCATCTCTGTCCAGATATGTGATGGTGGACGCATTAAATCCTGCGATCACATCGGCTTCCCAGTGGTTTGAGCGCACGCTGGACGATTCCGCGAACAAGAGAATTTCCATTGCGGAAGGCTTCCTTGCGATTGACGGCATTCTGGATCTTTGCATGAACGTCGTAGACGGCCTGGTTGTATATCCGAAAGTAATTGAGAAGCGCCTGCGCAGCGAGCTGCCGTTTATGGCGACCGAAAATATCATGATGGATGCGGTAAAGGCAGGCGGCGACAGACAGGAGCTGCATGAGAGAATCCGCGAGCTTTCCATGGAAGCAGGACGCAGAGTAAAGGAAGAGGGTGCAGACAACCAGCTGATGGCGCTGATCGCACAGGACGAAATGTTCCATCTCGACGAGGCTGCCCTGGAAGCATCCCTTGAGCCCTCCAAATATTTCGGCTGCAGCGCACATCAGGTAGAGCGCTTCTTGAACGACGTGATCCGTCCGGTGTTAAAAGAAAATGAAGCGGACCTTGGTATGAAGGCGGAAATTAACGTATAAGTTATACTTATGAGAAATATAAAATTTATTGATTTTACTTATATAAAAAATCTGCTATACTAAATCAGTAAGATGACATATGCGCTGATGGAACAGCGCACATAAAGGGATGCCGCTTTTTGCGGCAGAATGAGAGGAAAATGGTTAAAGCAGTAGTAGGTGCAAACTGGGGCGATGAAGGAAAAGGCAAGATTACAGATATGCTTGCGAAAGAAGCGGATATTGTCATCCGTTTTCAGGGCGGTGCAAATGCCGGACATACGATTGTCAACGATTACGGCAAATTTGCGCTTCATACACTGCCGTCTGGCGTGTTCTACAGCCATATTACCAACATTATCGGCAACGGTGTTGCACTGGATATTCCAAAAGTATTTAACGAGGTCAACCAGTCTGGTAGAGCGGGGCGTACCGGCACCGCATCTGATGATTTCAGACAGAGCACAGGTGGTAATGCCCTATCATATTTTACAGGATACCTATGAAGAAGCACGTCTGGCAGGCAAGTCCTATGCTCCACCAAGTCCGGTATTGCGCCGTTTTATTCCGACAAGTTTGCAAAGATCGGTTTCCAGGTCAGCGAGCTGTTTGACGACGAAGTGCTGGAAGAAAAGGTGCAGAAGGTCTGCGAACTCAAAAATGTCCTGTTCGTGAATTTGTATCATCAGGAACCGCTCGATCCCAAAGAGCTGTTAAATACCCTGCATGAATACCGCGACATGGTAGCTCCTTATGTGGGTAACGTGTCCGAGTTCTTATATCAGGCGGTCAAAGAAGGCAAAAACATCCTGCTGGAAGGTCAGCTGGGTACGATGAAAGACCCGGATCACGGTATTTACCCGATGGTTACTTCTTCTTCGACTCTGGCAGCTTACGGCGCTATCGGCGCAGGTATTCCGCCGTATGAGATCAAAAAGATTGTCGCTGTTACCAAGGCATATTCCTCCGCAGTCGGTGCAGGCGCATTTGTTTCTGAAATCTTCGGTGACGAAGCGGATGAGCTGAGAAGAAGAGGCGGCGACGGCGGCGAATTCGGCGCGACAACCGGTCGTCCGAGAAGAATGGGCTGGTACGACTGCGTTGCTTCCCACTACGGATGCAGACTGCAGGGCGCGACCGACGTTGCGCTGACCGTTCTGGACGTTCTGGGTTATCTGGATGAAATCCCGGTTTGCGTCGGCTATGAAATCGACGGTCAGGTGACAAAGGAGTTCCCGGTTACCTGTAAGCTGGAAAAAGCGAAGCCTGTATACGAGGTTCTGCCCGGCTGGAAATGCGATATCCGTGGCATCCGGACCTATGAAGAGCTGCCGGAAAACTGCCGCAAGTACATTGAGTTCATCGAAAACCAGATCGGCTATCCGATTACAATGGTATCCAACGGTCCTGGCAGAGATGACATCATCTACAGAAACAGCCCGCTGGCATAAGACAGTTTCAAGAACCCTGGATGATTTTTCACAGGCAGTCTTGCCTGCAAGCGCGAAAGCGACAAGTGAACTTCCCGGATGACAGAAATTTAAAATCCCTTATAATAGAGTCATGGCTCATTGCTCATTTTCGGGCGGCAGCCATCGACTCTGTGATAGGGGATTTTTTGATGACAGCAAATCTGGAATATTATCGTGTTTTTTATTATGTGGCACGCTGCAGCTCAGTGACAAAAGGCGGCGGCAGCGCTTTCCTTTGTCTCAGCCGGCGGTCAGCCAGAGCATCCGGCAGCTGGAAAAGGCGCTCGGCAGCAGCCTGTTTGTGCGCAGTGCGCGTGGAATCAGCCTGACGGCGGAAGGAAAAATCCTGTACGAATATGTGGAAAAAGGGTATAGCGCATTTCTTGCCGGGGAAAAGCGGCTGTTGCAGATGCAGAACCTGGAATGCGGTGAAATAACGATCGGGGCGTCCGATATGACGCTGCGTTTTTTTCTGTTACCGTATCTGGAACGGTTCCATGAAAAAAATATCCGGGGGTGCGGTTTCAGATTACGAATGGTCCGACGCCTGCGACGATGGGACTTTTAAAAGAGAAAAGATCGATTTTGGAGTCGTATCCGGTCCTCTGGAAAAGCAGGAGGGCGTCCGCTTGATGCCTGTGCGTAAAATTGAAGATATTTTTGTGGCAGGACGAAACTTCCTGAATATACCCGTCAGAAGCAACCGCTTTCCGTTTTGGAAAAAGTGCCACTTATCATGTTGGATCAGGATACAAGCACAAGACGTTATGTCCAGCGTTTTTTGGAGCAGAGAAAGGTGTTCGTCCACCCGGAGTTCGAGCTTGCAACGAGTGATATGATCGTGCAGTTTGCCTTGAGAAACCTCGGTGTCGGAAGCGTTGTGCGCGATTTTGCCAAAAGGAGCTGGACAGCAGAGAGCTGATAGAGTTAAAATAAGAGCAGCTGCCGCAGCGGGAGTTTTTCGTCGTGACGGAGGAAAAGGGCAGCAGCAGTCTGGCGGCGCAGGAACTTTTTGCGGATGCTGTCAGAAACAGCAGAAGAAAATGAGGGAGGCGATCGGATATGATCAGAACAATTATCAGCGATATCGGAAACGTATTATCCGGTTTTACCTGGTACGATTTTTATAAAAGCAAGGGATATTCGGAAGAAATGGTGGAGCGTCTGGCAAAGGCGACGGTAGGGAGTGACATCTGGAAAGAATATGACCGCGGCGTCCTTTCCGAAGAGGAAATTTTGAACCGGTTTATTGCAAACGATCCGGAGTGGAAGAAGACCTTCGCAAAACGCTGGCAAACGTCCACGGCATCATGGAGCGTTATGATTATGCGATTCCGTGGATTGAAGAGTTAAAGGCGAAGGGCTATCAGTTCCTGGTGCTGTCGAATTTTTCCAGAAAGGTGCTGCGTGAGTGCTGGAGCGAGCTGGATTTTCTGCCGTATGTGGATGGCGGCATCCTGTCGTGTCAGGATAAGCTAATCAAGCCGATGCCGGAAATTTATTCGCTGATTTTAAGCCGGTATCATTTAAAACCGGAGGAATGTGTCTTTATGGACGATATTTTGGAAAATGTGGAAGCTGCCCGCAGAGCCGGGATCAATGCCTTTGTATTTGAAAGTCAGGAGCAGGCGAAGCAGATGCTTCGGACGTTTGGAGTAGAGTAGGGTGAAAACATAAGCGAGATCCCTTATGTTTCACACGGCTATTTATACCGGGCGTCACAAAGCAGCGGTGAACGCAGAGCAGAGCTGGAAGTTCTGCCTGCGGAATGGAGAGTAACATGGTGAAACGATATATAACTCAGGGAAATCTGCTGATGGAGGTCAATCGGGCGGATGGCGGCTGCTGGGTGAATCTGGTTGCGCCGACCCTGGAAGAATGTGTGCAGATTGCACAGGAATTTCAGATTGACCTTGCGGATGTCCGCGCCGCGCTGGATGATGAGGAAAGCTCCCGTGTGGACGTCAGCAACGAATATTCCCTGATTTTATTCGACGTTCCGTCTGTGGAATACCGTCATCAGCGGGAAGCGTATACGACCATACCGCTCGGTCTGATCTTGGTGAACGATGTGCTGCTGACTGTATGTGCGGAAGCAACGCCGGTTCTGAAAAATTTTCTGGAAAATACGGTCAAGGAGTTCAGCACTAAAAAAAAACAGATGCGCTTTATCTACCAGATTTTTTTGCGTTCCTGCATGCTGTATCAGTCTTATCTGCGCATTATCGACCGCAAGCGGAAGGAGATCGAGGCGCATATTGGGGACGATACGGAGGAAATGGAGCTGATCGACTTACATGAGCTGGAATCAACCTCGTATACTTTGATACGTCGCTGCGTGCCAACAAGGTCGTACTGGATCGTCTGATGCGCTATAGCCGCATCAAGAAATACCCGGAGGATCAGGACCTTTTGGACGACGTTGTGGTCGAAAACCAGCAGGCGATCGAAATGACGCGGATCTACCGGGACATTATCCAGGGAACGAGAGCTGCTTTCCTCCCTGATGGATAATCGCTTAAACAGCGCGATGAAATACCTTGCGTCGATCACGATCGTCATGGCGATCCCGACGATAATTTCCGGCATTTACGGAATGAACGTTTCCGAAAAATGGATGCCGCTGGCCCATACGCCTTACGGTTTCGGGATTATCTGCGTGCTGATTTTAGTTGCATGCGTGATTACGATGAAAGTGCTGAAAAAGAGAAAGATGCTGTAGATGCGTAAAAAAGTGTGTACGAAAGCTGAAAAGTGCTGCTGCCCGGGAAATAGTTGCCGGTGCAACAGCACTTTTGCGTTTTAGTTCTGCGCAGCATTTGCCTCGTCCTCGTTCTGCGTGCGGCCTGCGTCGGTCTGTCCGATATCGAAGGATGCGATCGTGTGCTTCTGTTCAAACTGCCCGTAAAGCCAGATGAAAATCCAGAGCAGGATCGGGACTGCAACCGTGCAGATCAGACAGCCGGAAAAGAGCCGCTGCCAACCGGGAAACGCAAAAAATTGCGCTGAGGAGCGTGATGAGATAGAGCGCTGCTAAAGGACGATACAAACAATGGCAGCGATTTGCTTTGCTGTTTTTTTTCTTCTTCATAAGAGTCTCCATTCTGCCGTCGCAGGACGGCTGAAACAAATTCGATTCGGTACTTTACATTGCCGATGATAATGCTACAATATGCTTGATAGCATACATCAAGAGGAGCGCTTTGCAAGCGCAGGAGGGAACAAAAGATGATATTTGAACCAATGGACAGAATTGTATTTGCAGGGGGATTCGGTAACAGATATAAGCACGCACAGCCCGTGGGGAAGGTCTGTTTGATAATGTAGGTCAGAGCTATGTGCGTATCATCGAAAATATGCTGAGCACCTGGTATCCGGAAGTGTATCTGCGTGTGACCAATTCCGGTGTTTCCGGCAACACGAGCAGAGATCTGCTGCAGCGTTTTGATTCGGATGTTGTTGCCTTTAAATCCGGATTGGGTTTCGATCTGCATCGGCATCAACGACGTATGGAGACAGTTTGACAGTCCGGCGATTCCGGACGGACAGGTGATGCCCGGAAGAATACGAAGCAAATCTGGAAAAAATGATTCTGTCAGTAAAAGGAACGGTAAAGGGCATCTTTATTTTGACACCTTATTATATGGAGCCTAATCCGCAGGACTGATGCGAAAAGAGAATGGACGAATACGGTGCGATCTGCAAAAAGCTGGCGGTAAAGCACGGCTGCTGTCTGGTTGATCTGCAGGAGGTATTCAACCGGTATTTTGAGTATCGTCATTCTTCCTATATTGCATGGGACAGAGTGCATCCGAACCTGATCGGCGCAACTGTAATCGCAAAAGCATTTTTATCCCACTGCGGTTTTGAATACGACCATCAGCCTGCAAAAAAAAGAAACGCAGACCTGTTAAGCGGCAAAGTGTTCACAGATTTTTGCTTGCACAAATCGGGGTCTGGGCTATAATAATGCAAAGTGTGGATGCCCGTGCAAAAATGGGCGTGCGAAATGCAAAGGGAGCAATCCCGTCAGAAATTTAATTGAGGTGAAGAAATATGGCATTATTACAGCAGTGGAGAGATATGGCATACGACCAGCAGGCTGACAAGGCTAAGCTGCAGCAGTTCTGGGCAATTTATTTTACAAAAAGAAAAGGATATCTACGCAGAACTGTTAAAGAACCCGGACGAACTGGTAAGAGGCACGGTTAAAGAGCTGGCTGGGAAATTCGGCGTGGATATTATGACCATGACCGGTTTTCTGGACGGCATCAACGACAGCTTAAAGGGCCCAACCCGATCGAGGAGATGGAGGAAGATACCGTTGTAAACCTCGGCTTTGATAAGGCACTGCTTTATAAGAACATGGTAGCTGCAGACGCAGACTGGCTGTACGAGCTGGAAGAGTGGAACGACATCTTCGATGAAGAGACCAGAAAGAAACTCTACAAAGAGCAGAAGAGTTCTACCACCATCGTAAAGGAAGCAAAGATTTATCCCAATGATCCCTGTCCTGCGGCAGCGGCAAGAAGTACAAAAGTGCTGCGGCAAAAATAAATGATCAAAGGCTCTTTACAAATCGAAACAGATCGATTAAGATAAGGGCAGAATTTGATAAAAAGACAACGCGTGGAAGAGAAGAGTAATCCCGGAATCTGTATCAGAGAGAAACGCCGGTATCTGCATTGCAGAGCTGTGCTGGGAAGCGTTTTGACAGAGGTCTCGTATGAAAACCATCTCGGAGCGGTCCTTAATCGGACACGGTGATTCCGTTATCATCAAAAGAGCGGCAGACTGCTGTTGCAGATCTGCAAAATGGGTGGGCGCTGAAGCGTCCCATGTACATCGCAAGGTGTGCATGGGACTTTTTATCGTATAGGAAACTTCGTTTCTAAACGATAAAACGCTCCGCGAGGATGCGCACTCGGCGCAAGGGTAGATGGTTGCCGAAGCAACCGCGCCTGGCGCGAGAATGTGCCAGGGCACATTCTTTTTTATCTATAGAGAGGACGAGATTCACAAAACTATGTGAAGATCGAATAAACAGGTTATTTTCAAAATTTTTAAGATAGAAAAAGGCGAAAGCCGGAAGGAGATACCATGAAGGTTACATTAAAAGACGGCTCTGTAAAAGAGTACGCACAGGCAATGTCTGTGATTGATATTGCGAAGGATTTGAGCGAAGGACTTGCGAGAGCGGCATGTGCCGGAGAAGTAGACGGAGAGGTTGTAGACCTGCGTACCGTTGTCGATCACGACGCTGCAGTCAACATTCTGACTGCAAAGGATGAAAAGGTCTGGCTGCACTGCGCCACACCACCAGCCATGTAATGGCGCAGGCTGTAAAGCGCCTGTAGCCCAACACAAAGCTGGCGATCGGTCCTCTATCGCAGACGGCTTCTATTACGATATGGAGTTCGAAACTCCTCTGACCAGCGACGATTTTGAAAAAAAGATCGAAGCAGAGATGAAGAAGATTGTCAAAGAGGATTTAAAGATCGAGCGCTTTACTCTGCCCAGAGAGAAAGCAATCGAATTTATGAAGGAGAAAGAAGAGCCTTATAAAGTAGAACTGATTGAAGATCTGCCGGAGGGCGAAGAAATCAGCTTCTATCAGCAGGGCGAATTTGTAGACCTGTGCGCAGGTCCTCACCTGATGAGCACCAAAGAAGTTGGCAAGGCATTCAAGATCATGAGCCTTGCAGGTGCATACTGGAGAGGCGACGAACACAACCAGATGCTGACCAGACTGTATGCAACCGCTTTTGCAAAGAAAGAGGAGCTTGACGCTTACGTCACGATGATGGAAGAGGCAAAAAGCGTGACCACCGCAAACTCGGCAAAGAACTTGGCATCTTCATGATGCACGAGGCTGGCCCGGGCTTCCCCTTCTTCCTGCCTAAGGGTATGGTATTAAAGAACACCCTGCTGGACTACTGGCGTGAAATCCACAGAAAAGCAGGTTATGTGGAAATCTCCACTCCTGTGATCTTAAACAGAAGCCTGTGGGAGACCTCTGGTCACTGGGATCATTATAAAAATAACATGTACACCACTGTAATCGACTGCGAAGATTATGCGATCAAGCCGATGAACTGCCCCGGCGGCGTTTTGGTTTATGCATCTGAACCCCGTTCTTACAGAGATCTGCCGCTGCGTATGGGCGAGCTTTGGTCTGGTACACCGTCATGAAAAAATCCGGTCAGCTGCATGGTTGATGCGTGTGCGCTGCTTCACACAGGATGATGCCCATATCTTCATGACACCTGAGCAGATCAAGGACGAAATCAAAGGCGTTGCAGGACTGATCAACGAAGTTTATTCCCTGTTTGGCTTCCAGTATCATGTAGAGTTGTCCACCCGTCCGGAGGATTCCATGGGCAGCGACGAAGACTGGGAGATGGCAACAGACGCGCTGCGCAGCGCTCTGGACGAGCTGGCTTTTTATGTAGTAAACGAAGGCGACGGTGCGTTCTACGGACCGAAGATCGACTTCCATCTGGTAGACTGTATCGGACGTACCTGGCAGTGCGGTACGATCCAGCTCGACTTCCAGCTGCCTCAGCGTTTTGAACTGGAGTACGTTGAGCTGACGGCGAGAAGCATCGCCCGATCATGATCCACCGCGTAGTATTTGGTTCTATCGAGCGTTTCATCGGTATCCTGATCGAGCATTTTGCAGGCGCATTCCCGACCTGGCTGGCTCCGGTACAGGTTAAGGTGCTTCCGATTTCCGATAAATACATGGATTATGCACAGAGCGTCCTGAACAAGCTGACAGAAGCAGGCATCCGCGCAGAAGTGGATACCAGAGCAGAAAAGATCGGCTACAAGATCAGAGAGGCAACAGACTGCCAAGATTCTTACATGCTGGTTGTTGGTCAGAAGGAAGAGGAAGAAAACACCGTTTCCGTCAGAAGCCGTGCAGCCGGTGATGAAGGCGCAAGAAGTCTGGATACGTTCATCGCAGATATCTTAAAAGAGATCGAAACCAAGGAAAACCGCGTAAAGAAAGACTGATCCGGCAAAAAACTGCATAAAATAACCTGTCATCGGGCATACTGACTGCCAGGAGCTGCGCAGAATGCGCAATACATTACGCTGTGTAAGGCTGGGAGGTGACGTATCATAGATCGGCCTGCCCCAGGTGCAGAGAAATGGCGGGCGCATCGCACAGCTCTTCCAGAAAAGGAGGTATGGACGATGACAGATTTAAAGTGTAGTGTGGAAACCTGCTGCTTTCATGACGGAGACTGCTGCTGCAGAAACGACATTATGGTAGGCGGCGCAAAGGCCTGCAGCTGTGATGAAACCTGCTGTGAGAATTTTGAACAGCAGAAGGAAGGCAGCGCAAGAAACGCAGACGGATATCCTGACCGGATGACGCAGATCGACTGCGAAGCGGTAAAATGCCGCTACAATACCAATTATAAATGTCAGGCAGAGCATGTGGACATGCGCGGAAGCCGTGCCGGGGACCGCAGGGAAACCGCCTGCGCGACGTTTGTGGAACGGTGATGGAAGTTCACCCGCGCCATTCGCAATACCGCGTCTTCGACGCTCTCCGCTGCTTTGCAGCTCATTTTTGCTCATAGAGCGGCGCTCCCTTCGTACATTTTCGCAAGCAGATTTTTGTGCAAGCACAAAAGCCGCTCACGAAAAGTACGAGGGAACTGTGATTAAAAAAATTAAAAAATTTGCACGACGGGCATTGACAAATGATGTTCGTCGTGCTAATCTCTATTAGTACGCAGATGCGTAAGGAACAAACAAGCAGAGTATCCACTCACCCTATAGCGATCGGGCTCATAGGCGTTTACAGTTTCCTTTGCTTCTCAGAGGAAGAGCAGAGGTTGTGAGTGGATAGAAGCTATCCACTTTTTTTTATTTTATTTTTATGGAGGGAACCAGCCATTAGCGAATTATTTATCAACGAACAGATCAGAGACAAAGAGATCCGTCTGATTGGGAGAGCGGAGAACAGCTCGGCATCATGTCTTCCAGAGAAGCCCTGAAGCTGGCTGAAGAGGCAGGTTTGGATCTGGTAAAGATCGCCCCTACGGCAAAGCCGCCGGTCTGCAAGATCGTGGATTACGGTAAGTACAGATATGAGCTTGCCCGTAAGGGAAAAGGATGCCAAAAGAAAACAGAAGGTCATCGAAGTAAAAGAGATCAGAATGTCTCCCCAACATCGATACCAATGACTTAAATACCAAGGTCGGCGCGGCAAGAAAGTTCCTTGAAAAAGGGAACCGCGTAAAGGTAACATTGAGATTCCGCGGCCGTGAAATGGCGCACATGTCTACCAGCAAACATATTCTGATGACTTTGCACAGATGCTTTCTGACATCGCTGTTGTAGAGAAGATGCCGAAGGTGGAAGGCAGAAGCATGATCATGTTTTTAACTGTAAAACGCTGATTGCACGGCTACAGTTAAAATATACGTTTAGGAAAATGAAGTAACAGGAGGAAATCAGATATGCCTAAAATGAAAAACCAGCAGAGCTGCTGCAAAGCGTTTTAAATTAACAGAACCGGTAAGCTGAAAAGAGCAAAAAGCTTACAAGAGCCATATCTTAACAAAGAAGTCCACCAAGAGAAAGAGAAATCTTCGTCAGGCAGCAATGACCGATGCTACCAATGTTAAGAATATGAAGAAGATTTTACCGTATTTATAAATCGTAAGGAGGAATCAGTAAGATGGCAAGAGTAAAAGGCGGCATGAGTGCCAGAAGAAAACATAATAAAGTATTGAAGCTTGCAAAAGGATACAGAGGCGCAAGAAGCAAACAGTACAGAGTTGCAAAACAGTCCGTTATGAGAGCTCTGACCTCTTCCTATGCTGGACGGGGAGAGAAAGCGTCAGATGAGACAGCTGTGGATCGCTCGTATCAATGCAGCTGCAAGACTGAACGGCTTATCCTATTCCAAATTTATGTTCGGCTTAAAGCAGGCTGGCGTAGATATGAACAGAAAGATGCTGGCAGAGATGGCAGTAAACGATGCGGCAGGCTTCGCTACCCTGGCTGAGCTGGCTAAGTCCAAAATCGCGTAAATTACAGGCTTGATAAAAAACGAAGACCTTCTGAAAGCATTCCTTTCAGAAGGTTTTTATTCATGACAATAGAATGTTCGCGGAGCGTGCATTCTATTGTTAGAAAGACTGAAAAAATGAGAGAGAACATATCGGGATATCCTGTAGAAAAGGTAACTATGGGATAAGCCCGTTTCAGATAGAATGTGAGGAAGATTGAAAAATAAAAATTTTTTCATCGGAGATTTGTGTCTGCGCGCACTTGACACAAACTCGACATGCGCAAAAACGTGCGCAGAAATGAGCGGAAAATATGAAAGAAACAACAGGATGGAAGAAAGAAAATCCGGGATCGAAGAAAGCGAGAGAGGCGGGAGCTTTTTCGGGAAACAGAAATTTTGCACCGGGCACGAACGTCGCAAAGTCGAAAGCGCCTGTCGGAAATGCTGCTGCGAAGCAAAAACCGAGCCGCCAGGCTTCAGCTGAAAAAATGTCCCCACTTTGGCAAGTGCGGCGGCTGTCAGTATCTGCACCTGTCCTACGAGGAACAGCTCGCTGCAAAGAAGCATCAGGTAAAGGAACTGATGGAAAAGCACTGCAAGGTGCGTCCGATTATTGGAATGGACGAAAATCCGTGGCATTATCGCCATAAGGTACAGGCGGTGTTCGGGCTGGATCGAAAGAAACAGCAGATTTCCGGGGTTTATGAAGAAAAACTCATCGGATCCTGCCGGTGGAGACCTGCCTGATTGAAGATCAGAAAGCAGATGCAATTATTGCGACAGTGCGCAGCCTGCTCAAATCGTTTAAGATCAAGGTTTATGATGAAGATACCGGTTATGGTCTGCTGCGGTACGTCCTGATCCGAAAGGCGGAATTTACGGATGAAATCATGGTTGTTCTGGTAACGGCATCCCCTGTTTTTCCGTCCAAGAGAAACTTTGTGGAAGCCCTGCGCAGAGAGCATCCGGAAATCACAACGGTTGTCCAGAATGTCAACGACCGGACGGACAGCCTTGTGCTGGGCAGCAAGTATCAGGTGCTCTGGGGCAAAGGCTACATTGTGGACAGGCTCTGCGGTTGTAGCTTTAAGATTTCGCCCGGCTCCTTTTATCAGGTTAATCCCATTCAGGCTCAGAAGCTTTATGAAAAAGCGATCGAGCTGGCGGATCTGACCGGAAAGGAGACGGTTGTGGACGCATACTGCGGAACCGGAACGATCGGCATGATCGCAGCAAAAAAAGCGGGAAAGGTATTCGGTGTGGAATCCAACCCGGACGCAGTGCGGGACGCGGTCGGCAATGCGAAAGCAAACGATGTGAAAACATCCGGTTTTACAGAGAGGATGCAGGGCATTTTTTGCAGAGCTGTGCAGCTGACAACATGCCGGTCGATGTTGTTTTGATGGACCGCCGCGCGCCGGAAGCAGTGAAGAATTTCTGGATGCGGTTGCAAAAATCGGTCCAAAGCGTGTCGTATATGTATCCTGCAATCCGACGACGCTGGAGCGCGACTGTACCTATCTGGAAAAAAACAGGGCTACCGTGCAAAAGAAGTATGGCCGGTGGACATGTTCCCCTGGTCGGGGGCGGTAGAAGCGGTGTGCCTGTTGGAAAAAAACAAAAAGCGAGGATACATGGATGACGATAGAAGAACGTGCAAATCAGGCAGCACAATGGAAAGCAACGGTATTTACAACTGCGCGCAGGCGGTAACGCAGGCATTTGCAGATCAGATTCCGGTGGAGGCTGAGACGCTAAAAAGCTTGGCGCTGGTTATGCGGCGGCATGGGCTGTATGGAAAGCACCTGCGGCGCATTGATCGGCGCAGTCATGGCTGCCGGTATTTTGACGGACGGAAAAGGGACGCCGGCGGTTTCCAGACAGTTGGTGGCAGGTTTTCAGGAAAAATGCGGTGCGACAATCTGTAAGGATTTGAAAGGCATCGACTGGACGGGTGCTCTGTTCCTGCCCGGAATGTGTACGCAATGCCGTGCTCACACTTGGAGAGGTATTAAAGCTGGAGGAGAAAGTGTGATTACAACAATTCTTTTGGGATGTGGATGGCACGCTGTTAGATTTTCTGGCGGCGGAAAAAGCGGCGATCCGGACACTTTTGCAGAATTCGGGTTCGGGAATGCACGGATGAGGCGATCGCCCGGTATTCCAAAATCAACCGCAGATACTGGGAAAAGCTGGAAAACGGCGAGCTGACAAAGCCGGAAGTCCTGGTCGGCAGATTCCGGGAATTTTTTGAAACGGAAGGGCTGGACGTAACGGCCGCCGTAAGCATTTAATGAGCGTTATCAGGTGTGCCTTGGGGATACAATCGTGTTTCGGGATGACAGCTATGAAATCGTAAAATCTTTGCGCGGCAGGGTAAAACAGTATGTCGTTTCCAACGGAACAGTGCTGGCACAGACGAAAAAGCTCCGCCTTTCCGGGCTGGGGGAGCTGATGGACGGGATTTTCTGTCCGAAGAGCTTGGTGCGGAAAAAGCCGAATGCAGCATTTTTGACCAGGTATTTGAAGCAATTGAAGAAACCGACCGGAAAAAGATTTTGATTGTCGGGGATTCTTTGACGAGCGATATTCGCGGCGGCAACCTTGCGCAAATTGTGACGTGTTGGTATAATCCGAACGGACAGAAGGCGGACAGCACATATCGGATAGATGCCCAAGTACAGGATCTGCAGGAGGTGATTCCACTGCTGTCACAGTCCTGGTAAAGAACAGAAGCAGATAGAAAAGGGAATCGGAAGGATGAAAAAAAGCGTGCAGAAAGTCGGAATGGGACAGCTACGAAGCTGTCATGGGCAGGAACCAGTGCAGAAGAGCTGCAGGATAGTCAGATATCGGAGATAGTGATCAAAAGGCGCAGGCAGGCGACTTGCCGCGGATTCTGGAAATCTATGCTTACGCGCGGGAATTTATGAAGCGAACGGGAAATCCGAATCAGTGGAAAGAGAAGGCGCCGCAAAAAGAGGTGCTGGAAGCGGATATCCGGGCAGGACAGCTATATGTCGTCCGACAGGGAAATCGAATGACTGGCGTATTCGCCCTTGTGATTGGAAAAGATCCGACCTATGCGCAAATTGAGCAGGGCGCTTGGATTTCAGAGAGTGAATACGGAACACTGCATCGGGTTGCAGGCGACGGAACGGTGCATGGTCTGTTTCGGAGAATCGTCCTTTTTTCAGAAGAAAAATTGGACATCTGCGGATTGACACACACGCGGACAATCACATTATGCAGCATCTGATCCTGAAAAACGGGTTCGAGCAGTGCGGAATCATCCATATCGCGGACGGTTCGGAACGGATTGCCTATGAAAAGGTGGTTTCGGTTGCATCTTAAAAACGATATTGTATAATTCATCAGGAAAGGATAGGTAAGACAGATGGAAAAAATAGCAAGCTTTACCGTTGATCATATTAAATTACAGCCTGGAATTTATGTTTCCAGAAAAGATACCGTAGGACAGGAAGTGATCACGACCTTCGATCTGCGGATGACAAGTCCGAACGAGGAGCCTGTCATGAATACAGCGGAGATGCACACAATCGAGCATCTTGGCGCGACCTTTTAAGAAATCATCCGGTGTATAAGGATAAGACGATTTATTTTGGGCCGATGGGCTGCAGAACCGGCTTTTATATGCTGTTGGCAGGTGATTATACATCGAAGGATGTCGTAGGGCTGGTAACCGAGCTGTTTGAGTTCGTACGCGACTTTAAAGGAGAAGTCCCCGGGGCTGCTGCAAAAGACTGCGGAAACTATCTTGATATGAATCTTCCGATGGCAAATTATCTTGGAAAGAGATATCTGGAGCAGGTTTTATACAATATTAAAGAAGAACGTCTGGTTTATCCGGAGTAAGATAAGAAAAGGAAAAAGAAAATGGCAAAATTGGTATTATTTACGCCATGGAGCTGGAAGTTGATGCGTTAAAGGCAGCCATGGAGGTAAAAACACCGTAACAAGAGCGGGAATGGAGTTTAAAGAGGGAACTTTAAACGGCGCTGACGTCGTTGTTGTGCGCTCCGGAATCGGAAAGGTAAATGCTGCGCTCTGTGTACAGATTCTGGTGGATTTATTTCAGATCACCCATGTGATTAACACCGGTGTGGCAGGTTCCCTGAATGCAGATCTGGATATTGGGGATATCCTGATTTCCAAAGATGCGATTCATCATGATGTGGATGCTACCGTATTCGGGTATCCTCTGGGAGAGCTTCCGCAGATGGGAATCCGGGAATTTATCGCAGATGAAAAGCTGGTAAATCTGGCAGTGGAATCCTGTAAAAAGTCAATCCAGACCTGACAGTCCGCACCGGACGCGTTGTGAGCGGCGATCAGTTTATTTCCTCTGACGATGTAAAAACGCCTGATCGAAGTGTTCCACGGCGATTGCGCGGAAATGGAAGGCGCGTCTATCGCACATGGCGCATACTTAAATAAAATTCCGTTTATCGTAATCCGGGCGATTTCCGATAAGGCAGATGGCTCTGCAGAGATGGATTATCCGGCCTTCGAGCATGAGGCAGCAAAGCATTCCGCGCGTCTGGTAGAAGATCTGGTACAGAAGATTCAGTAAGCGTTACAGTCCACCTGCGCCAGTTGCAAATAAACAGCCACGAGAAACTGAAAAAAATAAAAAAAGACTTGCGCTGCTGATAAAGTTATGATAATATATCCTTTGTCAGCAGCGAACAACACTTACATAGTGCTGAACACGAAATGACAAATGCAGGAATGGCGGAATTGGCAGACGCGTACGGTTCAGGTCCGTATGGTAGCAATACCATGAGAGTTCAAGTCTCTTTTCCTGCAGGAATGAAAAAGCGCTTCGAGAAATCGAAGCGCTTTTTCTGTCAGGATGCGCAGCAGTGCAGATAAGCCGTATGGGCAGAGAGGATTACAGCACATGGTTTTATATTTTATCAGACACGGTGAGACGTCATGGAACGTAGAAGGGAAAATGGGGACAGACCGATATTCCATTAAATGAAAATGGAATCCGGCTGGCACAGGAAACGGCGGAAGGAATGAAAGAGATTCCTTCGATTTATGTATCACGAGTCCGCTTTCACGGGCAAGACAGACGGCAGAGATCGTGCTTGGCGGCAGAAAGGTTCGATAATTGAGGATGCCAGAATTGAAGAATTGTCTTTTGGAAACTGGGAAGGAATCGGATGCCGTCCGGAAAATTATGCAGTTGACGCCGATTGAGGAATTTCAGAAGTTTTATACCGAGCCGTTTGCGTTTGTGCCGGGAGAAGGCGGGGAGACGATTCTGCAGCTCTGTAAGCGTACAAAAAGAGTTCTGGGATGAAGTAACGGCAAAGCCGGAATATGAAGATAAAACGATTTGATTGCAACGCACGGCTGTGCGTTGAGAGCAATTCTGCACAATATTTATGAAGATAAAGCGGATTTCTGGCATGGATTTGTACCGGTCAACTGTGCGGTCAGTGTCGTAGAAATCAAAGACGGAAATGCAAAACTGATCGGGGACGATCGAATTTATTATAATGCAAAGGAAGTTGTGAATCACTTCAATGTGAAAAAGATGTTCGAAGAATAAAAATCAGACAGAAATATGGAAAAAGCCTGAGATGATGGAAAAGTCTCAGGCTTTATTATCGTATGGAAACTTCGTTTCCATACGATAATAAACGCCCGCGCCGAGTGCGCGAAAAATGTGCCAAGGCACATTCTTTTTATTATACAGAAAAGAAGAAATAGACTTAAAAGTGCATGCGCCTTCGTACTGCGTTCCTGAGCCTTGCATCGGGAGAGAATCGTAATCAGCGAGATTACGATAACGCCGCAGACGGAGCAGACGACCGCCGACCAGGTCAGCCGCAGCGGAAGTAAAAAAGATACCGGCGGATAAGCAACTCGATACCGGCGCACAGCAGAGCGGCTTCCGCGAAAAAAATAAAGCGCTTTCATCAAAAAAGGCAGAAGAAATTTTGCGCAGACAGAAAGCAAAGAGGATCGTGGCCAGCGTGCAGAGCGCGGTGATCGGCAGGGACAGTCCGAAGAACCAGCTGTGATCCGTGGTATTAAAGCTGATCAGAAACTGATATAGCATTACGGCAAGACCATCGAAGAGCAGGGAAAGGTAGATAGGAAGCTTGGTATATATTACTGCAGGGATTGACATTACCCAGATCAGGACACAGGCCCAATTACGTAAAGCGACCAAAGATGCTGCCTGAATACCAGCAGATTTAACAAAAAGACTGCACAGACCGGCCGCAGTGAGAGAGACGGAAAGCAAAATGGCGAGGTCTTTTCGGCGTACAACCTCAACCTGTCCCTTTCTTTCGGAAACGGGGAGATAGGCTGCATTTTGGAAAGATCATGTGGATTGATAACAGGGGTATTGCAGAGCGGACAGTATTTTAAGGACGGGTCCAGCTTTACTCCACAGTTGACACAGTATGACATATGATTTCACTCCTTTTTGAATCATGACAATAAAATGGGCGCGCGTTCTATTATAGTTCCCGGTTACTTTCGATCGTGACGGGGATGCCGTCCTCGACGAGCTTTTGGAAAAATCGCCGTTCCACATCCGCTTCGATGATACAGCTGGCGAAATTGACGGTCAGCGTGTCCTCAAACTGACAATGGCGCAGTTGGTGCGCTGGGAATACGGGATTCCCATATAAATATCGAAGCGTTCCAGATAGGGCTTCATATCGTCAGGAACGCGGATTGCGCCCATGTTGGTCAGACCGGCAGAGGAATTTTTTGTCCTGCACCCGCTGGTAAAACTGCCGGACGACGAAATCCTTTAAAAACAGCGGGACAATACGGATCAGGGGATTACGCTGCGTGGAAGCATTCGTTGTGATATCGCCGCGCAGGAACTTGCTGTTGATATAGTAGCGCATATAGTGGTGCACCTGAGTGACAATTTCTTCAAAGGTGTAGTCACCAAGTCTTGGATCGATAGACGGATAAACCATCGTGATAAAGTTGCGCAGCGTTTTGGATGGAAAAAACGGCGCAGGTTGACGGGCATGGCGATCCGCACAGGGCGCAGGCGCAGATGAAAATCGTGCCCTGCTTTTGTAAAAGAGAATATAAAAGCACGGCGTTTAGGTATTCCGTAATCGAAGCCTGATATTGTTTGGCAACCTTCTGACAGCGCTGACGCTCATGATGCCGTCAATCACGTTGAGGGTATAGAAAGGTTCTTTCGTGCCGCGCACACGGTAAGTTTTTTCGGCGGGTCTGGGCGGGCAGACGCGGGCGTTTGCATAGCGCATATAGGCGTCTTCAAATTCTTCCGATCCGGTGTTTCGTTGACATCTAAAAAACGAAGCCGCCGTTGGAAATTTTCGTGTCCCAGGAGCCGCAGATAAACGGCAGTAACTGTCTGGAGCAAATACATGCCGCCGGTACCGTCCCCGAGGCTATGATGGGCTTCCAGGGAAATCCGTCGGTCATACCAGTAAAAACGTACAAGATAGCGGTTGTTGGATTTAAACGGCATCGGCATGCAGAAATTGCGGATATCGGGTTTTTACAAACGGACCGGGACGGGTATTCGGCTCGAGATAGCGCCAGAAAAATCCTTTCCGCATTGCGGAATGATAGGTGGGAAAGCGTTTTATGGCAATATCGACAGCCTGCTGCAAAATATCCGGCTGCACCGGGTCTTTTAACAGGACGGAAAGCCTGTACACGGAGGAAAAAGTCCCGGCGCTGCAGCGTCGGATATACAATCGCGGACAGATCCAGCCGATACCAGGTTTTCGGAGTATGTTTTGAGTTTGATTTTGACATATCGGGTTCATCCTTTCGCTGCTGCTGGCATGAGTTCGTTAACACACAGCATATTGCAGTTCACCGCGCCATTTGCAAAAACGCTGCTTTCCGCTGCTTCGCAGCTCATTTTTGCGCATGGGTGGTGCTCCCTTCGTGCATTTCTGGAAGCAGATTTTTGTGCGAGCACAAATCTGCTTCCAGAAACGCATGAGTGAACTGTAAGAACAGTATACACCAGCACGGGCAAAAGGAACAGGAAAAAGTTAAATCTTGTAAGAATAGAGGAAAATATGCTATAATTAAAATGATATCTTCTTTTTGTGAGGAAGAAATAGAAGCTGTAAAAAGAACGGAAATGGCGGAAAAACCTTTTTTACAAAGCATGCCGCGGCTGCGGCAGATACGGAGGAGATATGGCGGTAAGCAGCAGGCAGAACCAGAATATGATGAATCTGA
>VOFG01004650.1_pt1 | contig 102824 bp, 127 predicted proteins | sample 5384171 | NCBI WGS metagenome assembly VOFG01 (sample SAMN12384726, study PRJNA508395) | human gut metagenome | isolation source: healthy gut F | host: Homo sapiens
AATATATAACTTTCAGCCGGGTTAATGACAACATTCAGGTCATACTTGCGCAGGAGAGACCCCAATTATTAAAAGTTTATCCATTCAGTCCCGATTTTACTTTAAGCAAAAATAATGCTAACAATTCAGAGATTATTCGCTTACGGAGATGATATGAAATTTACATACGATAATGATAATCACTCAATATGCGCAAGTTTACTTGATATTCTATCGGATTTAATGCAACGAAAACAAGGAATCGATCTAGTGGTTGATAGGTTCCACACAGAGGATCGCACTGGAATCGGTATTCATTAAGAATCTGCATCGATTGTATGGAGATATCGGCTTAGGCAATCTATGGTTCCCTACTTTAGATGAATTCTTTGAATATTGGTATATGAGGAAAACACGCTGTCTGTTAAGACTGTGACGGAAACGGGGTACATTACAGGATGTATGTGCCGAAGGGCCCAATTTCTTTTCAGGGACTTGTCCGTACTCATATCAGGTGTTCCGTCACTGGAAGGGGTGTCTGTCACATCGGGGGACAATGTGTATGGAACATCATTCCTATGAATGACGGCAGGCTGCTGGTTAACCTTGACTTCAACCCGTTGTTGTTGGAACGGGTGAACAAGTATGGAATCATTTGAGGCAGATTATAATGCAGGTATGCGTATGATGACGCTTATTATTTTTGTTCAGATGTTGAAACCGGGATTGAAGGAGCCGTATTTGGCAAGAATCAATAAATGGGTGTCACCGCCTGTACTTGAATCGTTTGTGATCAACTCCGGGCAGGAATTCACTCAAGACCGGAATGTTATACTAAACATTACCTACAGCGGTCAGGCTCCGTCCCCATTATATGGTTTCAGAGGATATGTCGTTTACAGGGAGCCTCATGGATTGAATATGTGGAAAAACCGACATTCAAGTTGTCTTCCCGGATTCAATGCTAAAACCGTTTATGTGAAGCTAAAGAATAATGCGTATGGGAAACCGCTTGAGCCGACATTACTCAGGCAGCTTCGGCGATACAGAGAAATGTAAATGCTAACATTTGACTACCTCGGATATCAACTCATTACATGGTTTCGGAAAATTCATCGTTTGCAGGGAGCATCATGGGTGGAATTCACTGAAAATCCGATAGTGCAACTATCCGCATCTTATGGAAACAAAATACTGTATGCCAAAATTGAAAAAATGCCACTACTGAAACGGTATCCAGATCAGCTGCCATCGAGTTGATAGATGCTGTTACGGCACGGTTGGACAGTATTACTGTCAACAATGGGGATGCCAGCACAGATTCCGGTATTGTATCGGTTAAATTTGAGACGTTGAATACCATCACCAAATACAAGATCGGCCAACAGGCGGATTTGTCTGATTGTACAGACTGGATTGTGTGGGGTGGTTCGACAGTTCAATATGACTCAAAAATAGTGGATGGTAATTTGACAGTATATGCGCAGGTCGGAAATGAGACGACAGAATCTTCGATCAAGTCTGGTTCTATACAGGTAGTGCAGCCCGTTGGCCTGACAAGCATAACACTGGCGGAAGGGAAAGATTCTTTTGCCGGCTATACCGTACCTGTTTCATTTGAAATCAGTCAGGGAACTCCAACGCATTACAGATTGGCGGAAACGTCAGCAGGCTTGGCATCTGCTGCATGGGAAGCATGGAAAGATAATATTGCTTACGAATTTGTAACTTCTGGAGCTAAAACTTTGTATGGACAGTTGAAGAATGAAGTTTCTGAATCAAGCGTTGGCAGCGATTCCGTAACTCTTACAGAACCGCCTGTCATAATATTACTGGCAAACATACCATCGGCAGGGAATGTGGATGGCGTCGGCTTTGTCCAGCCTATAAACTCCGGTAATGCAGCTGTGGATCTAAAAGATATTCAGGGAAACAACGTTGGAAACCTTGACAGGTAGATATATACCATATAACAAAGCTGATTATGCAGCTATGGGAGCAAAGTTGTCCAAAGGATGTCCTAGGCGGAACAGGCGCTCCTGTTTATTGGCAAGGGGTGACATTAGGAGCGGAAGTACAATATCCCAACTCAATGATTTGGGATGGCTCTACCAAAAATATCGTTGTTCCCACACGTGGTAATTTCACTTCTTACACGGCTGAAATTCAAAGTGTCGTAATATTAAAGGGGTTAACTCCAGGTAACTATAAGGTCAGACTTTTATTATCAGACAAAAATTCTGTACCCAATACCCAACCTTGGAATTTATACGTTCAAAATGCTGTGCAACAAGTATTAGCATCCGACTTGTCTACTAAAGTAATCAACAATAATTCTGATTGGTATACATTCGACGATGTAGCAGTGGATTCAGATGGTTATCTGTTAGTTGCTCAAGGTTATAATAACGATCCTTCAGCAGAACCCGGTTACCCAGAATATCCCCAATCTGTATAGTCGAAGTTACAAAACTATCTTAATATTATAATATGGCAGGATTATCCAGTTCGGCAATTGTCGGATTTATCCATCCGGAATAAAAGATGGGTGAGAAAATCGTAGAATTCTTTTTATCCGGTTTTTCGGGTTATGGTTGGAAAATTTGGGAATATGTCAAGGGCAAGTGGATGCTTGAAATTGACGCTATCCGTGTACGTGGACAGTTCACGGTGTTTGAACTGCTCGTTTCCAAGATACGTGCGATTATCGGAGCGCAGGCTATCACGCAAGGATGCGGAAAAATAAAGACCGCTGAATTGTCGGAAGACGGGCAGTATTATCTCATCACGCTTGAGGATAAGGATATGAGCTTTGTGGAGCATGACTTTATCCGCTGTAAGGAATTTACGGGAAGCCAGAAGTCTTATCATGTAGAGATAGAGTCCGTTGCTGACGGGGTTATCCGTATCCCGGTCAGCGAGTTTGAAACGGTGGCGGATGAATCGGGGTACGTGTCGGTCTCTAATCCCCCTTCCGTTGGTGACGACATAGTGCAATTTGGTAACAGTTCATACGAAACACAGTACGCAGGAAGGCATTCCGCTATCTATATGCACGCTGATGAAAATGCACAGCCTGCCATTGACGTGCTGGCCGGTATTTATTCAAAGGACTGGAGCAACTGCCTGAAGGTTCGTGTGGGCGGTGATATACCGGGAACGAATGGATTGAAAGGATTCTATTGCGTCAACGGTATGCTGAAAGGTGTAGACGATGACGGGACAATCCTGTACCAGTTCAATCCCGACAGTTCCGGATTCATTGCAAAAGGCAATATCAGATGGGACAAGGAAGGCAACGGTGACATATTCAACAGGGCTATATATTGGGACACTGACGGTTTCCATTTCGGAAGTGGCGTGAAACTTACTTGGGATAACTTGGATAGTGAAGTAAAAAAGAACCTGAAAGGCGAACCTGGGAAAGACGGTAGCAGTCTTGTATATAAAGGCGAGTTCATTTCTCATCCCTCCAATCCCTCAGAACGGCTGGTATTACCGCAATACATCCGACAAAAAGAACTATGTCTATCAAGATAATGCTTGGTATGTAATGACCGTTGACGGTGAGGATGGCCTGGACGGAATTAACGGTAATGACGGAAAGGATGGTCTGGACATTGTATGGAAAGGTGACTTGTCTACCGCTCCAGCTGACCCTGTTAAAAACTGGGTGTATCGTGACACTGACAACGGGCGTGTCTACATCTATAACGGCACAGCTTGGGAATTAATGGTGGCAGATGGTAATGACGGCACGGACGGTACAGACGGTAAGGATGGTATGAGAGTTTACATAACCTATCATGACAGCGAAACCGAACCTGCCGTTCCTACAGGGAATGGTACAACCGAAGGGTGGCATACAAATTCAACGGCATCCGTCGTTTGGATTTCACAGAAGGTGGCAGAAAGTGCAGATTCAGGTGAATGGGGCACTCCTATCAGATTCAGAGGAAAAGACGGTCAAGATGCGAACCTTCTTCCGTGGATTGAGGAATGGAATAATAATAAGACGGAAATAGGAGGTGAGTATATGGTGTCTCCCAAGATGTTTTCCGGCACAAAAGACAGTAACGGGAAGCTGACAGGCGTCGCTATGGGACGTGATTGTCTCACCGGAGCTGACGGGACGAAGCGTACCGGGATATTCGCATTGGTTGATGATGAAGTCGTGTTCGAGCTTGATCCAATAAATAAGGTTTATTCGTATGAAGGACAGTAAATATATATGATGAAAAAAAAAGGAAATTGATAGATATATCTACTTTTGATAATGGAGAAGATAGACCTAAATCTCCAATTATATCTTTGAGAGGCCATAATGATCTATATGATGGTTATTATTCTGAAAATGAGATAAGAGATAATTCAATATCAATTAATAATGGGACTTCTAATTCCTTTTCATCCGCATATATAAGTGGATCTGTCATAAAGATTAGTTCAAAAAGAAGAATATTCCGATTCTGAAGGAGATTTAAATATAATGGTAAATAGAGGACTGCTTCATTTCAGTCTAGCAAGTGGAAACGGGTAGATGACCCATTTCTTATTCAAGGAGAAACGTATGTTGATGAAAATGGATTCTTAAAGTTAAAAAATAGGGCTAAATGTTCAGGCTACAATATATATAATAAGAATATGGAACTAAACGACTGGCTAACAATACTCGGTGCCTTGGGCGGATTGGAAGCAATCAAATGGATAGTTAACTTCTACGTTAACCGGAAAACAAATGCTCGAAAAGAGGATGCGGCAGCAGATGCGGCAGAGAATGAAAACGAGCGAAAGCAGGTTGCCTGGTTGGAAGAACGCATCGCTCAACGTGACGCGAAAATTGATGCTATTTATGTAGAACTTCGACAGGAACAAGCTGCTCATCTTGATGAGGTTCATAAACGGCATGAGACAGAATTAAAATTAAAAGAGTCTGATATGAAGCGTTGTGAAGTGCGGAAATGCTTGGAACGCGAACCTCAGACGGGTTACTAAAATAATAAGGAGGAAAAGAAATGAAAACTATTGATGCAATTATTATCCATTGCTCAGCAACAAGAACTGGGCAAGATTTACGTGTGAAAGATCTCGACCAAATGCACCGGGCACGGGGATTCAATCAGATCGGTTATAACTTCATTATTGACCTTGACGGAATGGTAGAAGAGGGTAGACCTTTAACGATTGACGGAGCTCATTGCAATACGAAAGGATTTAGTGATTCATCCTATAACAGACATTCCATTGGCATCTGTTATATCGGCGGTCTGGACGCATCCGGAAAGGCGGCAGATACACGTACTCCAGCTCAAAGGACAGCACTACGTGAATTAGTCTCGAAGCTCTGTAAGGAATATCCTATAATTGAAGTACTCGGACACCGTGATACTTCGCCGGATCTGGACGGCAGCGGAGAGGTAGAGTCTAGGGAATATATCAAGGCTTGTCCCTGCTTCGATGTCCGGAGCGAATTTACCAATTTCTTTGCGTAATACAGTAGTTAAACCATGAAAGTACTACCTTGGATATTAGTATGCTTGTTACTTGGCATACTCGTGTGGATGCAATGTAATCCGTACGATCCTTCGACTGTCTATACGAAAGGAGATACGGTAAAAACTGCGGGATACTATAGTTGATATAGTACTTTTGCCTGTTAAGGAGACACTAAAGAGGACAGATACGGTATATTTACCGATTCTGATAGATACAACTATCGATAAGACCGTAAAAGGAGATACGGTTCCGGTACTTATCCCGATAACAAGCAAAGAATATAAGACCGATGATTACCGGGCGGTGGTCAGTGGATATAATCCGACCCTTGACTTCATGGAGGTGTACAGAGACAAGGAAATTATTACTCTTTCACCTTTGCAGAAGAAAAAACGATGGGGATTTGGTTTGCAAGTTGGATATAGTTACTCAAGAAGTGGTTGGTATGTTGGTGCAGGGGTGAGTTGGAATGTGATTGTATGGTAAATTTAAGTGTACAACTTAATAGTTATAGTGTTACTATTTGCTTAAGAATGTTAACGAAAAACAGAATAAGAGAGAATAATTACTTTATTTGCAAACTAATTTAATGATGTAAGCATTACTATTATAAACTTAATACGGTTGTTATGAATAAAATATTTGCCTTTGATTATATGTTGTCTCTCTTTGAACAATGGTATAAAGATGAGGGTAAAGAATCCATGAATTTTCAGAACTGTTCTAAGTTATCCGTACTCAAGCTTTTATTTTTAACTGCTGCACCAAAGAGGGAAGGTGCAAGAGATTTATTGGATGTTTTTAATAATTTTCATGCATTGCCTTATGGACCAGTGGAGAGTGATATATATAATGCTATTCAAGATAACAGATTGCCATCTTATATTGTAACAGAAAGGTCTATTATCAAAAGGAGAATGTGATATTACCTTATAAAATAGAAGATTACACTCAAATAAAAGATGCTGTCAATACCTTAAAAGAGAAAAATGAGCATCTTATATTATTAAATGCTTTTTCTTTGGTGGAGATTACACATAAATGGGAAAGTTGGAGACAATCCATAGCTTTTGCTAGGTTAATGGAAATGTCAAGTTACAAAATGACTGTAGAATCGATTAGAAATGATAGAAATAAATACTTTGAATAAACAAAACAAGTAGGATGGGGTTTATATTAGAGCAGTGTTATAATCACTTTATAGAAGAGTTTCCAGAATCTTGGCTTCCCAATAGTAGTGAGGAAGAATCTGTCTTTTTGATAAAAGTGCTCAAATTGAAAATTTCTTTGAGACATGTTTTATACTGTTAAGTAGGTCGATTATTAGTGGGGAATATATTAATGTTCCTAATTTTCTAGATGTACTAAATAATTTTCTTGCCAAAACGACAGTGGAATATGCTCCGCCATCACTTTCAGACTCTGGAAGTGAAAAGGTTGATAAGTTGCTGTCACGATATAGGGATTTGAATTACTCAATCTATAATGCATTACAACACTATAATTATTTTGTAACAATTTCGAAAAATAAATTTAGTACTGAGGGGAACCAATATAAATATGGTTTCTACAAATTGAAAAACATTAATTCAACTGACAAAATTCTTAAATTATTTCCAGAGATTACAATTCCTTTATGTTTGTTTGATTATCGGTTTCCTATTGGTGAAGATGAATTCCAAAATCTACTTATAAGTAGAGATAGATTAAAGGAATACATTTCTGAAGGGAGTTCTGAAAGAAGGTCTGTTTTAGCTGTCTTGCTCCACAAATGCCATTTTATAATATACAATATTAAAGAATCTCCTTTTTATATTAATACAGAATCAAGTGCTATATGCATAAATCCTAAGGATTTAGATATTGGGGATTATGATGGGTTTATTGCAAGAGAATGTGATTCTGAATCACAAGCAAATGAACTTTTAAATGATATTAGTGGGGAAATCCTGAATTGAAATCATTTGTTTTGCTGATGAAATATTATAAACAGAATCTTGCTAATAAGTCTGATATTGTTAAAATGGATTTTGTTCTTAAAAAGTTCTCAGATATATACCAAATAAAACGAAATTCGAGAGAGTTTATAAATCCTAGTAATTCGGTAGAGGAATATAATAAATTTTCGTTGAATTCTATATTGAATTTCTTGCATAATTGTCGCTTTTCGTTTTATACACAAAAATGCGAACCCAATTTGAAACATATAAAAGAAGAACTTCGACACATAGAGAATATACAAGCGAAAACTGGAGTGAAAAAATTTCCATCCATATGAAAAGGCTATAGAAGCTATTATTAAATGTATTGAACTTCATATAGAAAAAGGAGATTTTGATGATAAGCTAATAGAAGATAAATTGGAAGAACTTGGGCGCATTATTATTTTATATAGAGAATCTTATGAATGGAGTCGGGCTCATCAGTTTTTCCCTTTTCAATTGCCATTTGAAGAGTCTATGTACTGTGTGGATAAATCAATAAAACTATTTGTGCCTTCGGCTTATGCGAAATATATTGATTATAACACGTTGAAAGAACGATTGGAGCAATTTAATAGAACCAAAGAGTATTTAAGGTTCCGTTGTGATCTATCAATAGAGAGAAAAGAGATAACTCAGATAAAAAATGATATTAAAACTTCAGATAAAAAAGCTTATGATTTAATAGCGATATTTACAGCAGCTATTACTTTTCTTTTTTGGCATTGTAAATATATTTATTAATAATACAACTCTGAATTTATATCAATTGATAGCTAATACGATTGGCTTTGGAGTATTATTATTACTTTTTGCATCTTTGTATTTATTTATTTCGCCATTATTAATTCAGAGGATAAATTGGTATCAATATTTGAAAACAGGTCGTTGCATAGCAGGAGTAGTATTAATAGGCATATATGCTATATTAGTTTTTACGCTATCAAAAACTAGCCAATCAGTAATAGATAAGATTGGACCAGTGGAAACTGTAGTAGATTCGTTACATAATAAACCGAAGTTAGAGGTACAACAAATAAAAGGTAGCCGAGTAAGCTACCTTTTCTATGTTTTCATCATCATGATATCCGCCCTCATCTCTATATAGTCCTTTATATTTGTCCGGGTTGTTCACGTAGTCGATTACCCTGTTTATGGCTATTTCCGCTTGCTTTTTGCTTTTACCTTCGTATAATATCGGATGATTCCTCGATTCTTGTCTGAATGACCAAGGCAATAATCTATCACCCCTGTCTGAATACCAAGTTCAGAGGCGAACTGGGCGAAAGTTTTACGGGCGGAATAAAAGCACAATGTCTGTTTGATTCCTAAAGTACTCTTTTAGTTCTCTCATACAAAGGTTTATATATTTTTGTAGATTTGAGTAGGTGTATGAATACCCCAATTCTAGCACCCCCTTTTATTAATATATTTATTTATAATTGCTCTAGCTTCGTTATGTATTGGTATCGTTATCACTGATTTGCCCGTTTTGGCGCTTATGGTTTTACATCTTTCAAAGGAAAGAATGTCACTTGATAGATTAACGGTCAATAAATCTTTTAAGTTTATACCACACAAATAGAAAGAAAGTAGGAGCATGTCTTTGCCTAAATTCATTCGCTTTCCATTTACTTTTTGTATTACGTATTCTTTGAAATTCTTCTATCGTTAAATCACATTCTTTTTAGGTTCGGCAGTAGGAATCTTCGTATAAGCGAATGGGTGAATATCCTGTTTGAGAGTACCTGCTTTAATTAACTCATTGATTCTAGCTTTTAAATGAGTTAGTCTTAACCCGATATTCCCGTTTGCATACCCTTTCTTTGTCATCCACTTATTGAAATGCTCAATCATCAGTGTGTTGATAGCTGGAATAGGTATATCGCCTTCGGCTAAGGTAAAGATACGAATTGTTTCTTCATTCATCTTTGCATAACTTCTCGACCTTCCTCCCGGAACTCACTAATTCGTTTCTTCCAAAACTCTAAAAATGATATATGGATGGGCGTTCTTTAGAATTAATCATCTGCTTGATTTGAAGTGCGAAAAATATTCAATGTTCTCGATTGCATCAAACTCTCTTTGTATTGAGAGAAAACGAACTGAGACGTTTGTTCATTATGCCTGCATCTTTCCGGTAAGCAACTTTACCGTTGTTGAATTCTGCAATATCATCTAACAGAAACTCTGTTTTGATGTAGGCACGTTCTTTCTTTTGGGAGATGCAGACTAAAATAGGTAGTTTGCCATCGTTTTCCTTAATGGAACTTAAAATTGTTAATCTGATTGTTGCCATAGTCGAATAATCAAAACACAAATCTACTATACAATTTTTGTGCAAAATATATACGCAGATTTATGTTTTTTTATTCGGAATTGAATTTTAGAAAAGAGAAACGCTGATTAAATAACTAATAATCAGCGTTTTATTTGAGAGCCCTAGCCAGACTTGAACTGGCGACCTACGCGTTACGAATGCGTTGCTCTACCAACTGAGCTATAGCGGCGGTTTGTTTCTCGTTTACGGCGTGCAAAATTACAGCTTTATTTGAGAAAACAAAAAGAATCCGACAATTTTTAGCCTTAAATTTTAAATCTCTCAGATTAGCCTTTATTGTAGAGCTTGAAACAATAATTTAACTTTCGAACATTCTACTGCGTGCCAGCATACAGGCTCCGACAATACCGGCTTTGTCTTTTTAATTTGGAGGTCATAATAGCTGAATCCTTATTTACCAGGTTGAGCGAGTATTTACGTACTGCTGTTTTGATAGGCTGGGTAATATAGTCGCCTGTCAGTGATAAGGTTCCGCCTATTATAACTAGTTCCGGATTGAAGATATTGATTAATCCTGCAATTTGTTTTCCCAGCTTTTGCCCTATTTCTTCAACAATTTCAATACAAAGCAGATCTTCTTTATTTACAGAAGCGATAATTTCATCTAAAGTCAAAACATTGTCTTTTTGACAAAATCCTGTTGGATAAAATTGAACTTTCTCCGTTCTGGATACGTTCTATTAATATTCGATGAAGGGCAGAGCCGGATGCTTCTGTTTCCAGACACCCTTTTTTGCCGCAATGGCAGATGATTTCATTATCGAAAACATTTGTGTGCCCGAATTCTCCGGAAAATCCCGATTTGCCGGTATATATTTTCCCGTCAATAATAATGCCGATACCCAGCCCCCAGCTGACATTTACAAAAATAATATCTTTTTCTCCTTTTACGCACCCTTTCATATATTCTCCGTATGTCATGGCGCGTGTATCATTGTCAATTGTTACTCGAAATCCGATTTTTTCAGTCAACACCTCCGCCAGCGGTCTTTCTTCGAAATTGAACTGGCTGAAACTATATCCGGATTCCGGATTTACTCTGCCGGAAACATTTATATTGATATTTAATATTTTATCATTATCAATATCTACTTTCTTTATAAATTGCAAGATAAGTTTACATAATTCTTCAAGTGCTTCCGACGTATTTTCTGATTTGAAAGGGATATTCATCTTTAACTCTACCATATCACCTTTAAAGTTGATCAGGCCTATGTTAATTGCAAATTTCTTGATATCTACTCCAATGAAGTATCCTGATTCGGGATTTAGGCCGTATAAGCTAGATAGCGCCCTCCACTCGTTTCCAGTTTGCCGTAATCATTTATATAGCCCTCCTCACACATTTCACTAATGAATTTTGTGACAGTTGGGACACTAAGATCTAGCTCCTTTGCTAAATCCGTAATAGTTGAACTACCATTATATATATAATGTGTGATAATCTTCTTCTTAAGAAGAGCGTTTTTAGTCCCTACTTCTATTTCTTTCAGTAAATGTTGTTTCATCTTAGTTCTTCTTTATTCTTTCTCGCAAAGATAATAAATTTATTTATTAATAGAGATTTCTTGTCTTTGAATTTATTATATTCTCAATTTCTGATATTTTTCGTCGGAAATAATAATAAAGGGCTTTTGAGTGTCAGGTTTAATATAATAAATATTTTTATTAATAATAAACCGAATATTAAATATAAGACTTATATTTGTGCGATTATTGTTTAATTATAAATGAAAGGAAAAATATGATTGTATCTAATCTGCAAAATAGTCAGCGGATTGAAGGACTTCACCCTTTGTTTAAGTCTTTGTTTGACTATGTGAAAACACATGATTTGCTTCATGCCGATTTGGGGCGTATTGAGGTTGATGGTGATCATCTATTTATTAATAATGTGAATCCGGAGTGCGTAACTTCTGATCAGCAGGTTTTAGAATTGCATCATGACTATATTGATGTACATATCTTGTTGGAGGGTGAGGAAATGATTGGTTGGAAAGCTTTAGAAGATTTGCAAAACGAGACTAAGGCATATTCAAAAGAAGAAGATTGTGCTCTGTATTCAGATCGTCCTACTACCTATGTTAGTTTGCTTCCGGGGCAGTTTGTGATTGTATATCCGGAAGATCCTCATGCTCCGGTTATTGGTAGTGGTAAAATACGTAAACTGATAGCCAAAGTGATGCTCTGAATTATTGTTGTTTTTATATGGAAAAGGTAGTGTCGTCCATAGCAGAAGGCACTACCTTTTCATGCATAAAGTGTTATAGACTCTAGTCCATTTAGTAATCCTCGAATATATAATAAAATATTTAATTAAATATTTGGCTTATAATAAAAATAGTATTATGTTTGCAATAATTTAATGCGAGTGAAACATAAAAAATTGCTTTATATGAAAAACAAAAGTATTTATCCTTGGGTAGTAGTCGGTTTATTGTGGATAGTGGCACTTCTTAATTATATGGACCGCCAAATGCTTTCTACTATGCAAGAAGCTATGAAAGTAGATATTGTAGAACTGAATAAAGCAGAAGCTTTTGGGGCTTTAATGGCTATATTTTTGTGGATCTATGGTTTTATGAGTCCCGTTGCCGGGATTATAGCGGATAGGGTAAATCGTAAGTGGCTAGTTGTCGGTAGTCTTTTTTGTTTGGTCCGCTGTCACTTTCTTGATGGGGTATGCCCATGATTTTCATGAACTTTATTGGCTGCGTGCTATAATGGGAGTCAGTGAAGCATTGTATATTCCTTCGGCTTTGTCGTTAATTGCTGACTGGCACGAAGGGAAGTCACGTTCTTTGGCAGTGGGAGTACACATGACCGGTTTATATGTAGGGCAGGCTATTGGTGGTTTTGGAGCTACGGCTGCTGCGGCTTTCTCCTGGCAGGCTACTTTTCATTGGTTTGGTATCGTGGGGATTGTCTATTCTTTGGTACTCATATTATTTTTGAAAGAAAATCCTATTCATAATGTTTCTAGCAAGAAAATAGATAATGTTCCTGGAGAAAAGAAACCTTCAATAATAAGTGGGCTTTCCTTACTGTTTACTAACTGGGCATTTTGGATTATTCTTTTCTATTTTGCTGCTCCCAGTCTTCCGGGGTGGGCAACAAAGAATTGGCTTCCGACCTTATTTGCAGATAGTTTGAATATTCCGATGTCCGAAGCCGGCCCGATATCTACCATAACGATTGCAGTTTCTTCTTTTATCGGCGTTATTCTAGGTGGCATTTTGTCAGACCGTTGGGTACAAAAAATATTCGTGGACGGGTCTATACCGGAGCTATCGGTTTGGGAATGACTATACCGGCTTTACTTCTGCTGGGTTTTGGACATAGTTTTGTTAGCGTGATTGGTGCAGGCTTACTCTTCGGAATTGGCTTTGGAATATTTGACGCTAATAATATGCCTATTTTATGTCAGTTTGTATCGGCGAAACATCGTGCAACGGCTTATGGTATTATGAATATGACCGGCGTGTTTGCCGGAGCTGCTGTGACAGAAGTGTTAGGGAAATGGACGGATGGAGGAAGCTTGGGACAGGGATTTGCAATGTTGAGCATTGTAGTGGCTGTGGCATTGGTACTTCAAATCTATTTCTTAAGGCCGAAGACAGATAATATGGTAGATTAAGAGTATATATAACTTTATAAAAAATAAAATAATGGAACGAATTAAAGGACTTATTGACGCACCGTTTACTCCTTTTTATGAGAATGGTGAGGTGAATTTAGAACCAATTGAAGCATATGCTAAGATGCTGGTAAAGAATGGACTGCAAGGAGTGTTTATCAATGGTTCTTCCGGTGAAGGCTATATGTTGACAGAAGAAGAACGTATGCGATTGGCCGAACGTTGGGTTTCTGTTGCTCCTGAGGGTTTTAAGGTTATAGTGCATGTTGGTAGCTGCTGTGTAAAGGCTAGCCGTATGTTGGCAGAGCATGCACAAAAAATAGGCGCATGGGGGATTGGTGCTATGGCTCCTCCTTTTCCGAAGATTGGTCGTATTGAGGAACTGGTAAAATATATCGAAGAAATAGCAGCTGGGGGCACCCGAACTGCCTTTCTATTATTATCATATTCCGGCGTTCAATGGTGCTTTTTACCAATGGTTAAGCTATTGGAAGCGGTAGACGGTCGTGTTCCCAATTTTGCAGGTATTAAATATACTTTTGAGAGTATGTATGAATATAACCAATGTCGTTTATATAAAAATGGAAAATTCGATATGCTGCATGGACAGGATGAGACAATTCTTCCTTGTCTGGCTATGGGAGGCGCTCAAGGTGGCATTGGAGGAACAACTAATTATAACGGTAAAGAATTGGTCGGTATTATTGAGGCTTGGGAGGCAGGTGATATAGAAACTGCTCGCGAACGCCAAAACTTCTCACAAGAAGTAATAAACGTGATTTGTCATTTCCGTGGGAATATTGTCGGCGGAAAACGTATCATGAAGTTGATAGGGCTTGATTTGGGCAAGAACCGTACTCCGTTTCAGAATATGACAGATGAGGAAGAAGCGCAGATGAAAGCGGAACTTGAAGCTATTCATTTTTTTGACCGATGCAATAAATTTTAAAAACGCATAGCATGAATACAACAGAATATTTGAGTAAGTGGGCTATATCATATAAAGACGATATAATAAATAATATTATGCCGTTTTGGATGAAGTATGGGTTAGATAGAGAACATGGAGGGTGTATACATGCGTTAATCGTGACGGTAGTTTGATGGATACTACCAAGTCGGTTTGGTTTCAGGGACGTTTTGGATTTATAGCTGCATATGCATATAATAATATAGAAAAGAATCCTCAATGGCTGGCAGCCTCAAAAAGTTGTATTGATTTTATCGAAGCACATTGTTTTGATACGGACGGACATATGTTTTTGAAGTTACAGAAGACGGAAAGCCCTTGCGTAAACGCCGTTATGTGTTTTCTGAAGGTTTTGCTGCAATAGCAATGGCTGAGTATGCATTAGCAACAGGTGAAAAGAATATGCGAAAAAAGCTTTGGATATATTTAAACGTACCTTGCATTTCCTGAATACTCCGGGATTTCTTGAGCCAAAATATTTGCCTACTCTGCCTTCAAGAGGTCATTCTATAACAATGATCTTGATTAACACGGCTTCTCGTATCCGTATGGTTATTGATGATCCGTCGTTGACAGAGCAGATAGATACTTCGATTGCAGCGTTACGTAAATATTTTATTCATCCGGAGTTTAAAGCTTTGCTTGAAATGGTGGGACCTGACGGTGAATTCATAGATACTTGTAACGGGCGCGTTATAAACCCGGGGCACTGTATTGAAACTGCGTGGTTTATCATGGAAGAAGCTAAATATCGTAATTGGGATAAGGACTTACTTCAGTTGGCTCTTCAGATTCTTGATTGGTCTTGGGAGTGGGGATGGGACAAGGAATTCGGAGGAATTATCAATTTCCGTGACTGTCGGAATCTTCCTGTTCAGGACTATTCTCAGGATATGAAATTCTGGTGGCCGCAAACAGAAGCTATTATTGCCACTTTATATGCTTATCAGGCTACCGGAGATGAAAAAATATCTTCAGATGCATCAACAGGTGAGTGATTGGGCTTATGCTCATTTCCCGGATAAGGAATATGGGGAATGGTATGGTTATCTTCATCGCGACGGTACTGTGGCCCAACCCGCTAAGGGGAATCTTTTTAAAGGACCTTTCCATATACCTCGTATGATGATTCGTGGTTATATGCTTTGTAAAGAGCTTCTTTGAGATATTACTGTTGATAGTTAAAGATACTTTTATTTAGTAAAGCACGTAGAGAAGCCGGCAAGATAAAAGTCTGCAAGTATATATGAAGCGTAACGCAGATGATGTTCAGGTGTTGTCAGTTACGCAGAATTTGACAAGAAACCGCCAGTGCTGAATTCAACCCCTTATTTTGGATTCACCACTGGTAAGGTTTTTTTTTTTGAAAAACATTCATTTCTTCACTTTTCCCTGTTTGTCTGTGTTAGTGGATAAAGGATGGGGTGCGAGGAGTTCACTTCCATTTTTCATTATAGCAAGTCTTTATTTCATTATAGTAAATCTGAATATGCTTATAGCATAAATTATACTCATCGCGTATATTTTTCCTTCTTGTAGTTGAAACAAACTTCTAGGATTTTATAAAGCACTGCTTTAAGTAGGCAAAAGCTATGCTTTACACCTCCTAAAGCATTGCTTTAGATTTCTCAAAACGATGTGATATATAGGTATGGTGAAGGAGGTCTGAACAAATTTATTGAGTTGTAGTTAACAAACATGAGCAAACGTTTGATGTAATCGTCCTGGGGCTCAATAATTGTCGGGGACTTAAAGAATCCGTACCATTTGTGATACCTGTTGCTGTTACACTTATATAGATGACTCTGTTTTGCTTATGCAATCTGTCATTATACCGGTAATTGATTTTGGTTCTACAACAACCCCTAGAGAATTGAATAAGTGTGGTGTTGTCAATAAATAAATGCCTGTTTTTATAAGTATTATTGGTGAATGAATAGATAGTGGTTACAAGTGAATGCATAAGTTCAATTAGAACTTAGTTGAGTTATTTATTCATATTTTCTTCTATCTTATAGAGGATTTAGATATAAATCACTGATATGTATATCTAAAATCGCTGCAAATATATTTATATTATTAATATCTGCAAAGTGTTTAATAAATTATTTTCTTATATATGCTATTAAATATAAAAATGTATGTATTATTAAAGTCATGAATAAAAGGAAAGAGTTATATCTTAAATAGGTAGAAAACAGGTCGATTTTGCGAATATGTTTTTGCTCCGATTAAAATTCTAAAGAGGAATCTGACGTAGGGAGATGAGGTATTACCGGAAGATTAGTTCTAATTGGACTTAGATAAGTATCTAAAATTATTTCAATTATTAACTAAAAGTAATACTAATGAAAAAAAGACATCCTTTTGCTTATGTTGTGTCTTTTCTGCTCCATAGGGGCTATGGCACAGACAAAAACAATTACCGGTGTGGTAAGCGATGCTGCTGGTGAACCAATCATCGGAGCGAGTGTTGTCGAAGTGGGTACAACAAATGGTACCATTACTGACATCGATGGTAAATTTGTATTAAACATGAATCCGGACGGAAAAATCAGAGTTTCGTATATCGGATATCAAGTACAAACAATTGATCTTAAAGGAAAGACTTCTTTCCGGATTCAGATGAAAGAAGATTCTGAGATGCTGGAAGAAGTGGTAGTAACCGGTTATGGCGGTAAACAGTTGCGTACTAAAGTTACCAACTCAATTTCCAAGGTAAAAGAAGAAACATTGAAGCAGGGATTGTATTCAAATCCCGGTCAGGCATTATCCGGAGCTGTTGCAGGCTTGTCCGTTAGCCAGACTTCCGGTAATCCGGGCAGTACACCGACGCTGGTCCTTCGTGGAGGTACTAACTTTGATGGTTCTGGCTCTCCTCTGATTCTGATTGATGGACAGGTACGTTCTTCTTTGAGTGATATCAATCCGGATGATATTGAATCAATGGAAGTATTGAAAGATGCCGGTGCTACTGCAATCTATGGTGCACGTGCCAATGATGGTGTAATCCTTGTTACAACCAAGCGCGGAAAAAGCGGAAGAGCAGAAGTGAACCTGAAAGCAAAGTTCGGGTTAAACTATTTCAAAAATTCCTATGAGTTTCTTGATGCCGGAGATTATATTTATTGGATGCGTATGGGATATAAGAATGCTTATATGGGAGATATGAAACATCCGGACGGAAGCGCTGTGAAGGCATGGTCTTCACTTAGTTCATTGACTAGTGCTACTCCTTACGGTACAGGTAATGCTTATTTTGCGAGTGACGGGGTGACCCCTCTGGATGGAAACAAAACGAGTTCTGCTATTTGGAGTACAATGAAATATACTGATAATCTGGCTTTTTTGTTGGATCAGGGTTGGCAAACAATGATCGACCCTATCTATGGGGATAAACTTATTTATAAAAACACAGACATCGCAGATTTCAACGTCCAAACTCCAGCATTTTCACAGGATTATAATTTAAGTGTAAGTGGCGGAAATGAAAAAGGGAACTACTATGCCGGGTTAGGTTATAATAAGAGTGACGGTACGGCATACGGCAACTGGTATAAGCGTATAACCTTTACCTTCAATGCTGATTATAAGCTGAAAAATGGTTAACTTCCAGTTCCAGTTTTAATTTTGCGGACGCTACTTGGAACGGGTTGCCTGCAACTCAGACAGCAGAGGCTAATTATTTTTCTCGTTGTTTGTCATTGCCTCCTACTTTCCGCGGTTACAATGCAGATGGAGAGATGCTGTTAGGCCCTAACTCCGGGGATGGTAATCAGCAGTATAATTTTGATAAGTTTGTCCGGGATCAGAACACTGATAAGTTTACAATGAATCAATCTTTCACTGTAAACTTCATGAAAGGACTTTCGTTAAAGCTTGGTGCAATCTGGTATTATCAGGAAGAAAAGGACGAAAGCTTTAATAAGGATTATTTAAGTTCTCCGGGAAATAAGGTTACTTCACGCAGCACCTCTGCTTATTATGACCGCACACTGGATCAGACCTATAATGCTGTATTAAATTATAATTATCAGATAAACAAAGATCATTATCTGGATGCGATGGCTGGTTTCGAATATTATGATTCTTATAATAAAGGTTTCAATGCATCCGGTTCGGGAGCCCCGACCGACGACTTTATGGATTTACAGTATACGTCAAAAGAAGAGGGAAAACGTTCTATTGACTCTTGGCATTCACGTCAGCGTATCATGTCTTTCTTCGGACGTGTAAATTATGATTATCAATCAAAATATCTCTTGTCACTGGTACTTAGAAAAAGACGGTTATTCTAAACTGGCAAAAGAAAACCGTTGGGGAGTATTTCCGGGTGTTTCGACCGGGTGGGTTTTCAGCAAAGAGAAATTTATGGCAAACACAAGCGATATACTTTCATTTGGTAAATTACGTGCAAGTTTCGGTCTGAACGGTAATGTCAACAAGAACTTTGTAGGCAATTATACCGTACAGGGGTCATACGGTAGTAATACTTACAATGGCGCTACGGGATTTCTTTTGGGAAGTATTCCTAATCCTTATCTGATGTGGGAGAAATCCAGAACTTTTGAAATCGGTCTTGACTTAGGCTTTCTCGAAAATCGTATTAATGCTAATTTGACCTATTATAATCGTCTGACTAGTGATAAATATGCTAATATCACCGTACCTTCCACGTCTGGAGTAGGTTCTGTGGTTTCCAATAACGGTAAGTTCCAGAATCAAGGATTTGAGTTTGAACTGGCTTTCCGTATTATTGACCGGAAAGACTGGAAATGGAATCTGAACTGGAATGGAGCACTGAAACAAAAATAAGGTCGTAGCGTTGCCGGATAACGGGCTGGAGCGTAATCGACAAGATGCATATCAGGTATATACCGGCTATGGTGACGCTAAAATGTGGGTAGGAGGCTATCAGGAAGGACAACGTCCGGGTGACTTGTATATGTTTATCGCTGACGGTATCTATAAATCACAGGATGAGATACCGGCTGGTTTGATTGATATTACGTCCGGTAATAATGGATCGACCGGCAGACCTTTTATATGGAGGGGCAGAAGGTTATAATAAATTGTCCGACAGCCAAAAAGAAAACGCACTACCTATTCAGCCAGGTGACGTAAAATGGAAAGATGTCAATGGGGACGGCGTGATTGATAATTATGATATGGTAAAGGTAGGAAATACGGTACCGAAGTGGACAGGCGGTTTCAATACTACGGTGAGCTGGAAAGACTTGACGTTATCGGCGCGTTTCGACTATGCTTTAGGGTTCAAAGCGGTAGACTGGAAATCAATGTGGATTATGGCTTGCGCGCAAGGTACATATAATACTATCCAGGAAACTAAGGATACTTGGACACCGGACAATCCGAACGCTAAATATCCTACATATGTTTGGGCGGATCAGTTGGGAAAGAGAAACTATTGCCGTAGTTCTTCTATGTTTGTGTATAATGGTAATTATCTGGCACTTCGTGAACTGTCGCTAACTTATCGGTTACCGTCGATATGGGTGCAAAAAGCTAAATTGAGTAACGTGGAATTATCTGTGACAGGACAAAACTTAGGTTATCTGACAGAAGCGAAGCACTTGTTCTCACCTGAAAAGGCGGATAACAACGGTGGATATCCATTGCCTCGCACTGTAATTTTTGGTATCAACGTTTCTTTCTAACATATAAAAAGACAGATTATGAAAAAAATAATATACATCATTTCTTTATTTGTATCCTCTGTCCTCTATACATCATGCGATGCTTTGGATTTGGCTCCTCGAGGATTATTTCGGAAGTGGAAACTATTGGAATAATGAAGCTCAAGTTGATGGATATATGACAGGTATGCATTCTCAACTGAGAAGTTATTATGATATGTTCTATGTTCTAGGAGAAGTTCGTGGTGGAACACAACGTGTAGGAACTTCATCTGAAAATACTAGTTTGAACTATGCTAATCTCCGTTCCAATGTAATTGATCAAGACAGGCCGGGTATTAGTAATTGGTACGGTCTTTATTCTCCAATCATGCAAGTCAATCATTTTATTCAGCAAGTAGAGAATGAATGCAGTTTCCTGGATGATACAAACAGAAAACACTATTTGGCTCAAGCGTATGGATTGAGGGCATTATATTATTTCATGCTTTATAAGACGTATGGGGGAGTGCCTATTGTCACTGACGTTGAACTCTTGAATGGCAAGGTGACTGCGGACAAATTTTATGTGGAACGTGCGACAGCGGAAGCAACGCTTGAATTTATAAAAGGTGATATTCAAAAAATCAGAGAATAATTATGCAGATATTACAGTGACAAATAGTTACGATAAAACAATATGGTCCAAAGCTGCTACCCTGATGTTGAAAGCGGAAATATATATGTGGGCTGCTAAAGTGACCATTACCGGACATACTGCTACCGGAACAACTGATTTGAAGGTTGCTCAAGCAGCTTTGAATCAGATTATAGGTAAGTTTGAATTACTGTCCGATTTTGAAAATGTTTTCAGTACTTCCAATCGTAATAATAAAGAGATTATTTTCACATTACACTTTGCCGACGGCGAAGCAACCAACTGGGCTGGGCAATTTTTATATCAGGATGCAGTATTTATCGGACAGGTGTATGGACGTGACAGCAAGCGGATAGAAACCGACACTTTGAATCTGAAAGGGACTGGCGGTGTATTCAGGCATGAATATACCTATGATTTCTGGTCTGCCTATGATGAAAAAGATACTCGTCGTGATGTAACCTTTTTGGAATATTATACTCAAGAAGATAAAGATCCTGCAAGTTTTGGCTGCGTTATGAAAAAAGGCATAGGTTCAATTAACTCTAATAACAATCGTATTTATGATTCGGATATTATTATCTATCGCTATGCGGACGCTTTGCTTATGATGGCCGAAGTGGCAAACGGATTAGGTGAATCATGCAGTACTTATGTTAATGATGTACGTAAGCGTGCTTATGGCGACGACTATGCCGGGCACGAATACGCTGACGGTAGTTTTGAAGCAAACGAATTGGCTATATTGCACGAACGCGATAAGGAATTTGTCTGGGAAGGTAAACGTTGGTTTGATGTTGTACGTATGCAGGATGCTTCTCATAATTCGTTGGCGTTTTCGGCAGCAGCCAATTATCCGTCTACTTCTTCTTTGATTAGTACGAGTGAAAAGCATAAACTTTTATGGCCATTGGATATTAGCACGATGAATATCAATCCATTACTGGAACAAACTCCGGGATATGACACTTATAAAAAGCAGCCGGAATAAAAGTTAGTACATTGTGATAAAAAGCGGGATAGGGACTAATTTATCTATCTCGCTTTTTATCTTTTTTCTTCCTTTTTAAAGAAAGAAATGGCACACTAATGCTAGTTTATTAATATTCTTGTATATAATAAAATATTTAATTATTTGCTGGTAATATGATAAATTTATATCTTTGTGCCCAAACAATTAATAATACCATGAAAAGAAACCTACTTTTATTATTATCTATCCTTTTTTTTTTTATCTGTCTGTGGGACTTTGCAGGCTGTTGCATCGGATACTGTATTTGTGCGTGAAACTCAGATTCCAATTTTGATTGAACGACAGGATAACGTGTTGTTTATGTTGCGTTTGAATGCAAAAGAGAGTCGTAGTTTGGATGAAGTAGTTTTGAATTTTGGCAAAGATGTGAATATGGCGGATATACAGTCCGTTAAGTTATATTATAGTGGTACGGAGGCCAGACAAAACTATGGTAAGAAATTCTTTACTCCCGTATCTTATATTTCCAGCCATACGCCGGGGAAGACATTGGCTGCGAATCCTTCTTATTCAATTAATAAATCACAGGTAAATAATCCCGGGCGGAAAGTGATACTGAATGCTAATCAGAAACTTTTTCCCGGAATCAATTATTTCTGGATCAGTCTGCAAATGAAACCGGGCGCCTCTTTGCTGGATAAAGTGTCAGCTAAGATTGTTACTGTTAAGGTTGATAATAAAGAAGCACTTATGCATACGGTTTCGCCGGAGAATATAGCTCATAGGGTAGGAGTAGGGGTACGCCATGCCGGTGACGATGGTTCGGCTGCCTTCCGTATTCCGGGATTGGCAACTACTAATAAAGGAACATTGCTGGGAGTTTATGATGTACCTTATAATAGCAGTGTTGATTTGCAGGAACATGTGGACGTCGGTTTGAGCCGTAGTGTAGACGGTGGTAAAACATGGGAGAAGATGCGTTTACCTTTAGCTTTTGGTGAAACTGGCGGTTTGCCTGCTGCGCAGAACGGTGTTGGCGACCCTTCGATCTTAGTGGATACCAAGACCAACACAACATGGGTGGTGGCGGCTTGGACACATGGAATGGGTAATCAGCGTGCTTGGTGGAGTTCTTATCCGGGAATGGATATGAATCATACGGCCCAGTTGGTATTGTCAAAGAGTACGGACGATGGTAAAACGTGGTCGGAGCCTATTAATATAACAGATCAGGTGAAAGATCCATCCTGGTATTTCCTTTTGCAAGGACCGGGACGAGGTATCACCATGCAAGACGGCACATTGGTATTCCCGATTCAGTTTATCGATTCTACCCGTGTTCCGAATGCGGGAATTATGTATAGCAAAGACCGTGGCGAAACATGGAAAATCCATAACTATGCACGCACCAATACAACAGAAGCTCAGGTAGCGGAAGTGGAGCCTGGCGTACTGATGTTAAATATGAGAGATAACCGTGGAGGCAGTCGTGCTGTCGCTACTACCAAGGATCTCGGTAAGACTTGGACAGAACATCCTTCTTCCCGTAAAGCTTTACAGGAACCGGTGTGTATGGCAAGTTTAATCAGCGTGAAAGCGGCAGACAACACATTAAATAAGGATATTCTTTTATTCTCCAATCCGAATACGGTAAAAGGTCGTCATCATATCACGATCAAGGCCAGTCTGGATGGAGGTATCACCTGGCTACCCGAACATCAAGTGATGCTGGATGAAGGTGACGGTTGGGGATATTCTTGTTTGACAATGATTGATAAAGAGACAGTCGGCATATTATATGAAAGCAGTGTCGCTCATATGACTTTTCAGGCAATCCGGCTGAGAGATATAATACAATAGGAATTATCATACGACCTGTAATCATGAAAAACAGACTCATATTATTTATATATATTATAATTAACTTATGCACAATTTCAGTGGTAAAAGCAGGTGATTATCACCTGCTCCCCCAGCCGCAAAAGTTTACTCCCTCTCATTTAAACTTTCAGGTGAATAAAGGTACAGCTTTCCACTCCTGTGCTTCAACAGGAGTGGGAAACTCTTATCTCCGAAATGGGAGGAACCGTCTCCCCCAAGGCAACCGGTACTATTGAAGTTAAATTACTGCCGACCCTCCCCGAAATACCGATGAACCAGGATGAAGCCTACCGACTGAGCATCACAAAGAAGCGGATAATTGTTGAGGCTGTAACCGAACGCGGTGTTTATTGGGCTATGCAAACTTTAAGGCAGCTGGCAGAAAAAAGGAATTCAAAAACGCATATTCAAGGAGCTGAGATCATCGACTGGCCTGCTTTCCGGGTTCGGGATTTATGCAGGATGTTGGAAGAAGCTACATTTCACTGGATGAACTTAAGCGTGAAATCGCCGCGCTTGCCAAATTCAAAATCAATGTTTTTCACTGGCATTTGACCGAGAATCAATCCTGGCGTCTGGAAAGTAAGATTTTTCCGATGCTGAACGATAGTGCGAATACCACCCGCATGCCCGGCAAATATTATACGTTGGAAGAAGCCAAGGAGTTGGTTGCATTCTGTAAAGCACATCACATGACGCTGATTCCCGAAATAGATATGCCCGGACATAGCGCTGCATTTATACGTACTTTCCGCCATGATATGCAAAGTCCTGAAGGGATGAAAATTTTGAAATTGTTGATGGATGAAGTCTGTGAAACGTTTGATGTGCCTTATTTGCATATCGGTACGGATGAAGTGCAGTTTACCAATCCCCGTTTTGTGCCGGAAATGGTGTCCTATGTACGTTCCAAAGGTAAGAAAGTAATTTCATGGAATCCGGGTTGGCACTACAAACCCGGGGAGATTGACATGACTCAACTTTGGAGTTATCGTGGAAAGGCGCAGAAAGGGATTCCCGCCATTGACTCACGTTTTCATTATCTGAATCATTTTGACACCTTTGGTGATATCATAGCATTGTACAATAGTCGTATTTATAATAAGGAACAAGGAAGCGAAGATTTAGCAGGGACAATCCTGGCTATCTGGAATGACAGGTTAGTCAGTACCGAGTGGGGGATGATTATCGAAAATAATTTCTATCCTAATATGCTGGCTATGGCGGAACGTGCCTGGAAAGGTGGTGGGACGGAATATTTCGATAAGAACGGAACAATACTTCCAACCGACGAGCATTCGGAACTATTCAGAAGTTTTGCCGATTTTGAACGTCGTTTGTTGTGGCATAAAGAACATACTTTTGACGGTTATCCGTTTGCGTATGTCCGCCAGACAAATGTGAAATGGAATATTACAGATGCTTTCCCGAACGAAGGAAATCTGGCAAAGGCTTTTCCTCCGGAAGAAACTTTGCAGGATAGTTACAGCTATGGAGGAAAAACATACAATGTGCGTCCTGCTATTGGTGCCGGAATCTATTTACGCCACGTGTGGGGACGCTTATTCCCGGATTTTATAAAGAACCGAAAGAAAACCATACGGCCTACGCCTACACCTATGTCTATTCGCCGAAAGAACAAAACGTTGGTTTGTGGGCTGAATTTCAGAATTACGGACGCTCGAAGCCGATCTTCCTCCTCTGCCGGGAAAATGGGATTATAAGGAAAGCCGTATCTGGATAAATGAACAGGAAATATTACCGCCTGTCTGGACAGCTACTCACCGCACCAAAAGCAATGAAATAGCTTTGGGCAACGAAAATTGTGTGGCACGCCCGCCTTTGGAAGTTCATCTGCAAAAGGCTGGAATAAAGTACTTTTGAAATTACCGGTCGGGAAGTTTGTTAGCCCGGAAGTCCGGCTAGTAAAATGGATGTTTACTACTGTCTTTGTTACTCTTGACGGACAGAAAGCGGTAGAAGGACTCATTTACTCACCAAATAAAACACTAGAGTGACATATCGATTATAGAGAGAGAACTATTTATAAATATGCTATGAGCAGATTTGAATATGTTATAATGAAACTCAGATATGCTATAATGAAAAACGGATATGCTAATGAGTAAATAAAAAGAATAGTCATGAAAAAGATCTTTTTTTTAGTGGTCATATTGACCCTGTCTTTGTTATGCCGCGCACAAGAACGCAAATATTCTACGTTTTACTACCAGCGTGCTACATTGTTTGAAGAACTGCCTGTTACTTCCAGTGACATTATTTTTCTGGGAAACAGTATCACAAACGGTGCCGAATGGGCGGAACTGTTCAAGAACAAACATGTCAAAAACCGTGGAATCAGCGGCGACATTTGTATGGGAGTATATGACCGTCTTGATGCTATCCTGAAGGGAAAGCCCGCTAAAATATTTCTTTTGATTGGTATTAATGATGTGAGTAGGGGAACTCCCGCCGATACTATTGTATCCCGTATTGAGATGATTGTCAGGAAGATAAAGGCAGATTCGCCTAAAACAAAGCTATATCTGCAAAGTGTTCTTCCGGTCACCGACCATTACAATATGTTCAAGGGACATACTTCCCGTTGGCAGGTTATCCCTGAAATCAATAAAGGGTTAGTCGGCTTGGCAGAAAAAAAGAAGGAGCGACCTATATAGATTTGTACTCCCATTTTATAGACAAACAAACCGGAAAGATGAACACTACCTATACAAATGATGGTTTGCATCTTCTGGGGAAAGGTTACTTGAAATGGGTAGAGATTGTGAAACCTTACATTGGGAAGAAATAAATGAAAAAGATTTTACTATTATTCGTCTGTCTGTTCGTTTGTTGGGTGTTGTCTGCCCAGCAACGGATAAAGGTTGCATGTGTAGGAAACAGTATTACCTATGGTACAGGATTATCTGACCGTGCAACACAATCTTATCCTGTGAAGTTGCAAAAGCTGCTGGGAGAACGTTATGAAGTCGAGAACTTCGGGAAACCTGGCGCTACCCTGCTTAATCAGGGACATCGCCCTTATACCCGACAGGAAGAATATCGGAAAGCATTGGATTTTGCAGGAGATATTGTTGTCATTCATTTGGGTATCAATGATACCGACCCCTCGCAATTGGCCTAACTACCGTGATTTTTTTGTGAAAGATTATTTGAAGCTGATTGATACATTCCGTGAGGCCAATCCCGCTGTACGGATTATCATTGCACGAATGACTCCGATTGCCGACCGCCATACCGTTTTTTGTCGGGAACCCGTGATTGGCATGGAGAGATACAAACGGCTATTGAAACGGTGGCACGCTATGCCGGGGTACAGTTAATCGATTTCCACGAACCGCTTTATCCATATCCTTATCTTTTGCCGGACGCTGTTCATCCTGCTGCTGAAGGGGCTGCGATAATGGCGAGAACAGTTTACTCGGCTATCACCGGAGATTATGGAGGCTTGAAATTATCTCCGCTTTATACGGATAATATGATTCTTCAGCGCGATACTCCTTTGAAGGTTCATGGAGAGCCAATGCAGGAGAGCAAGTAACAGTTTGCATAGACCGCCAGCGGTGGATTACAAAGGCTGCACCGGACGGTAAATGGTCCGTGAAATTATCACCGTTGAAAGCGGGAGGACCTTATACGCTAACAATTTCTACCCTCATAGAATCTTGAAATATACAAATGTCTTGATAGGAGAGGTTTGGTTATGCTCCGGTCAGTCGAATATGGAATTTATGTTACGGCAGACTATTACCGGCAAAAAGACATTCCTCAAGCTGCCGACGAACAGTTACGTTTGTATGACATGAAAGCGCGTTGGCGCACGGACGCAGTGCAATGGGACGCTTCCGTTCTCGATTCCTTGAATCATCTTCAATATTATAAGGAGACCGAATGGGAAATTTGTACTCCTGCCAATGCTGCCCATTTCTCTGCAATCGCTTATTATTTCGGTCAGATGTTGCGGGATAGCTTGAAGGTTCCGGTGGGGTTGATCTGTAATGCTATCGGCGGTTCACCCACCGAATCATGGATTGACCGGAATACGTTGGAATATCAATTCCCGGCTATATTAAAAGATTGGACGCGTAATGACTTTATACAGGACTGGGTACGTGGAAGAGCTGCATTGAATGTTAAACTCTCGAAGGAGAAGTTTCAGCGCCACCCTTATGAACCTTGTTATTTATACGAGTCCGGTATTCGGCCGTTGGAGCAATATCCCGTCAGAGGTGTGATCTGGTATCAGGGGGAATCAAACGCTCATAATTGCGAAGCTCATGCGAGAAGCTCTTTAAACTCTTAGTCGGTAGTTGGCGTAAGAACTGGAAGAATGAGGATTTGCCATTCTATTATGTACAGCTTTCCAGTATAGCTCGTCCTTCGTGGCCGTGGTTCCGTGACAGCCAGCGTAGAATGATGGCTGAAATTCCGAATACCGGTATGGCAGTATCAAGTGATTATGGTGATTCGTTGGATGTACATCCTAGAAATAAAAAACCGGTTGGAGAACGCTTGGGGCTCGCTGGGCATTGAATAAAACTTATGGAATGCATGATGTGTTGCCTTCGGACCCTTTATTTTGTCGGGCCGATTTTTTGTGAAGATGTCGTATATGTTACTTTTGATTACGGCAAGGGGTTGAAGAGTTCGGACGGTGGTCCTTTGCGTACGTTTGAAGTTGCCGAGACAGACGGCGTTTATTATCCCGCAGTTGCCGAAATAATAAACGGTCAGATAAAAGTATATAGCGAACAAGTGAAACGTCCGCGATATATCCGTTATGGCTGGCAACCTTTCACACGTGCAAATTTGGTGAATGAGGCAGGTTTGCCCGCGTCAACTTTTCGTGCGGAAGCGCCCGAATCTTTTTGTTGCCGATCTCCATTTACAAAGAATGGAGGGATTTCCTAAGTCGGAGAAAGGACTTAAATCAGGAGTCTCTGCCTGTTATGCAGGAATGCTGAATGGGAAACTGCTGTTGGCAGGAGGTTGTAATTTTCCCGGAATCCCCGCCGATGAAGGAGGAAAAAAAGAAATACTATCAGGGGATTTATGTAGCAGAGATGAATCCAGATACAGTGTTTGTCTGGAATAAAGTTGGAGAACTTCCCGTTTCTGCCGCTTATGGCGTTTCTGTATCCTGTTCGGATGGAATCATCTGTATAGGAGGAACTGACGGTCAGGATGCACTAACTTCTGTTTATAAAATCCGCTGGGATGAGAAAAGCGAAAAGAATGGGAAAAATAAGAAGAAAGGGAAAGTCGTCATCGAAACATTACCGGCTTTACCTTATGCTCTAGATAATATGTGTGGGACGCTAATTGGGGAACAACTATTCATAGCCGGAGGAAATAGAAACGGAAAGCCATCCAATTCCTTCCTCCGACTCGATTTAACTAATCTTTCTGTAGGCTGGCATGAGTTACCGAATATCCCGGAGATGCACGTACACAAGCCGTTTGTGCCGGCCAGCGTAGGGGAGACGACTACCGTTTCTATTTATGGGGAGGATTTGCTCCTTCTACGGAAGGAAAACCGGCAACACTTTCCACAAGTGGTTACTGTTATTCTTCCGTATCTCGGCAATGGATGCCTGTAGCTACTCCGAAAGGAAGTGACGGAGAGGTTGTATCTTTAGGGGGAGCTGCCGTTGCATTAAATGATAGCTTGGTATTATGTACAGGTGGAGTAAACAAAGACATATTTCTAGCGGCTCTACGGTGTCCTGAAAAAGATTACCTCCTTCATCCGGTAGAATGGTATAAGTTTAATGACCGTATATTGGTCTATAATATCAATCTGGACATCTGGCAGGAAGTTGCCCGTACATCGCTGGTAGCGCGTGCCGGAGCTGCGTTAGTGGGGTGGGATAAAACATATTATAATATTAATGGAGAATTGAAGCCCGGTGTCCGTACTCCGGAAATTATAAAAATAACGGTCGAATAATGGGGAAAAATTGACAAAAAGTAATATCTTTGACTCCGTTAATATCTAATACCCCCACTATGATATTGAATTTGACAGGAAAAAAGGCTCAGATAGCATGCGGACTACTATGTTGTTGCAGCATGGCGTATGCACAGAGTAATGACAATTCAGAAGTTGTACTTCTACACACAGGCTGGGAATTTTCTCAAGCAGGAACAGAACTATGGCGAACGGCAGAAGTGCCCGGTACAGTACATCAGGACCTTATTCACCACAAATTACTTCCTTCTCCTTTTTTATGGAATGAATGAACAGAAGATTCAATGGGTGGAAAACGAAGATTGGGAATAACGCACTTCTTTTACCGTTACAATGGAACAATTGGAGCGGGATGATGCCCAGCTCATCTTTGAAGGTCTTGATACCTATGCAGATGTTTATCTCAACGGTTCCTTACTGTTAAAGTCCGATAATATGTTTGTCGGTTATTCGTTACCTGTAAAGCCACAACTTCGTCTAGGGGAAAACTTACTCCATATATATTTCCATTCACCTATCCGGCAAACTCTTCCTCAATATGCCTCCAACGGATTCAACTATCCGGCGGATAATGACCACCATGAGAAACATCTGAGTGTGTTCTCCCGTAAAGCTCCTTACAGTTACGGTTGGGATTGGGGAATCCGTATGGTAACTAGTGGTATTTGGCGTCCGGTAAAATTCGTTTTTATGACGCCGCTTCCATTAATGATTATCATATCAAGCAACTGTCGCTGACAGAATACTCTGCCGAACTATCTAATGAACTGGAAATAAACAATATACTTCCTCAATCGATTCAAGCAGAAATACGGATTAATTATTCATTTGAAAAAGGAGAAGAAACTGTAATTAGCCGTTCTGTCACTTTGCAACCCGGACTCAACTCTATCCATATCCCTTCCGAAGTCCTGTCTCCGGTACGCTGGATGCCGAATGGTTGGGGCAAACCGGCTTTGTATGATTTCTCTGCTCAAGTTGTCTTTGACGGTAAAGTGGTAGCCGAGCAATCCCACCGTATCGGTTTACGTACCGTCCGGTTGGTGAACGAGAAAGATGCGGACGGAGAATCTTTCTATTTTGAAGTGAATGGCATTCCGATGTTCGCCAAAGGTGCCAACTATATACCACAGGACGCTCTATTGCCCTCTGTGACTACCGAACGCTATCAGACATTGTTCCGTGATATCAAAGAGGCCAACATGAATGTAGTCCGTATATGGGGTGGAGGAACGTATGAAGACGATCGTTTCTATGATTTGGCGGATGAAAACGGCATCTTGGTTTGGCAGGACTTTATGTTCGCTTGTACCCCTTATCCGTCTGACCCTACATTCTTGAAGCGGGTAGAGGAGGAAGCTTGCTACAACATCCGCCGTCTTCGCAACCACCCTTCGCTGGCTATGTGGTGTGGCAACAATGAGATATTGGAAGCCTTGAAATATTGGGGGTATCAGAAAAATACACTCCGGAAATCTATCAGGAAATGATGTCCGGTTACGACAAACTCTTCCGTGAACTACTTCCCGCCAAGGTGAAAGAACTCGATGCTGACCGCTTTTATATCCATAGCTCCCCTTATCTAGCCAACTGGGGACGTCCCGAATCATGGGGAATAGGCGATAGCCATAATTGGGGTGTTTGGTACGGACAGAAACCTTTTGAATCATTGGATACCGACTTGCCACGTTTCATGAGCGAATTTGGTTTCCAATCCTTCCCTGAGATGAAAACTATTGCTACATTCGCAGCTCCTGAAGATTATCAAATCGAATCGGAAGTGATGAATGCCCACCAAAAGAGTAGTATTGGCAATGCTTTGATCCGTACTTACATGGAACGTGACTATATCGTACCTGAGAAATTTGAGGACTTTGTATACGTCGGACTGGTTTTGCAAGGCCAGGGAATGCGTCATGGCTTGAAGCTCACCGTCGTAACCGTCCTTATTGCATGGGTACTCTATACTGGCAGTTGAACGATAGCTGGCCCGTCGTTTCATGGTCGAGTATCGACTATTATGGTAACTGGAAAGCTTTGCATTATCAGGCGAAACGTGCTTTTGCTCCTATTCATATCAACCCTATTCAGCGGAATGACAGCTTATGTGTCTACCTTCTTTCCGATCGCCTTGATACGTTGGAGAAAATGACATTAGAAATGAAAGTCATAGACTTTGAGGGAAAAAAGATCAGTAAACCGATGCTATTGAGATCTTTGTCGGTTCCTGCAAATACCTCTCAATGTGTATATCGGACAAAACTTGACGTCTTACTGTCTTCGACAAAACGCCCGCTTTCGGAAGAACTCCTCCACTGCTTCATGCTGCTTACCTTGAAAGACAAATCCGGACATGTGGTAGATGAAACGGTTTATTTCTTTGCAAAGACCAAAGACCTGCTTTTGCCCGAAACGACTATTTCCTATAAAATGAAGCAGACAGATGGCGAATGCGAACTGACACTTCTTTCTCCTGTTTTGGCAAAAGACGTCTTTATCGAAGTACCATTACAGGGTGCCCGTTTTAGTGACAACTTTTTCGATCTTCTGCCCGGAGAACGTAAAACGATTCTCATTACTTCTCCTCAAATAAAGAAAGGGGAGGAACTGCCTCTGACTGTGAAGCATATTCGTGAGACCTATAATTAAATAATTCTATTAATAACTTAACACCTAATTTTTTAGTTTATGAAACAACTCTTAAAATTAACGGGATGTCTGGCGGTAGCAGGGCTTTTTGCCTCTTGTCAATCGGCTCAGCAAGAAGCTGATTACCAGATTATTCCCATGCCTCAGGAAATTGTAACAGCCTCGGGAAACCCCCTTCATTCTGAAGAGTAGTGTGAAGATTCTCTATCCGGAAGGTAATGAGAATATGCAACGTAACGCGAAATTTCTGGCAGACTACTTGAAAACAGCTACCGGAAAAGATTTTGTTATCGAAGCCGGAACAGAAGGAGAGAATGCAATTGTACTGGCACTTGGGACAGAATCCGAAAATCCGGAATCTTACCAATTGAAAGTTACCGGTGACGGAATTACAATCACTGCTCCTACAGAGGCCGGAGTATTTTACGGAATTCAATCATTGCGTAAGTCATTGCCTGTCGCAATAGGTGCGGAGATTGCTTTGCCTGCAGTAGAGATAAAGGATGCTCCCCGTTTCGCTTATCGTGGCGCACATTTTGATATGAGTCGTCATTTCTTTACTGTAGATGAAGTGAAGACTTATATTGATATGATGGCTTTGCATAATGTGAATCGTTTCCATTGGCATATTACTGAAGACCAAGGTTGGCGTCTGGAAATCAAGAAATACCCGAAACTGACGGAAATAGGTTCTAAGAGAACGGAAACAGTTATCGGACGTAACTCCGGTGAATATGACGGCAAACCTTATGGTGGTTTCTATACGCAGGAAGAGGCTAAGGAAATAGTAGCGTATGCTGCCGAACGTTATATCACGGTTATCCCCGAGATTGACCTTCCGGGACATATGCAGGCTGCGCTTGCTGCTTACCCCGAATTGGGTTGCACGGGCGGCCCCTATGAAGTATGGAAAATGTGGGGTGTATCTGAAGATGTGCTTTGTGCCGGAAACGATCAGGTATTGAAATTCCTCGAAGACGTATATGCTGAATTGATTGAGATCTTCCCGTCAGAATATATCCATGTGGGTGGTGACGAATGCCCGAAAGTACGCTGGGAGAAATGCCCGAAATGTCAGGCACGTATCAAGGCATTAGGGTTAAAATCGGATGATAAACATAGTAACGAAGAACGTTTGCAGAGTTTCGTAATCAATCACATTGAGAAATTCCTGAACGACCACGGACGTCAGATTATTGGTTGGGATGAAATTCTCGAAGGCGGACTGGCTCCTAATGCAACCGTTATGTCATGGCGTGGAGAAAGAGGTGGTATCGAAGCTGCCAAACAGAAACACGATGTGATTATGACACCGAATACCTATTTGTATTTCGACTATTATCAGACGAAAGATACGGAAAACGAACCTCTCGGAATTGGTGGTTATCTGCCGCTTGAAAGAGTATATAGTTACGAACCGATGCAGACTTCCCTTACTCCGGAAGAACAAAAATATATTAAGGGTGTGCAAGCTAATCTCTGGACTGAATATGTTCCTACTTTCTCTCATGCGCAATATATGGTATTGCCTCGTTGGGCTGCATTGTGTGAAATCCAGTGGTCTACTCCCGACAAGAAGAACTATGAAGACTTCCTGTCTCGTTTGCCGCAACTGATTAAGTGGTATGATGCAGAAGGATACAATTATGCAAAACATGTGTTTAACGTAACAGCCGAATATACGCCGAACCCGGCAGACGGTACACTGGACATCACGTTGTCTACCATTGACAATGCCCCTATCCACTATACATTGGACGGTACGGAACCTACTGCCGCTTCTCCGCTTTATGAAGGTATCCTGAAAATCAAGGAAAATGCAGACTTCTCCGCTATCGCTGTTCGTCCTACCGGAAACAGCCGTGTGATTTCAGAGAAGATCAATTTCAGTAAGTCCAGCATGAAGCCGATTGTAGCTAATCAACCGGTCAACAAACAATATGTGTTTAAAGGTGAATCTACACTAGTAGACGGACTGAAAGGAAATGGCAACTATAAGACCGGTCGTTGGATTGCATTCTATAAAAACGATATGGATATGACTATCGACCTTCAGCAACCTACCGAGATTTCGAGCGTTGCTATTTCTACTTGCGTAGAGAAGGGAGACTGGGTGTTTGATGCAAGAGGATTTTCCGTAGAAGTATCAGACGACGGTAAGAACTTTACCAAAGTAGCTTCCGAAGAATACCCTGCTATGGAACAAAGTGATAAGAATGGTATCTACGAACATAAATTGTCATTCACTCCGGTGAAAACTCAGTATGTAAAGGTGGTTGCCTTGTCTGAAAGTAAAATACCGGAATGGCATGGAGGCAAAGGAAATCCTGCTTTCTTGTTTGTAGATGAAATCACAGTAGATTAATGAATATAAGAAATAGATGCACTAAAGTTTGTCTTTTCTTATGGGTATTGGGGATGTGCTTTGCGGCACATCCTCTTCATGCACAGTCCGTAATCCCTGTCCCTCTGAAAATAGAGCAGGGTACGGGCTTTTTTTACTCTCAGAGAAAACAAAACTTTATACAAACATTCAAGGTGGAGAAGCTCGACTTCTGGAAAGCTATCTGCAAGCATTACCGGTTCATCTAAAGAAAGGAAAGAAAAAAGATACGCAGAACGTACTTTCTCTGTTGATAACCGAAAAGAGCGAACAGTTGCCTTCTCCCGAAAGTTATACCCTGTCCGTCACTCCGGAACGAATCCTTATCCGTGCAACATCGGGAGCGGGATTGTTCTACGGAATCCAGACACTGTTGCAATTATCTCAGCCTTCGGAAACAGGCTATTCCATTGCTTCTGTTGAAGTGCAGGATAGTCCTCGTTTCGCTTATCGCGGCTTAATGCTGGATGTATCCCGTCATTTCTTTTCTAAAGAATTTGTGAAGAAACAGATAGACGCATTGGCATTCTATAAGATCAACCGCCTGCATCTGCACCTTACAGATGCGGCAGGCTGGCGCATTGAAATCAAGAAATATCCTTTGCTTACAGAATTTGCAGCCTGGCGTACTGACGCCAATTGGAAGACGTGGTGGAACGGCGGACGTAAGTACCTCCGTTTCGACGAGCCTGGAGCTTCCGGAGGTTACTATACACAGGATGATATTCGCGAAATCGTAGAATATGCTCGTCAGCATTTCATCACGATTATTCCGGAGATTGAAATGCCTGCCCACTCGGAAGAAGTGCTGGCAGCTTATCCGCAACTCTCTTGCGCGGGTGAGCCTTACAAGAACGCGGACTTCTGTATCGGAAACGAAGAAACGTTCACCTTTTTGGAAAATGTGCTGACCGAGGTCATGGCGCTTTTCCCTTCCGAATACATTCACATAGGAGGTGACGAAGCCGGTATGGCAGCGTGGAAAACTTGCCCGAAATGCCAAAAAAGAGAATGAAAGACGAACATCTCTCTCACGTGGACGAACTGCAAAGTTATCTGATTCATCGTATTGAGAAGTTCCTGAACGATCATGGTCGACGTCTGCTCGGCTGGGACGAGATATTGAAAGGAGGACTGGCTCCTAACGCGACTGTAATGTCATGGCGGGGAGAAGAAGGCGGTATTACAGCTGTAACTTCCGGACACCGGGCTATCATGACGCCGGGTGGCTACTGTTATCTGGATAGTTATCAGGACGCTCCGTACTCTCAGCCGGAAGCGATTGGTGGATACTTGCCATTGAAAAAAGTCTATTCTTACAATCCGGTTTCTACTTCATTGTCGGCGGAACAAGCGAAACTTGTGTATGGTGCGCAAGTTAATCTCTTTACTGAATATGTCCCGACTCCCGAACACGTGGAATATATGCTATATCCACGTACGCTGGCATTGGCGGAAGTTGCCTGGTCGGCTCCGGAACGTAAGTCATGGCCGGACTTCCATGCACGTGCCCTGAAAGCGGTAACGGATTTGCAGGCGAAAGGCTATCACACTTTCGATTTGAAGAGTGAGATCGGAAGTCGGCCGGAATCTTTACAACCCCTTACGCATCTGGCATTGGGAAAGAAAGTGATCTATAACGCTCCTTACAACTCCTCTTATGCAGCACAAGGTGATGTGACTTTGACCGACGGTATCCGTGGCGACTGGACTTACGGTGACGGTGCATGGCAGGGATTTATCTCGAAGAACCGCCTCGATGTAACCGTTGATATGGAAAACGAGACCACTATTCATTCAGTCACAGCAGCTTTCATGCAGGTAGTGGGAGCTGAAGTATTCTTGCCTGCGTCTGTGGTTATTTCAGTTTCCGATGACGGAGTCAATTTTACGGAACTGAAGCATCAGGACTTTGTTGTTAACAAGGAAGAAGCAATCAAGTTTTCCGATGTTTCGTGGGAAGGAACCGTCAAGGGACGCTATGTACGTTATCAGGCGCGTGCCGGCAAAGAACTGGGTGGCTGGATATTTACTGATGAAATCATAGTGAAGTAAGCAAATCCCTCGGTAAAACTCGAAAAACAGTCATATTGCGGCTATTAATATCAATAAAAGAAGGAATCTACTCAACCAGATTCCTTCTTTTTTGTTATATTTGTATTATTACCTTAAAAACTGATAGTTATGATACGACAACACGGTAAACTAACTTTTCTTAGCTTTTTCTTCTGGTAGTTTTGTGCGGAAATACATTTGCACAGAAGATTCCTGTCATTCCTCTGGACTTGGATTCCTTGATAACGGTAGGCTATGCTACCGGAAGTCTGAAAAACCCTCTCCGGTTCTGTGGAGAAAATTACGGAGAAACAAATGAACAAAGACCAGGTAACCAATCCTTTGGAAGCGATTCGGGGTAGGGTACCGGGTTTGACTATTCAACGGGGTACGAATGGCCTCGCAGCTCTGGATGCAGTGCGCCTGCGTGGAACCACTTCACTGACTAGTGGTAACGATCCTCTGATTATTGTCGATGGAGTGTTTGGCGACCTTAGTATGCTGACCTCCATTTACCCCACAGATATCGAAAGTTTCACGATTCTGAAAGATGCTTCCGAAACGGCACAATACGGTTCACGTGGTGCTTCCGGTGTGATTGAAGTCACCACTAAAAAGGAATGCAGGGTAGGACGCAGGTAGCCTACAACGGTAGTTTCGGCATTTCTACTGTCTACAAGAATCTTAAAATGTTGTCGGGAGACGAGTTCCGTAGCGTAGCTTCCGAACGCGGTATCTCTATTTTAGATAAAGGTAATAATACTAACTTCCAGAAAGAAATACAACAGACAGGTCTGCAACAGAATCATCACGTCGCTTTCTATGGAGGCTCCAGCACGTCGAGCTACCGTGTATCACTTGGTTTTATGGATCGTCAGGGGGTGATTTTGAATGAAGATATGAAGAATTTCACTTCCAATATGAACATGAACCAAAAGATGTTCGATGGCTTCTTCGACTGCGAACTGGGGATGTTCGGTTCTATCCTGAAAAATCATAATCTGGTTGACTATCAGAAAACCTTCTATTCGGCGGCAACCTTTAACCCGACGTATCCTAACCATAAAGATCCCGTTACTAACTCGTGGGACGGCATCACTACCGCCAGTCAGATAACAAACCCGTTGGCATGGATGCAGGTGGACGATGACGACGCTACTTGCATATCAGTACACACGCCCGTTTCACCTTCAATTTGATGAAAGAATTGAAATTGGTACTGTTCGGTGCCTATACCTATAATATAGTTGAAAATTCGCAATATCTCCCCACCTCTGTTTGGGCGAACGGGCAGGCTTATAAAGGAACAAAGAAAATGGAGTCCCTCCTCGGAAATATGATGCTGACTTATAAAAAGGCTGGAAAAAGCACTTCTTCGACGTCCTGGCATTAGCCGAACTCCAGAAAGAGACGTACATGGGATATTATACCACAGTCAGCAATTTCAGCACGGATAAGTTCGGCTACAACAATTTGCAAGCCGGTGCAGTCCGTCTGTGGGAGGGGACAAATTCGTACTACGAACAACCCCGTCTCGCATCTTTTATGGGACGTTTCAACTATACGTATGCCGATCGTTATGTCCTGACGCTGAATGCCCGTACGGACGCTTCCTCCAAGTTTGGAGCAAATCATAAGTGGGGCTTCTTTCCCTCCATATCTGCCGCATGGGTAGTCAGTGAGGAAAAGTTTATGAAACGTTTGCCAGTGGTTGATAATTTGAAATTTCGTATCGGTTACGGTCTGGCGGGTAACCAGAGTGGAATTGACTCGTATACTACACTGAATCTGGTAAAGCCGAACGGAGTTGTTCCGGTAGGCAACTCTGCCGTTGTCTCATTGGGTGATTTGAGGAATACGAACCCCGACTTGAAGTGGGAAGTGAAACACACTTTCAATACAGGTTTTGACGTAGCTTTGTTTGGTAACCGTCTGTTACTTTCCGCTAACTACTACAATTCCTCGAACAACGGATATGCTTTTATCTGTATAATGTGAGTGTACCGCCTTTCACTTACAACACTTTACTGGCTAATATCGGCTCCATGCGTAACTGGGGTACGGAAATAGCTATTGGTATCACTCCTCTGAAAACAAAAGATATGGAATTGAACATTAATGCCAATGTCACCTTCCAACGTAACAAACTTCTCTCATTAAGCGGAATGTACAACGGTGAAATGATTTCCGCGCCTGAATACAAGAGCCTTGCCAGTCTCGACGGAGCCGGCTTCCACGGTGGCTACAACCACATCGTCTATCAAATGGTCGGTCAACCGTTAGGTGTTTTTTATTTGCCTCATAGCACCGGACTGGTGTCCGACGGGAACGGTGGATACACCTATGGTATTGCGGACTTGAACGGTGGTGGTGTCAATCTTGAAGACGGCGAAGACCGCTATGTGGCAGGGCAAGCCGTGCCCAAAACAATTCTGGGTTCGAACATCAGCTTCCGTTACAAACGCTTCGATCTTTCGGTGCAGATCAACGGAGCTTTCGGCCATAAAATCTATAACGGAACATCACTGACGTATATGAACATGAATATCTTCCCTGACTACAATGTGATGAAATCCGCGCCGAAGCAGAACATTAAGGACCAGACTGCCACTGACTATTGGCTGGAAAAAGGCAATTACGTAAACTTTGACTACGTGACGTTTGGTTGGAATGTACCAATCGAGAAGGTGCAGAAACTCAAGAAGTACGTCCGTTCTTTGCGTCTTGCCTTCACGGTCAACAACCTGGCGACGATTTCCGGCTATTCAGGACTATCACCGATGATTAACAGTTCTACGGTAAACTCTACTTTGGGGGTGGATGATAAACGTAACTACCCGTTGGCACGTATCTATACATTGGGATTGAGTATTAACTTTTAACGGAGGATGAGAAGATGAAAGAATATTTGAAAAAGATTAGTTTGGTGCTTGCTACGTGTACGTTCTTGTTTTCCTGCGATAAATTTCTGGAAGAAAATCCGAAAGATAAGTTGCCCGAAGATGATGTGTATAATTCCATTTCGGAAGTCTATCTCAATGCTGTTGCTTCGCTCTATACTTATGTGGGCGGTTACAGCGATAGCCAGGGATTGCAGGGAACGGGCAGAGGTGTCTATGATCTCAATACTTTCACTACTGATGAAGCTATTATCCCTACGCGCGGTGGCGACTGGTACGACGGTGGCTTTTGGCAGGGATTATTTCTCCATGATTGGGGTATTGAGAATGATGCCATTCAAGCTACATGGGAGTATCTTTATAAAGTCGTAATGCTTAGTAATAAGTCGCTCGAACGAATCGACAAATTCGCAGAAACCCATTCTGATGCGGAACTCCCGGCTTATCGAGCGGAAGTGCGTGCTATGCGTGCGATGTACTACTATTATCTGCTGGATTTGTTTGGCCGTGTGCCTTTGGTGCAGTCTTCTTCTCCTGCGATGAAAGACATCGTTCAAAGCGAGCGGAAGACAGTATTCGAATTTATATTCAAGGAATTACAGGAAGTGGCTCCATTACTTTCGGAGGTACACAGCAATCAGTCCGGGCCTTATTATGGGCGTATCACCTCGTCCGGTGGTTACTTTCTTGTTGGCAAAACTGGCACTGAATGCCGAAGTTTATACCGATAACGACTGGACGGACAACGAACGTCCCGACGGAAAAAATATCAAGTTCATGGTAGACGGTAATGAACTCAATGCCTGGGAGACGGTCATATACTACTGCGACCAACTGAAAGTTATGAATTATAAACTGGAATCGGAATACGAGACTAACTTCTCTATCTTCAATGAACCGTCCGTAGAGAATATATTCACGATCCCGATGAATAAAACATTGTATACCAATCAGATGCAATACCTTTTCGTTCCCGTCATTACAACCATGCCAAAGCTTACGGGCTAAGCGGTGAGAATGGTCCCAGTGCAACGATTGAAGCACTCGAAACTTTCGGTTATGGGACAGCTGCCCAAGATCCTCGCTTCGACATCTGTTATTTTGCAGGAGAAATGTATGACTTGAAAGGAGACATTATCAAGCTGGACGACGGTACTGTCTTGGTATATTTCCCTTGGGAAGTAGCATTGGATATCACCGACACCCCGTATGAGCAAACGGCAGGTGCCCGTATGAAAAAAGTATGAAGTAGACCCCACCGCCACAAAAGACGGAAAATTAATGGAGAATGACATTGTCCTGTTCCGCTACGCGGACGCTTTACTGATGAAGAGCGAAGCTAAAGTACGCAACGGTGAAAACGGAGACGTCGAGCTAAATCAAGTCCGGAGCCGGGTAAAGGCCGCTCGCCGTCCCGCTACTTTGGAGAATATACTTTCCGAACGCCAGCTTGAATTGGCTTGGGAGGGTTGGAGGCGTCAGGACCTTATCCGCTTCGGAATGTTTACTCGTGCATACAACAGCCGTCCTCAATTACCAAACGAGGAAACTGGTTATACTACCGTATTCCCTATTCCCGAGAAAATACGGGTGATGAATACAAAGCTAGTACAGAATCCGGGGTATTGAGTGGGTTTTAAATAACAAACGCTCCATGTGTCACTAGGCATTCATGGAGCGTTTAATTATTAATAGGAAGAAATTTTTATGTAAGTCTTAATCGCAGAAACTTTTGAACTTCTTGAAGATCTTTTTCCTTCACTGACGTACTCGGCTTGAAATTATCCGAATCTTCCATTTTTTCAAGCGCACTCTTTTCCTCCTTGTTGAGAGCTTCCGGCACATAGATACTGACATTCACGAGCAAATCCCCTGTTCCGTATCCATTCACGTTCGGCAATCCTTTACCGCGTAGACGAAGTACCTTTCCCGGTTGAGTACCTGAGTCAATCTTTACCTTCACCTTTCCGTCGATGGTCGGGATCTCCACAGCCCCGCCCAAAGCGGCAGTGGGAAAACTCAACAACAAGTTATAAATCAGATCATTCTCGTCACGAATCAGGTCTGGATGCGGTTCTTCTTCTACGAGAATCAGTAAATCTCCCGGCACGCCGTTATGCTTGCCGGCATTTCCTTTGCCACTCATAGAAAGTTGCATGCCTTCTGCCACTCCGGCAGGTATCTGCACTGTCACTACTTCCTCACCGTAAACGATTCCATCGCCACTACACTTCTTACACTTGTTCTTGATGATTTTACCCTCACCGTTACAAGTAGGACAAGTGGTGCGGGTCTGCATCGTACCCAAAATCGTCTGCTGGTTACGGATCACCGTACCACTACCTTTACAAGTTGGACACGTTTCCGAACCGCCGTCCCCTTCGGCACCACTACCGTGGCACTGGTCACACGGCACATATTTTTGAGCTTGAACTTTTTCTCCACTCCGGTAGAGATTTCTTTCAACGTCAGTTTCACCTTCACGCGCAGGTCACTTCCGCGATACCGTCGCTGCTGCGAACCTCCGCCGCCGCCGAATCCGCTGAAACCACCGAATCCTCCTCCGCGACCTCCGAAGATGTCACCGAACATGGAGAAGATATCATCCATAGACATACCTTCGCCACCGAAACCGCCGAACGGCCCACCGTTACCTGCCGCACCGCTCACTCCTGCGTGGCCGAACTGGTCGTAACGCGAGCGCTTATCCGGGTTACTTAATACATCATACGCTTCGGCAGCCTCCTTGAATTTCTCTTCCGCTTCCTTGTCACCCGGATTTTTGTCGGGGTGATATTGGATCGCTTTTTGCGGTAGGCTTTTTTAATCTCTTCTACTGTGGCTGTCTTCGTTACCTCCAGTACTTCATAATAGTCTCTTTTCTCTGCCATGCTTTTTATTGATTCAAGTTCTTCTTATTCTCCAACTACCACTTTGGCGTGACGGAGTACTTTATCGTTCAATGTATATCCCGTCTGTACGCAATCCAGGATTTTACCTTTCTGTGCTTCCGACGGTGCGGGAATTACGGCGATAGCCTCGTGGTAATCAGTATTCAGCGGTTGGTCTTTCGTTTCGATCACCTTCACACCGTTTTGTGCCAGGGTAGCCATGAATTTATTATAAATCAGTTCGACACCTTCTTTCACAGCTTGGACATCCGTAGCCGTTTCCATCGTTTTGATGGCACGTTCGAAATCATCCACCACCGGAAGAATACTGCTAAGGCTCTTTTCGCCACCGTTCAGGATCAGTTCCGCTTTCTCCTTCATAGTGCGTTTCCGGTAATTGTCGAACTCGGCGGAGAGACGCAAATATTTATCCTTCTGCTCCTCAATGGTCTCCTGAGCCGTCTCCAGTTCCTTTTCCAATTCCTCTTCGTGAGTCATCGGGGCGGCATTTTCCGCTTGTTCGTCCTGCGGTTGTTCTTCCGCGTTATTCAGAGTTTCCTCAACGTTGAGTTCTTCTTCCTTCACTTTTTTTTTCTTTAGGGTCCATATCTATTTCTGTTTTTTATTCATAATATCAAAATCACATGCAAAAAACTTTGCCAAGTTGGTGTTTTTGCCAAAAAAACTCTGCAAAGGTAATACTTTTTATGTCAGATTGGCACATATTACGGGATAGTTCATTATTCATTTTAAATGTCTACCTTTGCACACTCAAATTGAAAAGTGTAAATAGTTAAATAGTAAATAGGTGAGATGATTACAGTTTCAAACGTTTTCGGTACAGTTTGGTAAAAGAGTGTTGTTTAATGACGTAAACCTGAAATTTACGAGTGGTAACTGCTATGGTATTATCGGCGCAAACGGTGCGGGAAAATCTACATTCCTCCGTACGATTTACGGAGATTTGGATCCGACTACCGGTTCGATTGCTCTGGGACCGGGCGAGCGCCTCTCCGTGTTGAGTCAAGACCACTTCAAATGGGATGCTTTTACCGTTATGGATACCGTAATGATGGGGCATCCGTGTTGTGGGATATCATGAAACAGCGCGAAGAACTCTATGCTAAAGAAGACTTTACAGACGAAGATGGACTGAAAGTGTCCGAACTGGAAGAACGGTTCGCTGAACTGGACGGCTGGAATGCCGAGAGTGACGCAGCCATGTTGTTGAGCGGTTTGGGAATCAAAGAAGATAAGCACTACACACTGATGGGCGAATTGAGTGGTAAAGAGAAAGTACGTGTCATGCTAGCGCAGGCATTGTACGGAAATCCTGATAACCTCCTTCTCGACGAACCTACCAATGATTTGGATATGGAGACAGTGACATGGCTGGAAGAATATCTTTCCAACTTCGAACATACGGTGCTTGTTGTGAGCCATGACCGTCACTTCCTCGACTCCGTCTGTACGCATACAGTCGATATTGACTATGGAAAGATCAATATGTTTGCCGGTAACTACAGTTTCTGGTACGAATCCAGCCAGTTGGCCCTCCGTCAGCAGCAGAACCAGAAGGCGAAGGCTGAGGAGAAGAAGAAAGAGCTCGAAGAATTTATCCGCCGTTTTAGTGCCAACGTAGCGAAGAGTAAGCAGACCACCAGCCGCAAGAAAATGCTGGAAAAACTGAATGTAGAAGAAATTAAACCTTCTTCACGCAAGTATCCGGGTATTATCTTCACTCCCGAACGCGAGCCGGGCAATCAGATTCTCGAAGTTGCCGGATTGAGCAAGAAGACGGAAGAAGGCGTAGTGCTTTTCAACGATGTCAACTTCAATGTAGAAAAGGGAGACAAAATTGTATTCCTGTCACGCAACCCGCGTGCCATGACTGCACTTTTTGAAATCATCAACGGAAATATAAAACCGGATTCGGGAACCTTCAACTGGGGGGTGACTATCACCACCGCTTATTTGCCTTTGGACAATACCGACTTCTTCAATACGGACCTGAACTTGGTGGACTGGTTGAGCCAGTTTGGCGAAGGAAACGAAGTGTATATGAAGAGTTTTCTCGGGCGTATGCTGTTCTCCGGTGAGGAAGTACTGAAGAAAGTGAGCGTACTTTCCGGAGGTGAAAAAAATGCGTTGTATGATTGCCCGTATGCAGCTCAGGGGGGCAAACTGCCTCATTCTGGATACTCCTACCAACCACTTGGATTTGGAATCTATCCAAGCATTCAACAACAACCTGAAAACGTATAGAGGAAACATCCTGTTTTCGTCTCATGACCACGAATTTATTCAGACCGTTGCCAACCGTATCATCGAACTGACGCCGAACGGTATCATTGACAAGATGATGGAATACGACGAATATATCACGTCAGACCACATTAAAGAATTGAGAGCGAAGATGTACGGAGATAAGTAAGACTCCGGACATTACTGATATAAAAAAGAGAGCGTATCAAGACATTGTTTTTGATACGCTCTCTTTTTAGGGATAATTTGTCATTCAAGTAACTTTGGAGCTACTATGAATTAGCATTCGCTATACATAACTTTATTCGTCTGACAGTTGTCAGACGAATAGAATTATGCAACAACAAAGATTGATTTATTAAATACGAGGGGTAGAAATGTGTTAACTCGGACTTAGTTTATAACCGTTGTCTTACTCTGATATAGGGCTATACTCTATATATCAAGGTTATTCCTTTACTTATTTCTTATAAATCAACTTACTCGGCACCCCGTCTCCAAACAGGTTATCGCCCAATGTTGTGATCTTATTTCCCGTAGCCAATACATAGCGGAGATTGTCACATCCCATAAATGCGCCGAACTCGATAGCAGTCACGCTGGCCGGAAGTTCGAGTGTACCGCAAAGACGTCCGCAGTTACTGAATACACGCTGTCCGATCGATTTGAGATTATGAGGTAATTTCATTCTCAATAAATATTTTTTTGTGAGAAAGTAAAGTCAGGGATAGCTGTTGCGTTTGTTCTGGAAATATCCACTGAAACAAGGTTCGGCATATAGTCGCGGATAAGTTTGAAGTCGGCGTTGTCCAGTTTGCCTTCTATAGTGAGGAAGTTGATGTCTCTGGGTTGCAGACCGGATTTCAGGATTTCTTCTTCCAGTTTGCCCATTGCTCCCACTTGCAAAGTGGTTTCTACCGGTTCTCCTCTATGAAAGCAAACTTTTCCCACCTATTCTTATAACGGTATTCATCGCTGCTGCCCAGCGGAACGAAAATAGCGGTAACGCTGTCCGCCAACGCTTCCGGCAACAGATTGGGGCTGTCTTTTTGCGGATCTGGCAGATTTTCAAGTTTTCGCAACCTTTGAAGGCGGCGTCTTCGATGTTCTTGATTTTCTCGGAGAGAATTATTTTCTCCAGGGTGGCTTTACCTTTAGTCACTCCGTCTACGATGTTCGAGAAAGCGTAAGTAGGGATGAAGTTCGGCATATAAACGCAAAGTTTTCCGTTGGGATAGGTACCGGCTTTCCCAGTGTACATCTTGATCTCTGCATTCGAAATGTCCAATACTTTCAGGTTGGGAAATTCATCATGCAGATGTCTGAAGTCCTCGGCATTTATCTTGCCGGTCAGGGTGAGATGGGTGACGGTGTTGGCTTCCTCCTCCGTCATCATGGAAATAAGTGTGCCGGGTTTGCTTACATAATAGGTCTTGCTCACTTGGGCGACTGCTCCTAATGCATTGGCAGCCAATATGAAACTAATCAATAGTAGTTTAATTTTCATAATTTTGCAGATTTGTTCAGGCAAATATAGGAAAAATAGGTAAGAGATAGTGTTTTTTATGTTTTATATCTAATTTTGTAGCCGGATTAACAAATTGTAAAAAAATGGAGGCAGAAAACATTGTGGATAAAAAAGAACTGAAGGGACTTCCTATATGGGCGTGTATTTTGCTGTTTATAGTGGTGTTTTTTGTGTTTATGTTGTTGTATAGTGCATTGATACAAGGATTCCTTTCATTGGTTCTTGGAGTGGAGACCCGTCACCCCGGAATAGTGGGGTATATTCTGCAAGAGACGGGTATGCTTTTGGCCGCTTTGACTTCTGCTGTTATCATGCTTCGTTTTGAATGGCGTCCGTTCTCAGACTTGGGCTTGTCTGTCGAATGACATACGCGAGGATTGTGGTACGGATTGCTGATAGCTGTTCTGTTTTATCTGGTTGGCTTCGGACTGTCTCTGTTTTTGGGAGAAATAGAAGTGACCGGTTTTAAGTTTGAACCGGTGAATTTGCTCGGTTCGTGGGTCTTTTTTCTGTTGGTGGCGTTGTTTGAAGAGATTCTGATGCGCGGCTATATTCTCGGACGACTGCTTCATACACGTATGAATAAATTCCTGTCGCTATTTATATCATCAGCATTGTTTGCCTTGTTACATATCTTCAATCCGGAAATAGATTTCTTGCCTATGCTCAATCTGCTACTTGCTGGCATGCTGCTGGGAGCTTCTTACTTGTATACAAAGAATCTTTGTTTCCCTATCTCCCTTCATCTTTTCTGGAACTGGATTCAGGGACCGGTGTTGGGCTACGAAGTGAGTGGTAACAATTTCATATCTTCTATGCTGACTTTGCATCTGCCCGAGGACAATGTACTGAATGGCGGAGCCTTCGGGTTTGAAGGCTCGCTCATTTGCACAGTACTTATGATTGTATTGACGATTCTGATTGTTTGGTGGGGGGAAAAGAGAGGCGATCAGTCTTGCGGTACCCCAATCATGCTAAGTTGGATTCGTTTGCGGTCGGTATCCACATTTATAATCTTGACCATAACTTGCTGGTGAATGGATACGATTTCCGTAGGGTCGGAAATATATCGTTCGGCCAGTTGGGAGAGGTGTACAAGCCCGTTCTCCTTGATACCTATATCGACGAAGGCACCGAAATTAGTGATGTTGCCTACAATGCCCGGAAGTATCATTCCTTCGCGCAAGTCGTTGATCGTACGTACGTTCTTATCAAATTCGAATACCTTAATGGTTTTACGAGGGTCACGTCCCGGTTTGTCGAGTTCTTGTAGGATGTCCTGTAAGGTAGGCAGTCCGACGGTGGGAGTGAGATAGTCGGAGATATTGATTTTCTGCCGGAGTTCCTTGTTAGCTATCAGTTCGTCGACGGTACATTTCAGGTCTTTGGCCATTTGCTCTACGATGTGGTAGCTTTCCGGATGTACGGCAGTGTTGTCCAACGGATTTTTGGCTCCGGGGATACGGAGAAAGCCGGCACATTGCTCAAAGGCTTTGGCACCCATGCGTGGGACTTTCATCAGTTCTTTCCGTGAGTTGAAGGCTCCGTTTTCTACACGATAGTTTACGATGTTCTGTGCCAGTTGAGGTCCCAGGCCGGAGATATACGTCAACAAATGGCTACTGGCTGTGTTCAGGTTGACACCAACGAGGTTGACACAGTTTTCTACTGTCTGGTCGAGTGCTTTCTTTAGCTTTGTCTGGTCCACATCGTGTTGGTATTGACCTACGCCGATAGATTTGGGATCGATTTTAACCAGTTCCGCCAATGGGTCCATGAGACGGCGGCCGATAGAGACTGCTCCCCGTACTGTAACGTCATAGTCGGGAAACTCATCGCGAGCGATCTTGGAAGCTGAATAGATAGAAGCTCCTTGTTCACTGACCATGAATACGGGAATTTGGCGGTCAAACGTCTGACGGTTGATAAAGTCTTCTGTCTCGCGGCTGGCCGTTCCGTTGCCGATAGAGATGGCTTCAATTTCATAGGCTTCTATCATCTTGCGGAGTTTGGAAGCGGCTTCGCCGGGTTTGTTGACCGGGGATGCGGATAGATATTTTCATTATGTATCAGGTTACCTTGTGCGTCTAGGCAAACTACTTTGCATCCGGTACGGAATCCGGGATCAATTGCGAGCACCCGTTTCTGTCCCAATGGAGCGGCAAGCAGTAGCTGGCGGAGGTTTTCCGTGAACACGCGTATGGCTTCTTCGTCCGCTTTTTCTTTGGATTGGGCGGCAAATTCTGTTTCGATGGAAGGTTTGAGCAGACGTTTGTATGCGTCGGCAGTGGCTTCCTTTACCTGATGGCTGCATTCATTATTGCCTCGTACGAATTGGCGTTCCAAACGTTCGATACACGTCTCATCATCCGGAGTGATAGAGACTTTCAGCAGTCCTTCCGATTCTGCACGGCGGATAGCCAGCAAACGGTGGGAGGTGCAGCGTTTCAGAGACTCGGAGAAGTCGAAGTAATCCCGGTATTTGGCAGCTTCATCCTCTTTGCCTTTTACTACTTTGGCGATGATCTCCGCCTGTCGTCCGAACTGGTTACGCACTGCGTTGCGGGCATGTTCGTCTTCGTTCACTTGTTCGGCGATGATGTCACGGGCACCTTTTAGGGCATCGTCTATGTCTTTCACGTCACCTTTGACGAAGGAGGAGGCGCGGACGGCAAGATTATTCTCCCGTTGTAGCAAGAGGATTGTGGCAAGCGGTTCCAATCCTTTCTGGCGGGCCGCTTCGGCACGGGTCTTCCGTTTGGGTTTGTAGGGGAGGTAGACGTCCTCCAGTTCCGTAGGATTCCAGGTGGCGTTGATGCGCTTTTCGAGCTCGGCGGTCAGTTTACCTTGTTCGGTGATAGTGCCGAGAATCGTTTCCTTGCGTTTGGCTATGTCGCACAACTTGTCATGTTGCTCCTTGATCTGCTCTATTTGAACTTCATCCAGTCCACCCGTAGCTTCTTTACGGTAACGGCTGATGAATGGTATAGTGGCACCTTCACCCAAAAAGATGAAGGGTGCTGGCGATTTGTCTTTCCGGTATGCCTAATGATCCGGAAATCATCTTGTGAAATAATTCCATAAACAGTTTTTTGAAAATGAATGAGCGACAAAAATACATATAAATCTGTTATACCCGACAAGTTTTGTTATATTTGCATGCAAAATAAAAAGGTCGCAGATTAAAACAACACAATTATGTCGAGATATGTAGGATACCTGTTCGTCTGTATTCTTTGGCTGTTCGTGCCTATGGGGGCATGGGCTGTCTCTAAAGATAAGAATCCCATTCTGATTATCTGCTCCTATAATCCGGCAGCGCACCAGACTTCGGTCACCATTTCCGATTATATGGAAGAATATGGCAAACTGGGAGGGCAGCGTGACATTATCATTGAAAACATGAATTGCAAAAGTTTCTCGGAAGCTCCGCTCTGGAGTGATATGATGACGCAGATTCTTTCTAAATACCAGGGAGAGAAGCATCCGGGACAAATTATTTTATTGGGTCAGGAAGCATGGGCGGCTTATTTGTCACAAAGGGATTCGATGCAGATAAAAGTGCCGGTCATGTGTAGCCTCGCGAGTAGTAATATCGTAATATTACCGAAGGATACCGTGAAGAATCTTGATAGCTGGATGCCCGAATCCGTAGATATTTTTGCTGACCACATGGATATTCCGGAACTCGAATCGGGCTTTATCAATCAGTATGACATAGAGGGGAATATACGTATGCTCTGGGCGTTTTATCCAAAAACGGAGCATATCGCTTTTATATCGGATAATACGTATGGCGGTGTGACTATGCAGGCATTGGTACGGAAGGAAATGGAAAAGTTCCCCGATTTGGATTTGATTCTTATGGACGGGCGTAAGCATACTATCTACACGATTGTGGAGGAGTTGAGACATTTGCCGGAAAATACGGTTATTATGGTGGGGACTTGGCGTGTGGATATGAATGAGGGGTATTTCATGCGGAATGCCACTTATGCCATGATGGAGGCGACTCCCGCTATTCCGGCTTTTACACCTTCTTCGGTGAGCTTGGGGTCTTGGGCAATTGGTGGCGTGCTTCCTGACTATCGGAAAGTGGGAAAGGAAATGGCACAGGAATCTGTACGAATGGATAGTCAGCCGGGAGATACGGCGAAACATCTTTCCGTGATTGGTTGTAAGGCTGTATTGGATAGCCGAAAGGTGAAGGAATGGGGATTGAATCCGAAAGTCTTGCCTTTTGATGTGCAGCTTATTAATCAGCCGGTTTCTTTCTATCAGCAGTATACGTATCAGATTTGGTCCGCTTGTGCGCTGTTTGTGATATTGGTGCTCGGATTATGTATTTCGCTGTTTTATTATTTCCGCACGAAACGTTTGAGGGATGAATTGTTGAAATCGGAGAAGGATCTGCGTGTAGCGAAGGATAGGGCGGAAGAATCGAATCGTCTGAAAAGTGCTTTCCTCGCCAATATGAGCCATGAGATACGTACGCCGTTGAATTCTATTGTCGGCTTTTCGGATGTACTGGCGGTAGGCGGCAGCACAGAGGAGGAACAACAGTCCTATTATCAGATTATTAAGACGAACTCAGATTTGTTACTTCGCCTGATTAACGATATTCTTGATCTTTCACGTCTGGAGGCGAACCGGGTGGCGCTGACTTGGGAGGAGTGTGATGTGGTGCAGTTATGCAACCAGGTGGTGGCTTCTGTCAGTTTCTCGCGACGGTCGGATAATCAGTTTCTATTCAATACATCTTTCGAGAGTTTCCGAATGGAGACGGACGTGCAGCGTATGCAGCAGGTGATTATCAATCTGATGTCTAATGCGGATAAGTTTACAAAACAGGGAAAGATAACATTGGATTTTTCGGTGAATGAGGAGACGCAAATGGCTGTCTTTTCGGTGACGGACACGGGATGCGGTATTCCGAAGGAGAAACAGGCGTTGGTGTTCGAGCGTTTTGAAAAACTGAATGAATATGCGCAGGGGACAGGTTTGGGACTGTCTATCTGTAAATTGATTGTGTATAAATGGAAAGGAGAGATATGGATTGATCCTGATTACACAGGAGGGGCACGGTTTGTTTTCTCTCACCCGCTAAATATAGAAAAAGAATGAAACGATTTACATTGATTTATGTTTGGCTTCTTTTTCCTCGTGCTGTCCGTTGCGGCACAGGAAAAAGTGGTGAAGCTGAAGATTGTACAAACAAGTGATGTGCACGGCAACTATTATCCTTATAACTTTATAACCCGTCAGGAATGGAAAGGCAGCTTGGCGCGAATCTATTCTTTTGTACAGAAAGAGCGCCGGGAGTATAAAGAGAATCTTATTTTACTCGACAACGGCGATATATTGCAGGGGCAACCTACAGCTTATTACTATAATTATATAGATACGGTATCTCCTCATCTTTGTGCGGAGATGATGAACTATATGAAATATGATGCCGGCAATATGGGTAATCATGATGTGGAAACCGGACGCAGTGTGTTCGACCGTTGGATCGGGACTTGTGATTTCCCTATATTGGGAGCGAACATCATAGATACGTCTACCGGAGAACGTATCTGCCACCGTACAAGGTACTGAGGCGTGACGGTGTGAAAATAGTTATCTTGGGAATGATTACCCCGGCTATTCCTGCATGGCTTTCCGAAAATTTGTGGAAGGGATTGCATTTTGACGATATGGAGGAGACGGCCCGTAAATGGATGAAGATTATTCGTGAAAAAGAGAATCCGGACTTAGTGATTGGCTTGTTCCATGCGGGGCAGGAAGCGTTTAAAAATGTCCGGCAAATATAATGAGAACGCATCTCTGAATGTGGCGAAGAATGTACCGGGATTTGATATGGTATTAATGGGGCATGATCATGCCCGTGAATGTAAGAAGGTGGTGAATATTGTCGGAGATTCGGTCTTGATTATTGACCCAGCCAGCAACGGGGTGGTGCTCTCTAATGTGGATGTCACTCTGAAATTGAAAGACGGGAAATTGGTGGATAAAGATATCAGGGGAGACTTACTGAAACGAAAGATTATGGAGTCAGCGAGGACTTTATGAAACATTTCGCTTCTCAGTATGAGACCGTGAAGAGGTTTGTATCCAAAAGATAGGTACATTTACTGAAAGTATCTCTACGCATCCTTCTTTCTTCGGGCCTTCTGCTTTCATCGATCTGATACATACGTTGCAGCTTGATATTACGGGGGCGGATGTTTCTTTTCGCTGCTCCGCTTTCATTTGATGCGGAAATAAAGGAAGGGGATGTGTCTGTCAGTGATATGTTCAACCTGTATAAGTACGAGAATATGCTTTACGTGATGACATTGTCGGGAAAAGAAATTAAAGATTTTTTGGAAATGTCTTATTATATGTGGACAAATCGGATGAAATCGCCGGACGACCATTTGCTGTGGTTCAAGGAGAAACGTCGGGATGGTGCGGAGGACAGGGCTTCTTTCCAGAATTTCAGTTTTAACTTTGATTCGGCATCCGGCATTATTTATACGGTGGATGTCACCAGACCACAAGGAGAGAAGGTGACGATTGCCAGTATGGCCGATGGCTCTCCTTTCCTTATGAACAAGGTATATAAGGTGGCTCTGAACTCTTATCGCGGTAACGGTGGTGGCGAGTTACTGACTAAAGGCTCCGGGATTCCACAGGAGAAATTGAAAGACCGTATTATTTTCTCTACGGACAAGGACCTTCGCTTCTATCTGATGAATTATATCGAGAAGAAAGGGATAATGGACCCGAAGGCGTTGAACCAGTGGAAATTTATTCCTGAAGAGTGGACAGTCCCTGCCGCCAAACATGATTATGAGTATTTATTCGGGGTGGTCAATAAGTAACTAATTTTGTTCATTTTGTCAGATAATCTTTTTGTTTGGTTGTATATCTGATTAATAGCTGGTATATTTGTCACTAAAAAAGAGAGAGAGTATGGAGATTCAAGTTGTTCCTAAGATAGGTATTTCTTCGGTAGTTCATTCCAAGCATATAGATCCTGACTGCATTGATGTGGTTGACAATGATATAGCGCTCTTCGATACGGAGAGCGTTGTTTCCTTGTATAGCGGACCTAGTAAGCTGGAGGTAGTTACAGTGGGCCTCTGTTTGGGAGGTGGTAGTAAATTTAATATTAGTTTACGCGAGTATGAAATAGTTCGGGACGAATGGTGATTGTCTTGCCGAATCAGATTATCGAGCATAGGTGGTTTAGTCCTGATTTCAAGGCTATTTTCTTTGCGGTATCAAAGAATTTGCTGGAAGCATTGCCTAAAGTGGGGAATGTACTTTCTCTGTTCTTTTTATTTGAAAGATTATCCTTGTTTTGACCTTACGCCGCATGAACAGGATATTATCCGGGAATATTATAGCTTTATCAGGAAAAAGATTGAAGAATAAGGAGGACTTGTATCGTAGAGAAGTCGTAATGGGACTGATGCAAGGTTTTTTCTTCGAACTTTGCAATATCTTTAATAGCCATGCTCCGACTGCCGCCGCTACGGTGAAGAATAAAAGTCGGAAAGAGTATATATTCGAGCGTTTCTATGAATCTCTGATAGAATCTTATCAATCGGAACGTAGTGTGAAATTTTATGCCGACCAGTTGTGTCTGACACCGAAACATCTCTCAGGTGTGGTGAAAGAAGTCAGTGGTAAAACGGTGGGGGAGTGGATTGATGAGCTGGTGATTCTGGAGGCAAAAGCGCTTCTGAATTCTTCGAGTATGAATATACAAGAGATTGCCGACCGGCTCAATTTTGCAAACCAGTCTTTCTTCGGGAAATATTTTAAGCATTATACCGGTATGTCTCCTAAAGAATACCGCAAAAGCCGATAACGGAATATTCTGTTATCATATATGTTTTGTCTTCATTGTGCGTTGTTTTTTACTATAAGACGCCGGAACGTACCCGGCTTAGTGTTTCCGGCGTCATCAGCAGGTAAGAGGCGATATGTGCCAATGGAGCTCGTTTGATGATTTCCGGATGCGTTTCGAGCAGGAGGTTATAACGTTCACGTGCCGATTCGAAGCGCCATGAGTCCGCTTTGATTTGGGATACGATTAAAGAGTATTCCAGTATTTTTGATAAAACATATTGATTTCCCAATTTTCTTTGGCTAACTTAAATAGCATATCCCGCGGAAACATGTAAAGAACAACAGGCTCTAATGTTTCTACAATTAGTTTTGTCGGTACTTGCTTCAGCAGACTTTCGATACACATCAGGATACATCCTTCGTAAGAGAAATGTTCGGTAACGTCTTTTCCGTTTTATAATAATATTGCCGGAGCATTCCTTTGCCGACAAAAAAACTAATTCATGGGCTACTTCTCCTTCATTAAGTGCGATCACTCCTTTAGGATATTCTTCACGAATGAGAATGTTTTCGATCTGCCTTCTTCCCTCTATACTCATTTCCGGAAAGCGGGAGTTTACAACGGCGTTTACTGTCTCTCTTAATAGTGTGTCCATTTCTTTTTTGTCTTGATGTGTGCAAAAATACTAAAAACGGTTGACATAAATCAAGTGTGGCACAAAAAAGATGTATCTTTGTACTTAAAATCAAGATGTAGGCGATGATGAATAAAATTATAGGAGCGGCTGTATTGCTGCTTTGTTTTTGCAGTTGTGTGAAGGATAATGATGCGATATATTATCCTGTGGGTAATGTGGATATTGAAAAAGGCGGTCCGGCTCTGGAAGTAGGATCTAATAGTATTTTGGTGGCTGAGAGCTATAATGAAGAGGATTATGTATTGGATACGCTTGCGCAGTATCCGGGTGATCCGACTCTTGGCAAGCTGACGTTTATGATTAATCTGAAAAATCAGTCGGGAACCCGGGAGGTTGCAGAGTTCAATGGTGTAGGTAAATCCGTATTGACTATGAGCCTCGGTTACAAAGACGGTAATTATCCGGTAGAAAGCCAGATTCCTGTTTATACTTCCGCAGATGCTACTGCTAGTTATGCCATTAAACTTCGTTTAAAGGGAGAGTTAACTTTAACCGACGATGAATGGATGATTGATTATGTTTATGCTCAACTGGCCGGTTTATTCCAGCCTTATCCGCCAGCGTCTTTCCCGGAAGTCTTTATGTGTAAAGGAGGGGAACAGTCTTTTGCTACTTTTGATTCATTTCGCAGGACCTGGACATTTGATATAACTTATGATCATTCCGAGCTTTCTTTTAGTCAATTATACTTTAACTTATTTGTTAATCTGGCTGGGCAAAAGCGGGAAGACAGAATCCGGCTGAGGATAGATAAAGATTCCTACTTTAAGATATATAAAATAAAGAGGAAATGTAGCTTAACTACATTTCCTCTTTTTTTTATTTAGTAGTGGGTACGAGAATCGAACTCGTATTACATGCGTGAGAGGCATGTGTCCTAACCGTTAGACGAACCCACCGGCATTTTATGGATTTAAAAAGAGCCAAGTCTTATAAACTTAGCTCTTTTTTCTCTTGAGATTTGTTTGCGGAAGCTGGGGGATTCGAACCCCCGGTACCCTTGCGAGTACGTCAGTTTAGCAAACTGGTGGTTTCAGCCACTCACCCAAACTTCCTTGAACCCGCATTCTCTCTCAAATGCGGTGCAAATATAGGGGGAACTTTTGGACTACGCAAATCTTTTAGCAAGATTTTTTAGTCTGTTTTTTGAAAAATCAGATAACTTGCTATGTTTCAAATGTTAAACGAATGATTTTTTTTTCGATATCTTTTTATTTTTTGTTACGAAGGAAAGAACTTGAAACATATTGACGGTATCTGCTTGCGATATTGACGGTATCTTAGTGAGATAGGGTAACTATGTCGACCGGACAGTGACGCTATATTTCAGAGCATAAAAAAAAGGCTATCTATCCCAGACAGCCAATCTTTTGTTAACCTTAAATCTAATACTATGAAAAACACATTACAAAGATACGGACTTCTGGAAAATTAGCAAGTAAAGCAAGAAAAACAGATGTTTTATAACATTGATTAAATAATTCATTCTACTATTCAATCTTTATTAAGATTTTTACTGCTTTGAATGCTATATTCCCAATATTTATCACATAGTTGCAGGTAACTTGTCTCGGCACTCTTACCTCCCAAGGAGATAGCATACATTTTTGTTTGTTTTGCTTTTGCATGTTCTATGCTTCGGGCTAACATATAATCAACGGACGCATCTCAAAGTCGGATACGGTGATGATATCTGTTTCCATATATCCTTCTTCGCTGATTTTTCGTAAAGCGTGTGTAATAACAGGTTCCATGTCCGTTCCGCCATGAAAGGATTGACTTAGAAAGTCGCCGAGGCGGTCGAAGCTACTGCCCAAGTCAGTGATTTCGATACATTCGATATCATCAGAGAAAAGCTCCTGCCATAGAACCGGAGGTATCGAGACAAACGAAGAAAGGGCCTTCAGCCTCTTCGGAAATTTTGTTTCCTGCTATTTTCTTATCATTGATAGGTTGTTTTTCTTGTGATTGGTAGTCGATAACCTGCAATCTTTTCTCGATAAAACGCTCGAAGAAAATCGGTTGCAGACTTTTCTCGGCCAGATAGCAATATTCGAGAGGAAGAAGGCTGTTTTGGTCATTACCTTCGCAAATGCCGGTGATGTCGCTTCGTGTGGCATGAGATATAATTTGTTCGCGGTGAATACCGGCGGTCATTTTGAAACGTTTTCGGCTACTTTGATGTTTCTTTCCTAATATTTCTACTAATTCGCGGATGACGGGGTTACGTTTGATTGTTTCTTCGTATTCAAGGATTTGTTCTGCTAACTGCTTATGGTTTCGAAGCAGTCAGGCAAGACGTGAACCGCCGCGTACCGGGAGATTCTTTGAAAGGGAGACTTGAAGATGGTAGAAATCATCACAGAGTTGGTCGATATGTTCTATCTGATAGTTAAATTCGTTGTTTGAGAGTAGTGTGTGCCTGAGCCTAATACTCTCTATTCTCTTGTTCATGGGCTATGATGCGAAGCTCGTTCCGGTAGTTCTCGATGATGCGTGCGGTCTCTCCCAGGATTCGCCTGATTTTACCTTTTGGGGAAATGTTGAGGAAAAGATGCTCCTTTGAATAGGCGGTTTCGCGTTCAGAGATCGTTTTATATTTGGCCTCCATTTGTTGTAGCAGGTCGATAACCTCTTGCAATGTAAATTCGAACGGGGTACCCTCATCCTGTTGGGCAGGTAAAGGGTCGCAGTTATCATAGCATAATAAAGGATATTCTTGATTATTGACGAAAACGGAACGTCTGCCTTTGCGAAGGGAATAGATATTCTTTTTGGGCGATATTCCGGTTTTTACGAAGTCATAGGCTTTCAGTATTTTGTTGACCGGACGGAATTTATCTTGCTGAATATAAAACAGCCGATTACTGTCTCTTTTTCAAAGATTGGTAATCGGCGGCAAAGATACGAGATTTCTTTGAGATAGGTTTATCGGGTACAGAGGATTTACCTCCATAATTAGGCAATTTCCTCCGTACAAGTAGGACTTTTCAGTTTCATAGGGAAAATTCATTCTATACTTTTGTCATATCGAAAGATAAATGATATAAATAAGGACCATAAAAATAAAGGATTATGAAAACGAACGCATTCAAATACTTAGGTATAGCTTTAATGGCATTGATGATGATTAGCCTTACTTCTTGCGAAGTAGAAATTGATAGCTTTTTATGATGATGATAATATCGGTGGCGGGTATTATTCCCGTTCGTCGGAATTGTGCAGTCGCACATGGATCAGTTATTACCGTGACGCAGACGGGAACCGTTGTTGTCAAGAACTGGATTTTTATTTAGACCGTACAGGGGTTGATTACATACGAGTGGAATACCGTAACGGAGATGTGGAAGTTTTTGAATATAATTTCCGGTGGAACTGGGAAAACTATGCACAAACATCTATCAGGATGTCCTACGGTCCGGGTGATGTTTCCTATCTGGATGATGTGTACCTTTGGTGGAAACAGATTAAGCGGTTATCTGGACGGAAGGGATAACTTTGTGGAATATCAGGGGAAGCAGGTAAAAAAAATAGGTATCGGAGATAACAAGATGTAGCTAGAAAGACGAGGACAAAGAAGGATAAGATAAAAATGTGTCAGGGGTTAATGACAGAATGATAGGTAGGAGAGGTTAAAAGGTTGCCAATAGGATTTCAGGAATAAGGGTTAGAGTATAAATAGGGCGCGAAATGAAAGCATAAAAGTTTTGAACGGGACTAAATAGTTTTTATCTTTGCGCCCTATTAGTTTTATATATACATGGAGTGGTTATCTAGTCTATTTCTCGAACATTCTGCCTTACAGGCTGTTGTGGTACTTTCACTGATTTCTGCGATAGGTCTGGGCTTGGGAAGAGTGCATTTCTGGGGGTATATCCCTGGGAGTCACTTTTGTTTTTTTTGCCGGTATACTTGCCGGGACATTTCGGGCTTTCGGTTGATCCACAGATGCTGAATTATGCAGAAAGTTTCGGACTGGTTATCTTTGTTTATTCTCTCGGTCTCAAGTAGGGCCCGGTTTCTTCAGTTCTTTCCGGAAAGGAGGGGTGACGCTGAATATGTTGGCGTTGGGGTTGTTCTTCTGGGTACTTTATTAACGGTGGTAGCCAGTTATGCGACAGGTGTGTCACTTCCCGATATGGTTGGTATTCTTTGCGGAGCGACGACAAACACTCCGGCGTTGGGAGCGGCGCAGCAGACATTGAAACAAATGGGCATGGATAGTAGTACGCCTGCTCTGGGATGTGCGGTAGCCTATCCGATGGGAGTGATCGGTGTGATTCTTGCCGTACTGCTGATTCGTAAATTCTTGGTTCATAAAGAAGACTTGGAGATTAAAGAAAAGGATGATGCCAACAAAACCTTTATCGCAGCGTTTCAAGTACATAACCCCGCTATTTTTAATAAAAGCATAAAGGATATAGCTCAGATGAGTTATCCGAAATTTGTGATTTCCCGTTTGTGGCGTGACGGACATGTCAGTATTCCGACTTCTGATAAAGTGTTGAAGGAAGGTGATCGCTTGCTGGTGATTACGGCTGAAAAAGATGCGCTGGCTCTGACTGTGCTTTTCGGGCGAACAGGAAAATACGGATTGGAACAAAGAGGACATTGACTGGAATGCGATTGACAGTGAACTGGTCTCCCAGCGCATTGTTGTCACTCGCCCTGAACTGAACGGGAAGAAATTGGGAGCGCTCCGGTTGAGAAATCATTATGGAATCAATATCAGCCGTGTCTATCGTTCGGGTGTACAACTGCTCGCCACTCCGGGATTGATACTTCAGTTGGGTGACCGACTGACGGTAGTAGGGGAAAAGGCAGCCATTCAAAACGTGGAAAAAGTACTAGGTAATGCTGTCAAGAGTTTGAAAGAACCTAATTTAGTTGTTATATTTATTGGTATCGTGTTGGGATTGGCGTTAGGTGCTATTCCTTTTTCTATTCCGGGTATCAGTACTCCTGTAAAACTAGGCTTGGCAGGTGGTCCTATTATTGTCGGTATCCTTTTAGGTACGTTTGGACCACGGATACACATGATTACCTACACTACTCGTAGTGCCAATTTGATGTTACGTGCCTTAGGACTCTCAATGTATCTAGCCTGTCTGGGACTGGATGCTGGGGCACATTTCTTCGATACGGTATTCCGTTCGGAAGGGCTACTGTGGATCGGTTTAGGAGCCGGACTGACAATCATCCCAACTGTTTTAGTGGGCTTTGTAGCCTTCAAGATGATGAAGATCGATTTTGGCACAGTGTCCGGTATGCTATGCGGAAGTATGGCGAATCCTATGGCATTAAATTATGCAAATGATACAATTCCCGGTGATAACCCGTCTGTAGCCTATGCGACAGTATATCCATTGTGTATGTTTCTACGGGTGATTATTGAACAAGTACTGTTGATGTTCTTATTAGGTTGAAAATAAATTTTATATGAAAATTGTAAACGAGTAAATAAAAAAATATATTTGTCACGGATAACTGAATGGAATGATTCCGAACAACGAACATAGGAAGCAAAGTAATTGTTAATTAGTAAATTGTAATAAAATAGAATGACTGCTCAAAGTAATATAACTCCTGAAAGCATAGTTGGCGATCTCCGCTACTTGCAGTTGCTTTCCCGGAGTTTTCCTACTATTGCCGATGCAAGTACGGAAATTATTAATCTGGAGGCTATCCTGAATCTGCCTAAAGGAACAGAACATTTCCTGACAGATATACACGGTGAATATGAAGCATTCCAACATGTACTGAAAAAATGCTTCAGGTGCGGTAAAACGCAAAGTGAATGAAATATTCGGCAATACTCTCCGTGAAGCGGAAAAGAAAGAACTCTGCACGTTGATCTATTATCCGGAAGAGAAAATTCAGCTGGTAAAAGCCCGCGAGAAGGACCTGGACGACTGGTATCTGATCACTCTGAACCAGTTGGTGAAGGTTTGTCAGAATGTGTCTTCCAAGTATACGCGTTCTAAAGTGCGTAAATCGTTACCTGCCGAGTTCTCCTATATTATTCAGGAATTATTGCATGAATCGTCTATCGAACCGAATAAACATGCTTATATCAATGTAATTATCAGTACGATTATTACAACAAAGCGGGCAGATGACTTCATCATTGCTATGTGTAACCTGATTCAACGGCTGACTATTGACTCCCTGCATATTGTCGGTGACATCTACGACCGTGGTCCTGGTGCGCATATCATCATGGATACTTTATGTAATTATCATAATTTTGATATTCAATGGGGGAAACCATGATATTCTTTGGATGGGAGCCGCTTCCGGCAATGACAGTTGCATAGCCAACGTGATCCGTATGTCCATGCGCTACGGTAATTTGGGCACATTGGAAGATGGTTATGGTATTAATCTGCTGCCATTGGCTACCTTTGCCATGGATACTTATGCCGATGATCCGTGTACCATCTTTATGCCGAAGATGAATTTTGCCGACGCTCACTATAATGAGAAAACCCTGCGTTTGATTACCCAGATGCATAAAGCGATTACTATCATCCAGTTTAAGTTGGAGGCTGAAATCATCGACCGTCGTCCTGAATTCGGCATGGCGAACCGGAAACTTTTAGAGAAGATAGACTTCGACCGTGGTGTCTTTGTGTACGAGGGAAAAGAATATGTCCTGCGTGATACCAACTTTCCGACAGTAGACCCAGCCAATCCTTATCGGCTGACAGAAGAGGAACGTGAACTGGTAGAAAAGATTCATTATTCATTTATGAATAGTGAGAAGTTGAAGAAACATATGCGCTGTCTGTTTACGTATGGCGGAATGTATCTGGTTTCCAATTCCAATCTTCTTTATCATGCTTCGGTACCTTTGAATGAGGATGGCAGTTTCAAGCATGTCAAAATTCGGGGAAAGGAATACTGGGGACGTAGGCTACTGGATAAGGCCGACCAGTTGATTCGTACCGCTTACTTTGACGAAGAAGGAGAGGATGATAAAGAATTTGCGATGGACTATATCTGGTATATGTGGTGCGGTCCTGAAGCTCCTCTGTTTGATAAAGATAAAATGGCTACTTTTGAGCGCTACTTTGTAGAAGATAAAGAACTGCACAAAGAGAAGAAAGGGCATTATTATACATTGCGTAATCGTGAGGATATTTGTGACCGGATTCTGGAAGAATTTGGTGCTTCGGGTCCTCATTCGCATATCATCAATGGTCATGTGCCGGTAAAGACTATTCAGGGCGAACAGCCGATGAAAGCTAACGGCAAACTTTTTGTGATTGACGGTGGATTTTCAAAGGCTTATCAGCCGGAAACAGGGATTGCAGGATATACGCTTGTTTACCATTCTCACGGTATGCAGCTTGTACAGCATGAACCATTCCAGTCGCGGCAGAAAGCAATTGAGGAAGGGCTGGATATTAAGTCTACCAATTTTGTACTGGAATTCAATTCACAACGAATGATGGTGAAAGATACTGATAAAGGAAAAGAGCTGGTAACGCAGATTCTGGATTTAAAAAAAGCTACTTGTTGCTTATCGTACCGGATTGATAAAAGAGAAGATATAAAAGAATAGTAAGTAGTGATTAACAATGAACGGTGAATAAGTTGCAACGTAATAAAGCAACTTGTTCACCGTTCACTATTTTGTATACTGTTTGCTATACATACATTCTTTTTTAGAAAAGAACAATGCCTGCTTCAATGATAACACCTTTATCGTAATTGCTTGATTTATTATAGACGGGTAAGTCCGTAACCACCCGTTGCAAAAATACCGAATTTTGGAGTAAACTGATATTCCAGATTGGCACGGGCTTGCAGTGCATATAGGCGTTTTGGAATTACTTCATCCTTATTGTCGAATGCTTCAATGTGTTGATAACCAAGATCTCCGCTGATAGATAGTCCTTTATAAACAGGGAAGGAAATACCAGCACGATAGGAGGCGCTGGCTGAGAACTTGTCATTTAAGTCCTGATACATGGAACCGACTCCCAGAATTGTATAGAACAGCTGGTTCTTGAAACGCACACCGATGTTGGCAGCTGTAGAATTGCCACCATACAGCATCATTTGCACTTTCGTATCAGGATTGGCATTGACCAGACCCAGTTGCAAGCCTTTCATATCTTCCCTATAATAATTGACCAGACCAATTTGTAAACCACGGGCTTTTGTTGCATAGTTGCATAAAGCGATCTGTAAGCCATTCAGTTTTCGGGCAGTAATATTGGCAATACCTGCAATCTGCAAACCATTCATATCTTCGCCCACCACATTCAGTAGTCCGGATGTTACCATACCGTTATAGCTCTGTCCGGTGATATTGGCTGCGCCGGAGAACTGGAAGCCCGAAGCCATGTTTCCTGTCACATTCATAAAACCGCTCATCATCACTCCCGAAGTATTATCTCCTCCGATACTGGTAAGACCGGCAATAATTACCCCTTTTTGTACCGTCTCCGGTAATATTTACTAATCCGGCAGTAGAAAGTCCTATGGTATTGTCACCGCTGATATTGCTGACACCCGCTATCTGAACACCGCGCATTGTTCCACCTGCCAAGTTAGCCAAACCTGTGATTTGCACTCCATTCATGTCGCCATGCACTACGCTTCCCAATGCATTGATACCGACACCATTCAGGCGGTTCAACGTAGAAAGCAGACCGATATTGACATAGGTCGTCTGCGTACTGTCATGCGGCTGCGTACATATATCTTTCCAAATGGAAATATTGATACCCGCACTCTTGTTCTGTGCCGGCAAACAAACGGCAGCCATGAGAATAGCTGCCGTGAGGATTGTTTTTCTTATCTTCATTTTTAATATATTTCTCTTTCTCTTGATTTCTTTTTTCTCGGTTCAGGTGGAAATGCATGGGAGGATAATTATCCTTTCGCTTCCTGATACAGATAGCGTTTGATGCTCTTCTTCGGGGTCTTTTCAAATTCTTCGGGATATATCTTCATTTTTGAGATCTGACTATATGCCGGCAACATAGCATTCAACGCCACTCGGTTTTCTTCCATAACCCGTTCAATGTCCTCGTTCTTCAAACCGTGGGCAAAAGCATCATCAAAGTCCGGATAAACAAGTCCGACGAGCTTTTCGTTCTGCTGGACAATAATACTTTCGGCCACATAGGGCAGGTTGTTCAACTTGTCTTCTATTTCTTCCGGATAAATATTCTGTCCGCTGGCACTGAGCAATAAGTTTTTGCTGCGTCCCTTGATTGTAATATTTCCTTCCGCATCTTTCAACGCCAGGTCTCCTGTGTGCAGCCAGCCGTCTTTATCTATAACTTCTTTTTGTAGCTTCTTCATTCTTGTAATATCCCAGCATAACATTCGGTCCTTTACAAACTATTTCTCCTACGATATTTTCCGGGTCGGAAGATAGAACCTGTACATCCATACGTGGTACAGCTTTTTCCGCAAGAGCCGGGTTTGAACCTTCTCCAATCTTCATAGCAGATAATCGGACCACATTCTGTCATTCCATAACCTACTGTATAAGGAAAATCAATCATTTTCAGGAATTGCTCAACTTCCTGATTGAAAGCTGCACCCCCTACGATAACTGCTTTGAAGTTTCCGCCGAACGCCTTAATCATTTCTTCGCGTACCGTTGCTTTAATCTTATCGTTGATAATAGGTACTTTCAGTAATATTTTCATGGCCGGAGTCTCCAACTTCGGAAGTACACTCTTTTGATAATCTTTTCGATAATCAGTGGGACGGCAACGATCAAACTGGGTTTTACTTCTTCAAATGCCTGGAAAATGATTTTTCGGACTTGGCATACGGGTCAGGAAGTAGATGTGACATCCTACGGAGAACTCATAAAGAAATTCGAAAGCCAGTCCGTACATGTGCGCCATAGGAAGCATGGATACAATCTTGTCTCCGGCTTCCAACTCCAATACTTCAAATGCAAATTTAGTATTCGACCACAAACTACGATAGGGGAGCATTACTCCTTTTGAATAACTGGTCGTTCCGGAAGTATAATTGATAACGGCTAATTCTTCGGGTTCGTCTTTGTGGTATTCGATATGTTCTCTACGGAAATTTTTCGGATATTTTTTGCCGAACATTTCATTCAAATGTTCGCGTGCGTGAGTTAACCGTTCACTACGGGATACCAGCAGGGTGAAGTCATTCATCATCAGGATACCTTCGAGTAGTGGCATTGCCGATTCGTTCAGGTTTTCCCATACCATATCTCCTACAAACAGCAGTTTGGCTTCGGAATGGTTGACGATATTGTGTACATTGTCTGCTTTAAACTCGTGGAGAATAGGAACGATTACTGCTCCGTACGTCAGTGTAGCAAGGAAAGTGACTCCCCAATGGGAGCTGTTTCGGCCGCATACGGCAATTTTGTCTCCCTTGCGGATTCCGCTTTCCTCAAAAAATTATATGGAGTTTTTCGATTTTTCGAGCAACGTCTTTATACTGAAGGGTGGCTCCCTTATAATCTGTCAGGGCGTCTAAGTCCCAATTGTTCTTGATACTATTTTCAATGTAAGCTATAAAAAACTCTTTTCCATTGTTTTTGCACATTTGGTATTAAATTGTGCAAATATAGCAATTAAATTAAGAATGGAAAATTAACTATGAAGAATTTTTTGGAGAGGGTGGAGAGAAGAGTGAGTCTGTGATATGCTATAAGCTAAAATAATTATACTGATAGCATATCAACAGATTGTTTGATTTTTATTTCAAGTACCATTCATTCTTTCGCACACCTTCCTCGATTTCGATTTTGTGATGCCAACCCAGTGCGTGCAGTTTCGAAGGATCGGTTAGCTTACGCATCGTGCCGTCCGGTTTACTGCTGTCGAAAGTCAGTTTGCCTTGATAGCCTACTGTCTCTACGATCTGCTCGGCAAGTTGTCGAATAGTGATTTCCTTACCTGTTCCGATGTTGATATGACAGTTACGGATATCCTTGCTACCTTCTTTATATGTATCTTTGAAGTCAACGTGTTCCATGACGAATACACTGGCGTCTGCCATTTCTTCACTCCAAAGGAACTCGCGGAGAGGAGTTCCCGTACCCCACAATGTCACTTCCGTTTCACTGATACCATATTTGCTTAGGATAGCCAGAATTTCTTCTTTCGGACTGTCTCCGTTGATACCTTCTACCGGGCGCAGGTTCATATCCTTTCGGACAGCCTCCCAGTTGCCTTCTTTCAGGCAGTGGGCCAGATGAATCTTGCGGATCATGGCAGGCAGTACATGGCTGTTTTCCAGGTGGAAGTTATCATTCGGACCATATAAGTTGGTAGGCATCACGGCGATGTAATTGGTTCCGTATTGCAGGTTGAAGCTTTCACACATCTTCAGCCCGGCTATCTTGGCTATGGCATACGGCTCGTTGGTATATTCCAACGGAGAAGTAAGTAATACATCCTCTTTCATCGGCTGCTTGGCGTCACGTGGATAAATACAGGTACTTCCGAGAAAGAGTAGCTTTTTTATGTTGTGGCGGAAACTTTCCCCGATGACATTCTGTTGGATTTGCAGATTTTTTGTAGATAAAGTCGGCGCGGTAGATACTGTTTGCCATGATGCCGCCAACGAAGGCAGCAGCAAGGAATACATATTCCGGCTGTTCTTCATCGAAAAACTGGCGGACAGCTACACCGTCGAGCAGGTCAAGCTCCTTGTGAGTGCGGCCTACCAGATTCGTGTATCCTTTATTCTGCAAATTTTTCCAGATAGCAGAACCCACCAAACCGTGGTGTCCTGCTACATAGATTTTTGCATTCTTTTCCATTCTTCCGTTTAATGTTTGTTCGCGATCATGCGTTTCACCTTTTCCATATCGTGGCGTACCATGATACTTACCAGTTCTTCAAATGAAGTCTTGCACGGATTCCAACCCAGCAATGTTCTTGCTTTGGTCGGGTCGCCTAACAACTGTTCAACTTCCGATGGACGGAAATATTTGGGATCAACCTCTACCAATGGCTTGCCGGTGTCTACGTCAATTCCCTTTTCATTTATGCCCTCGCCTTCCCAGCGGAGTTCGATGCCTGCTTCCTTGAAAGCTAGCGTAGCAAATTCGCGTACGGTGTGCATCTCTCCGGTGGCGATTACGAAATCTTCCGGAACGTCATGCTGAAGAATCAGCCACATACATTCCACGTAATCTTTCGCATACCCCCAGTCACGGCGTGCATCCAGATTACCCAGATACAGTTTGTCTTGTTCACCTTGTGCGATACGTGCGGCAGCCAGGGAAATTTTGCGGGTAACGAAAGTCTCGCCGCGACGTTCGCTCTCGTGGTTGAACAGAATGCCGTTAACGGCAAACATACCGTAGCTTTCACGATAATTCTTGGTAATCCAGAAACCATATTGTTTGGCTACCCCATACGGAGAACGGGGATAGAACGGAGTTGTCTCTTTCTGTGGAACTTCCTGCACCTTACCGAACAACTCGGAAGTGGAAGCCTGATAGATACGGGTTTTCTTTTCCAGTCCCAGAATCCGTACCGCTTCGAGCATACGGAGCGTACCGATAGCGTCCGCTTCGGCAGTATATTCCGGAACATCAAATGATACCTTTACGTGGCTTTGGGCAGCCAGGTTGTAAATTTCATCAGGTTGCACTTGTTGAATGATACGGATTAACGAACTGGAATCTGTCATATCCCCATAATGCAGATTGATCGTACGTTTCTGTTTCATGTCGCGCACCCATTCATCAAAATATAAATGTTCGATACGTCCCGTATTGAACGACGAAGAACGACGAAGGATACCGTGAACTTCGTAACCTTTTTGCAAAAGTAATTCGGCAAGATACGAACCGTCTTGTCCGGTAATGCCTGATATTAGGGCTTTTTTCATACGTTATAATTGTTTATTTGGAATAATACGGGCGCAAATGTCGACATTTTTTGCAGTATATGCAAACCTCTTTCAATTTATTTTTCAGCACAGTCGTTCAGCACGGTTTTTGCCCATTATTTTGTCGATAATCAAAGCAATAGCTCCATCTCCGGTTACGTTGCAAGCTGTTCCGAAACTGTCCATGGCAATGTAAAGAGCAATCATCAATGCTTGTGCTGATTCATCGAAGCCGAGCATGGACTGCAAGATACCTAGTGCCGCCATGATTGCTCCTCCAGGAACACCCGGTGCAGCTACCATTGTAATCCCCAGCATAAAGATAAACCCGGCAAATAGGGGAAAGTCGAACGGTATTCCCTGCATCATCATCAATGCCAGTGCACAGGCTACGATTTTCAGAGTACTGCCCGACAGGTGAATCGTGGCGCATAGTGGAATAACGAAGCCGGCAATGTCTGAGGATACTCCGTTCTTCTTCGTCTGCTCCAGTGTGACGGGGAGAGTGGCTGCTGAAGATTGTGTGCCTAAAGCCGTGAAATATGCCGGCATCATCTTTCCGAGCAGTTTAAACGGATTTTTGCGCACGAATAATGCTGCAATGGAATATTGGAAAACCAGCAGGAAGATATGAAGAATGAAAATTACTCCGATAATTTTGATAAATACCATTAAGATAGCGTATACTTGTCCGGAGTGCGTCATGTTTAGAAAAATACCGAAGATATAAAGCGGAAGCAACGGCAGAATGACAGCACTAATCATGCGGACGATGATCTCCTGGAAGTCCCTTGCCACGTTTTTTAGCGCATCGCTGTTCAGGAGGCGAGCCCCAACCCCAGCGTAAAAGCGAAAATTAACGCGGTCATGACATTCATCAGCGGAGGGATGGATACGGAGAAGTAGGGGAGAATGCCGTGCGCTTCGCTGACTTCTTCGAGCGGTACGCCCACTTCGATGAGTGATGGGAATACTGTGACTCCTGTGAAATAGGAGAGAAAACCTGAAAACAACGTAGCACCGTAAGCGATGAGGGCGGTGACAAGCAGCATCTTTCCTGCACCTTTGCCGATGTCGGCAATGGCTACGGTGACCAGTCCGACGATAATGAGCGGGATGGAGAAGTTAAGAAATTCACTGAAAATTCCGTTGAACGTAACGAATATCCGTACCAGTGGTGCCGGGAAAACTGTACCGATAGCAATACCTAGTATGATAGCGATAATGATACGCGGCAATAAGCCGATTTTAATCTTCTTCATCCTTGTTTTTATTTGTAGACCACAAAAATAATGTTTTAATCTAAATATTGCGAACAAATGTTCTTTTTTCAAGTGTTACTATGATAAACATTATATCAAAATATACAGTTATGACAAATCAGAATAAAACAGATATCGGGCAAATCGGCTTGGCTGTAATGGGCGAGAATTTAGCATTAAATATGGAGAGTAAAGGCTGGTATGTATCAGTTTACAACCGTACTGTTCCCGGAGTGGAAGAAGGAGTAGTAGACCGCTTTATGAATGGCCGTGCAAAAGGTAAAAATATTGAAGGATTCACAGATATAAAAGCATTCGTTGATTCGATAGCTACCCCTCGTAAAATAATGATGATGGTTCGTGCCGGAAGTCCGGTAGACGAATTGATGGAACAGCTTTTTCCTCTGCTTTCACCCGGAGATATTCTTATCGACGGAGGTAACTCCAATTACGAAGATACCAACCGGCGTGTCAAACTGGCCGAATCGAAAGGTTTTCTTTTCGTCGGTAGTGGTGTGTCCGGAGGGGAAGAAGGAGCATTGAACGGTGCGTCTATCATGCCCGGTGGTTCGGAAAAAGCATGGTCGGAAGTGAAGCCGATTCTTCAGAGTATTGCAGCAAAAGCACCGGATGGTACACCGTGTTGCCAATGGGTAGGCCCTGCCGGTTCGGGACATTTTGTGAAGATGATTCACAATGGTATCGAATACGGTGATATGCAGTTGATCGCCGAAGCTTATTGGGTGATGAAGAATCTGATTGATTTGAATAATGAAGAAATGGCGGACGTTTTCGCCCGTTGGAATGAAGGAAAGCTGCGCAGCTATCTGATTGAAATCACTGCCAACATTCTCCGTCATAAAGACAAAACCGGGGGATATCTTATTGATAAGATTCTGGATGCAGCAGGACAGAAAGGAACCGGTAAATGGTCGGTTATTAATGCTATGGAACTAGGTATGCCGTTGGGGCTGATTGCCACGGCAGTATTCGAACGCAGCCTTTCCGCACAAAAAAAGACCTGCGTCGTCTGGCTTCCAAACAATTCCAGTGTCAACATACACAACCTATATATAATAAGGCGGAACTTGTAAAGAATATCTTTTCTGCCCTTTATGCTTCTAAACTAGTCTCTTATGCACAGGGATTCGCCGTGTTGCAACGTGCTTCCGATGCTTTCGACTGGCATCTTGATCTGGCCTCCATTGCTCGTATGTGGCGTGGCGGATGTATCATTCGTAGTGTATTCCTCAACGATATTGCTGCCGCTTTCGAAGCACCCGATAAACCTAAGCACTTGTTGCTGGCTCCTTATTTCCGGGAAGAAATCAAGACGTTGCTTTCCGGTTGGAAGAGTCTCGTTGCAGAAGCGATGAAAGAAGAACTGCCCGTTCCGGCTTTTTCTTCTGCTTTGAATTATTTCTATTCACTCACTTCTGCCGATTTGCCCGCTAACCTTGTGCAAGCGCAGCGCGACTACTTCGGCGCGCATACATTCGAACGAAAAGATGAGTTGCGCGGACAGTTCTTCCATGAAAACTGGACAGGACACGGAGGCGATACGAAATCTGGAACATATAATGTATAATAAATAGGTATTTTCAAGTAACAAGATTGTTTGATAAGTAGAAATAAAAAAGCGACAATGGATAAATTTGCAATGATTATTTTCGGTGCGTCGGGTGACCTGACCAAGCGTAAACTGATGCCTGCACTCTACTCCTTATACCGCGACAAGCGGCTTACAGGAGATTTCTCTATACTCGGCATCGGGCGTACGATATACTCCGACGAGAACTATCGTTCTTATATATTGGAAGAACTGCAACAATTCGTCAAGGCAGACGAACAGGATACTATTCTTATGTCTTCTTTTGTCTCTCACCTATATTACTTGCCCATGGATCCGGCAAAGGAAGAAGGATATGCCATGCTCCGCCAACGTCTGGTGGAGTTGACCAATGAGGTGGATCCGGATAATCTGCTGTTCTACCTTGCCACTCCGCCTTCGCTTTACGGTGTAGTTCCTCTGCATCTGAAGGCTGCCGGACTAAATACTCCTCATTCGCGTATCATCGTCGAGAAACCTTTCGGTTACGATCTCGAATCGGCACGTGAGTTGAACCGTATCTATGCTTCTGTCTTCAACGAGCACCAGATTTACCGTATCGACCATTTTCTTGGCAAGGAAACTGCACAAAACGTGCTTGCGTTCCGTTTTGCCAACGGTGTCTTCGAACCTCTCTGGAATCGTAACTATATCGACTACGTAGAAATTACAGCTGTCGAGAACCTCGGTATCGAGCAACGCGGCGGGTTCTACGAAACGGCGGGTGCCTTGCGCGACATGGTACAGAATCATCTTATCCAGCTTGTAGCTCTTACAGCTATGGAACCACCTGCTGTCTTTAATGCGGACAATTTCCGGAATGAAGTGGTGAAAGTCTACGAGTCTCTCACGCCGCTTACTGAAGAAGATTTGAACGAGCACATCGTTCGTGGACAATATACGGCTTCCGGTAACAAGAAAGGTTATCGTGAAGAAAAGGGAGTAGCTTCCGAATCACGTACGGAGACTTATATAGCGATGAAGCTGGGCATCAGTAACTGGCGTTGGAGCGGGGTACCGTTCTACATCCGTACCGGCAAGCAAATGCCGACGAAGGTGACGGAAATCGTCGTTCACTTCCGTGAAACACCTCATCAGATGTTTCGCTGTTCCGGCGGTAACTGTCCGAGGGCTAATAAGTTGATCCTTCGTTTGCAACCAAACGAGGGTATTGTGTTGAAGATCGGAATGAAGGTTCCGGGTGCAGGTTTCGAAGTCCGTCAGGTGACAATGGATTTCAGTTATGCACAGTTAGGCGGAGTGCCGAGTGGCGACGCTTACGCACGCCTGATAGACGACTGTATTCAGGGCGACCCGACCTTATTTACTCGCAGCGATGCAGTAGAAGCCTCATGGAAATTCTTTGACCCGGTTCTCCGCTATTGGAAAGAAAACCCTGACGCACCTTTGTACGGCTATCCGGCAGGCACGTGGGGACCTCTAGAAAGTGAAGCAATGATGCACGAGCATGGGGCCGACTGGACGAATCCTTGTAAGAATTTGACGAACACAGATCAATATTGTGAATTATGAAATTAGCAGTTTTTCCCTCGTCGATTGAAACCTCACGCGCGTTGATACTTCGTCTGGTGGAACTCATGAATGAGGAGCCGGACAGAATATTCAACATCGCAGTCAGTGGAGGTAATACCCCCGCTTTGATGTTCGATTTATGGGCGAATGAATATCTGGATATCACTCCTTGGAACCGTATGAAAATCTATTGGGTGGACGAACGTTGTGTGCCTCCCGAAGACTCTGACAGTAATTATGGAATGATGCGTAATCTCCTTCTTGGGATAGCCCCCCATTCCTTATGAAAACGTATTCCGCATCCGTGGCGAAGCTAAGCCGGTGAAAGAGGCGGTTCGTTACTCCGAATTGGTGAAACAGCAGCTGCCATACAGATTGGGCTGGCCTGAGTTTGACATTGTACTGCTTGGAGCGGGAGACGACGGGCATACTTCCTCTATTTTTCCAGGACAGGAGAATCTCTTGACTTCCACTTCCAGTTATGTAGTCAGTATTCATCCCTGCAACGGACAGAAGCGTATTGCAATGACCGGATATCCTATTCTGAATGCCCGTCATGTTATTTTTCTGATTACCGGAAAGAATAAGGCGGATGTGGTGGAGGAAATCTGTAATTCGGGAGATACGGGTCCTGCGGCTTCTATCGCTCATCATGCACAGAATGTAGAACTGTTTATAGATAAAGGGGCTGCATCGTATATTGGGGATGCGAGTAAAGAGATACATTAATTCAAAACAGAGCTACTAAAACAACAGGTAACATAAATCCTTATCTGCAAGAACAACGATTTGCTTAGCGGACTACTTGCTGAGTAAAACATAAAAGACTGGAGGAGAGTTACGTTTTCGTGATCTCCTCCACTATATAGTTGTCTTCCACCTTCTTACAAGTACACACAAGGTATTCCGGATGTTTCAAAGCTCCTTGTAGTGTATCGGGAAGAATAACTTCTTTCGTACGTCGGTCTATCGCAACCATTGCATACAGTATACCTTCACTCTCGCACTTCTCTATTAGTGCTTTCTTTAGTTCTTCTACGTCGAATTCCATTTTGGTGAGATTTGTCACTGCAAAGTTAGGGAAAATAATGAATATTTTCTGCAAATATATTTGTATTCCGCTAAATTAAGGACAATAAATAAAAACAAGTATATTCAAATACTGAACATTTAGTATAATATTGATTAATATTTAATGTAGTGGAAATATTTTTTTGAATTAAGGGATTAAATGTGTATAATTGTAAATCCGTCGTAAAGGGTTTAGAACTAGTATGGAGATATTTTAATAATTAAATTCAAATCATATGAGACCTTTAATATCTAAGAAATCTCTTTCAGCTGTATAATTATAGGATCTGCTGTTATGAGCTATATAATTAAATATGTTATTGAAAAGCTGGGTGATCCTATTGAGAATATCGTTTGTGGAGCAGCCATAATGATTTCAATAACATCTCTAGTCTTTTTGTTTAAGTTGAAAAAATATATAGATAATAGTATTAATCAATCAAGTACTGATAACAAAGAAAAAGTGGAATAAAAGGGGTGGATTACTATTTAAAAGAAGTTCGAAACGATATATAAATAGTTAGTATATATACATAAAATGGCTTCCTTGTTCGTCCGCCGACGAGGAAGCCATTTCAACACAAAAAACTAAACTAGACTTAACTAAACTATTCTATTCTTGGAATTTCACAATCCCTTTTCTGTTCGGTGCAAATGTACGCATAAATCATATTCTGACAAACTATAATCGACAAAATTCTCTTTTTACCGATAAAACAGCTAAACATTAGCTCCTCTCGTCGAGGAAAGTTTGGAAGACCTGCTTGTAGCTGTCGCTGATAGGGATATAGGTCTTGTCGAATACAATACGGCCACGGTCAATCACACGTATTTTGTCTTTTTGTACAATGAACGAACGGTGTACACGTATAAAGCGGCTGGACGGCAGAAGTTCTTCCATAGCTTTCATACTCATCAATGAAAGAATAGGTTTGGGAGCGTCTTCTGTATAAATTTTAATATAATCTTTCAGTCCTTCGATATACATAATTTTCTTCAAGTCTACTTGTACCAGTTTGTAGTCACTTTTTACAAAAATACTGTCTATCTCTTCCGGTTTCTGAACCAGTTCGAACCATTGAAGTGCCTTATTGGCAGCTTGCAGGAAATCGACATACGAAATAGGTTTCAGCAGATAATCGAGCGCATTGACACGGTAGCCGTCAATGGCATACTGACCGAAGGCGGTGGTAAACACAATACGGGTACGAGAATCCACCATTTTAGAAAACTCCAGTCCGTTAAGCTCCGGCACTTGAATATCCAGGAAAAGAAGATCGACTTCCTCATCCGGCAACTCTTTCATGGCCTGAACCGCACTGGAATATTTCCCGGCTAGTTGCAGAAACGGAGTCTTGTTCACGTAACTCTCCAACAGACCGAGAGCCAGAGGCTCATCATCAACGATTGCACAACGTAACATCATAATTCTCTATATCTATTGTTTTAATACTTAACGTTTTATTCTCAAATCCTGATACTCAGTCGAGATTCGTACACTTCTCCCTCCTTCGAAATGCCTTTCGACCAGGTGTAATCCCCTGGATAAAGTATCTCCAGCCGTCGGCTGACTTGTTCCAATCCCACGCCTGAACCACTCTTGTCCTCCATTGTCTTAGGATGATTACTGTTACGGATCTCACAAATTACCTCTTTGTTGCTTTCCGAGATACGAATGCTGATGAAACTCGTTTCGGTGGGGGAGATGCCATGTTTGAAAGCGTTCTCAATCAAGGAAATGAAGATAAGTGGGGCAATAAGTGTCTGGCTGTCCGGCTGGATATCGAATTGAGTAGTCATTTTTACGTTCGACGATAATCGGATACGCATCAGTTCAATGTAATTGCGGATGAAGTCCACTTCCTTGCAGAGAGGGACATACGTCTGCTGATTGTCGTACAGAACATAACGGAGTAATTTACTCAATTCCTGTACCGCCTGTTGTGCCTTGTCCGAGTCGAACGCAATCAGTGCATAAATATTGTTCAGGGTGTTCAGCAGGAAGTGCGGATTCAGCTGATTGCGCAGATTTTTTCAGTTCGGCTTCCGCACGGCTTTTTTCTGCTTCCTTACGGGCAGCTTCATTCTGTGTCTATCGGGCACTCATGCGGATAGCGGCACTTAGTCCGATAGTAAAGACAAGGCTCAGCATATCTCTAAGGAAAAACAGCCAGCCCGGAGGCATACCCGCCCGTTTGGGTTTCGGAGCAAATGACGGGTCGAATGTCAGGCTCTGCCAGAGATGAAGTAAAACTCCAATGGCACATAATAGGATGATGTTGTAAACAACATATCTCTTAGCCTGATTCTGAAAAAGGTAGCGGGGAACCAACAGGAAATAATTGGCGTAGAACACGATCATAAAAGAAAGTGGTACGGCGGCATGGCGTACGTAAGCCCACCAGTTGATGTTTCCGTTCCCACGTTCGACGAAAAAGAACGGGAAACCGAACATAATCCCCCAGCCGATAATGTGTATCAGTATCTCCAGGGGACGACGTGCGGATGTAAAGGTTTGTTTCATAAAGACAAAGATAGTTTTTTATTCGTATCTGATTGCCTCAATCGGATCTAAATCTGCAGCTTTTTTTTGCAGGATACCAACCGAAGAAGACTCCGGTGACGGTACAGACAGCGAAAGAAAGGAAAACCCTCCACGGCTGAATATAGATAGGCCAGTGGGCCACGCTTTTCACTATCCAACTGGCTCCGCAGCCGATAATGACTCCGATGATACCTCCGGTGATACTGATCATGATCGCTTCGATAAGAAATTGGCTCAGAATATCGACGCCTCGTGCTCCGACGGACATACGCAGAACGATTTCACGGGTACGTTCCGTGACGGATACATACATGATATTCATGATTCCGATACCGCCCACTACCAATGAAATGCCGGCGATACAGGCAAGCAGGGTTGTCATCAAGTCGGTGGTAGAGTTCAGCATTGTACTCACTTCCTGTTGGGTACGGATCGTGAAGTCATCGTCGTCCGAGGCTTTTAGTTTATGATTGCGGCGAAGAATTTCGGTGATTTCCTCCGTGGCATAGTCCGTCATATCTTCAGTGAGGGCAGAAGCAAAGACGCCTTGCAGGTAAGTGACGGCGAGCAGGCGTTTCATCACTGTGGTGTAAGGCGCAAGCACGACGGCGTCCTGATCCTGTCCCATAGAGTTGTAACCTTTCGATTTGAGCACACCTACCACGCGAAGCGGTATTTTGCTGAAACGGATAATCTTTCCCACGGGATCACTACCGTCCGAGAAAAGGTTATCTACGATTGTCTTTCCGATAACGCATACTTTGGCGGAGCTTTGTATATCGGCTTCGGTAAACATCTCTCCATTTTCGACAGTGAGCTGACGGATGTCGAGATATTCTGTTCCTACTCCGTTGACGGAGGCAGGGTAGTTATTGTTTCCGGCGATGAGCTGTCCGGACGAAGATACGTTGGGACTAATAGCAGACAGGAAATTTGTCTCATCGCGTAAGGCTTCGTAGTCTGCTAGTTTCAAGGTCTGCATCGCAGAGGGATCTTGCCGGACACCTCCACGCATATCGGCTCCCGGGTGAATCATTATCATGTTCGAGCCCATTTCGGATATCTGCTGCTGGATACTTTTCTTCGAGCCTTGTCCAATGGCAAGCATCGTGATGACGGATGCGACACCGATAATGATGCCGAGCATGGTAAGGAAAGCGCGTAGCTTGTTGTTCGCCAACGCCCGGAGAGCTATTTTAAATAAATTGGTTCCATTCATGTTTAAAAGCTTATAACTTTAATTAGTCTTCCTCATTTTTCGGCAATGCAGCCAGCGCTTCGGCGGCAGACAGAATCTTCGTATTGACCGTATCTTCCGTTATATGACCGTCGCGCAACCGTATATTCCGGCTACTGTATTGTGCGATTTCGGGATTATGCGTTACGAATATAATTGTACGTCCTTCCGCGTGAAGTTTCTGAAACAGGACAAGTATCTCAAAAGAGGTACGGGTGTCGAGATTTCCGGTGGCTTCGTCGGCAAGGATAACGGCAGGATTGTTCACCAGTGCGCGGGCGATGGCAACACGTTGCATCTGTCCGCCGGACATTTGGTTCGACTTATGTTCGAGACGGTCGCCCAGTCCCACCGCTTGTAGAGACTCGATAGCACGGCGGCGACGTTCGGAGGCACTGACGGCGGAGTTGTACATCAGCGGCAACTCCACGTTTTCTACTGCCGTTGTTTTGGGGAGGAGGTTGTAGCTCTGGAACACAAAACCGATTTTCCGGTTTCTGAGTACCGCCCGTTGAGGTTTGCTCATTGTGCGGACGGAGATTCCGTCGAGCAGATACTCTCCGCTGGTTGGGGTATCCAGACAGCCCAATGTGTTGAGCAGCGTGGATTTTCCCGAACCGGAAGTTCCCATGATAGTAACAAACTCTCCTTCGTTGATAGTGAAAGAAACGCCTCGTAACGCATGGACGGTTTCTTCTCCTACCTGAAAGTCACGTTTGATATTTTGAAGTTCAATTACTTTTTTTCATCTTTTATTCTTTATTTCTCATTTGCAAAATGTCTGCTGGTTTTCAGAATCGATTTTGCATACTTCTCGGATTTGCGCAAAGTTTATTTTAGCCTGTTTTAATGTGAGTTCGATATAACAGCTATCATCCGCATGGTTTCCCTTCCGGAAAGGAGGGGAAACCAAAGGGGGGGTGGTAGGTGCGGCCATTTGCTTTTTAATCGTAAGGCAGTATATTTCATATACCTATATATTCACCTACCACCTCCCCCTACGGGTACTCCTCCTTCCCGAAGGAGGAGAGTTGTGAATAGTATAGACTTATATCGAACTCACATTATTTTAATTTTAGGAAATCAGCTCTATCCTCTTAGACTGATTTCTTAAAATGGATTCATTTTTTTCTTTTTGCTTCCCGGAGGGCCCGGCATGAACGGACTTCTTTCTCCGCCTTCCTGACCTGTCGGGGCTTCCATGCTTTCGCCCGGCATGCCACCTATGGTAGCTTCTGTCACTACTCTTGTTCCTTCGGCGACACCGCTGATGATCTCTGTGGAGATTCCGTTTGTAATTCCTATTTCTACCGGCTGAGCAGTGAATGTGGTGCCTTCGCGTGTCCAGACTTTATGTTCGCTTTCGCAATCCTTCACAATATCGTTTTTACCGATCAGAGGTTCTTCCGGTGTAAAGCGCAAAGCCTTGTTAGGAACAGACAGTACATCTTTCTTGTCGAGAATATAGATGGTGACATTGGCCGTCAGACGTGGTTTCAGTTTCAAATCGGGATTGGGAGCGGAGATTACCACTTCATAAGTAACCACCGTGCTGGTGCTGGAACTTGTACTGCTGGTACTGCTCGCATCTCCCAGGCGAATCTGTGTCACTACTCCTTCGAATGTGTCGTTCGGATAAGCGTCTACCGTGAAGCTGGCACGTTGACCTTCTTCGATACCACCTATATCAGCTTCGTCCACGTCGGCCACTACCTGCATCTTTGTCAAGTCCGCAGCAATGGTGAACAAGGTCGGAGTTTCGAATCCGGAAGCAACAGTCTGTCCGGCTTCCACATCACGGCTGATAACTACACCGTCAATCGGTGAGGTAATCGTGGCGTAGGACAGGTTACGCTCTGCTTTTGCCAGAGAGGCTTTGCTGCTGTCGTAGTTACTTTTTGGCTTTCTGGTAGTTATAGAGGGCCTGTTCGTAGTCCGTATCACTGATTAATGATTTCTCGTGCAGACCTTTGCTGCGTTGGAAGTTCTTTTCCTGATATTCGTATTCGGCTTTCGCACCGTCATAGGTTGCTTTCTGTGAAGCTAGTTCGCTTTGCAGGGTGATGCGGTCCATTTCGGCTATCAACTGTCCTTTGGTTACTACCGAGTTATAGTCCACATAGATTTTGTCGATGATACCGGACACCTGCGTACCGACTTCTACTTCCGTTACCGGTTCGATCGTTCCGGTAGCAGTCACCGAATTTGAAATATCGCCTTTACTGACAGTAGCGGTGGCATACGTAACCTTGTGTTTGGCGGGTGAACCTGCAAAGAGCCATATTCCTGCTCCTACAACCACGACGACTACTACGGCGATTAGAATAATCTTTTTCGTTTTCATTCGTTTATTATGCTTTTTACTTATTTATAATGCTGATATTCGATTCCTTACAAAGCTAGTTTGTCGCCTTGATAGAACTTCAACAACTGTGTATTCAGTATTGCCATATATTTGGCTTGAAGCTGTTCTTGCTGTGCTTGTAGCAAGTTGTTCTTTTCAGTGAGAAGTTCTACTGTATTTTTCATTCCCAGATTGAATTGCTCGCTAATCAGGTTGTAGCTGATTTGCGTACTTTTCAGTTTCTCGTTGGCTGCTGCATAGCGTTGCTGTGCACTGTTGGCGTCGAGCCAAAGTCCTTCAATCGTTTTGTATAAGGCTTTCTGTTCGTCGAGCAATGACAGCATACTCGTTTCATATTGTAACTTGGCTTTCTGTACGGCACTCTTTGTCTGTCGATTATTAAAAATAGGCACGCTGACAGACAATCCGATGGAATTGTTCCAGCCATTTTTTACTTGTTCGCCGAAAGTGAAATCACTACCACTGGTATGATTCGTTCCGATTCCCGCGCTGAGGCTGACGGTAGGAAGGTAGCCGGACTTGGCAATGTCGATTCCCAATTCGGAAGCGTTCACATTGAGTTTGCTCGCTTCGATTTCGGGACGAAGGGCAAGGGCACTCACATACACATCTCTTTTGGCGGGCAACGGAGACAGTACATTCTCGTCGGACAGAGCGGGGAGATAGATGTTCATTTCATTCTCCCCGTCGAGTTCGAGTAGTTGTTTCAGTTGCAATTTGTAATCTTGTAAGGTGGCTTGCGCTGTGACAAGTTGATAACGGTCTGTGCTTACCTGAGCCTCTAACTGTGCGAAGTCACTTTTGGCAATACTTCCGGCATTGAGAAGTTCCTGACCGCGGTCGCGCTGTGCAATGGAGACTTGCAGCGTATTTTCATTTACTCTGACAGACTCTGCTGCATAAAGTATCTGAATATATATTTGTGCAATAGACTCCTGAATACTGTTCTCCGAAGTCGCTACATCCAGTTCGGCTACCTGATTGTTCAGTTTCTCCTGTTGGATTGTCTTCAGCCGTTTGCTACCATTATAAAGAGTCCACGAGGCATTTAGTCCGTAGTTTCCATTGTAACTGGTTTTACTGTTGGTACTGATAATCTCACTGCCACTGACTCTGCTACTTGATTCCTGATACGGCCGGTTCACAACCTGCTGGCTGGTAGAGAAGGAGAGGCTGGGGAACAAGGCAGCCTTGGCTGTCTTCACATCAATCTGCGTGCTTGCCGCAGTAACCCGATTTTTACGAATCGTAATATTCTGCTCAAGGGCATAGTCGATACACGATTGCAAGTCCCATTGAGCGGGAAGCTTTGTTTCGTTCAGTGTATCGACTTGCAGAGAAGAATTTTGGGCAGATATGCCGGGCAGCATACCTGCACCCAAAAATGCTATCACTGTCAATCTTCTTACGTTTATCATATTCATTCTTCTATTAATTAACCGGAAACGAAGGTACGTACATATTATAATAGCAGCAAAAGTGATAGACGGATTGCGGAATTTCGCCGTTAAATGATTTTTTTCTGTCGATAGGCAGGTTTTTTAGAAAAACACGACAAATTCTGCAACAATTCAAGGGATTTGTTTGTTTTAATTATAAAAATTGTATATTTGTACTCATTACAAATCTTGACGTAGAAATATGAAGAATACACTACTTTCCGTCTGGAACTTCTACCTGGAAGGCTTTCGAAGTATGACTTTGGGGCGTACTCTGTGGATTATTATCCTTTTGAAATTATTCATCATGTTCTTTATTCTGAAGTTGTTCTTCTTCCCCGACTTTCTTGGCGACCACCCTACGGATGCCGACAAGGGAACGTTTGTGGGAAATGAACTGATACAACGTGCTCTTCCCGAGAAATCTACTGATTTTAACTTTTAAACTACATAAGATTATGATTGAAAGTATTGACACCTCGCTGATCGATTGGTCGAGAGCCCAATTTGCGATGACAGCTATGTACCACTGGATTTTTGTTCCCCTTACGCTCGGACTGGCGGTGGTAATGGGAATAATGGAGACGCTGTATTATAAAACAGGCAATGAATTCTGGAAACGGACAGCCAAATTTTGATGAAACTTTTCGGTATTAACTTTGCCATTGGTGTGGCAACCGGTTTGATTCTGGAATTTGAATTTGGTACGAATTGGAGTAATTATTCGTGGTTCGTAGGCGATATCTTCGGTGCGCCGTTGGCAATTGAAGGGATTTTGGCATTCTTCATGGAAGCCACATTTATAGCTGTGATGTTTTTCGGCTGGGGAAAGTGAGCAAACGCTTCCATCTGGCTTCTACCTGGCTGACGGGATTGGGAGCAACTATTTCTGCTTGGTGGATTCTTGTTGCCAATGCTTGGATGCAACATCCGGTGGGCATGGAGTTCAATCCTGATACGGTTCGTAATGAAATGGTGGACTTTTGGGCGGTGGCTACTTCGCCTGTGGCCGTCAATAAATTCTTTCATACGGTGTTGTCCGGCTGGGTGCTGGGTGGCGTGTTTGTAGTAGGCATTAGTTGCTGGTATTTGTTGAAGAAACGTAATCGTGAGTTTGCACTTGCGAGCATAAAAATTGGTGCTATCTTCGGATTGGTGGCATCACTGCTTTCCGTTTGGACAGGAGACGGTTCCGGTTATCAGATTGCGCAGACGCAGCCGATGAAACTTGCCGCTGTGGAAGGATTGTATGAGGGTGGTACGAATGTGGGTTTGGTGGGAATCGGCATGCTGAATCCCGAAAAGAAGACTTATAATGACGGAAAAGAACCTTTTCTCTTCCGTTTTGAGATACCGAGTCTGCTTTCTTTCCTTGCCGAGCGTGACGCCAATGCTTATGTTCCGGGAATTACGAATATTATCGAAGGTGGCTATCAACAGAAAGACGGTACGATTGCTCTTTCGGCTGCCGAAAAGATTGAACGGGGTAAAACGGCTATCGGTGCGCTGGCTGCTTACCGTGCTGCGAAGAGTGCCGGGAACGAGGAGGATGCGCAAGTGGCATATAAAGTGTTGCAGGAGAATATCCCCTATTTCGGATATGGGTATATTAAAGATGTGAATCAGTTGGTTCCGAATGTTCCTCTGAACTTTTATGCCTTCCGTGTCATGGTGATTCTGGGTGGATATTTCATTCTGTTCTTTATTGTTGTACTGTTCTTTATCTATAAAAAGGATTTAAGCAAAATGCGCTGGATGCATTGGGTGGCTTTACTGACGATTCCTCTGGCTTACATTGCCGGACAAGCCGGTTGGGTGGTTGCCGAATGTGGCCGTCAACCGTGGGCTATCCGGGATCTGCTTCCTACATCGGCGGCTATCTCCAAGTTGGATGTCGGTTCTGTTCAGACTACTTTCTTTTATCTTCCTGTTTTTATTTACCGTAATGCTGATTGCAGGAAATAGGAATCATGATAAGGGCTATCAAGAAGGGGCCGGAGGTTTAAGGACCTGGAATCTGATATCAGAGCGTCATACATAATACTTAAAACTTAATATTTGAATTTTATGTATATATTTTTGCAACAATATTGGTGGCTTGTCGTTTCCTTGCTGGGAGCCATACTCGTGTTCTTATTGTTTGTGCAGGGAGGTAATTCATTATTGTTCTGTCTGGGTAAAACCGAAGAGCATCGTAAGATGATGGTGAATTCTACCGGGCGTAAGTGGGAGTTTACGTTTACTACGTTGGTAACGTTCGGAGGTGCTTTCTTTGCTTCTTTCCTTTATTTTATAGTACCAGTTTCGGCGGAGCTTATTGGCTTTGGATGGTTATTCTTTTCAGTTTTGTGTTGCAGGCTGTCAGTTATGAGTTTCAGAGTAAGGCAGGAAATCTGTTAGGTAAAAAAGACATATCAGACGTTCTTGGTGATTAACGGGGTAGTGGGGCCTGTGTTGCTTGGCGGGGCGGTTGCTACCTTTTTCACCGGTTCTGATTTTTATATCAATAAGGCGAATATGACGGACACTATTATGCCGGTTATCAGTCATTGGGGAAATGGCTGGCACGGATTGGATGCGTTGACGAATATCTGGAATGTAATTCTTCGGATTGGCTGTCTTCTTCCTTGCCCGTGTATTGGGAGCACTCTATTTCATTAATAATATTGATGACAAAGAACTGACCGATAAATGTCGTCGTGCAGTACGAAATAATACAGTTTTGTTCCTTGTATTCTTTTTTGGCATTTGTCATTCGTACATTGGTATCTGATGGCTTTGCCGTTAATCCGGATACACAGGAAATTTATATGCAGCCATATAAGTATCTCACTAACTTTATCGAAATGCCGGTAGTGTTGGCTTTATTCCTGATTGGTGTGGTACTGGTTCTTTTCGGCATTGGAAAGACATTGCTTAAAAAGACGTTTGATAAAGGAATCTGGTTTACGGGAATCGGTACGGTACTGACTGTTTTATCTTTATTGCTGGTAGCAGGGTTCAACAATACCGCTTATTATCCGTCATATACAGACCTGCAAAGCTCATTAACTTTAGCCAATAGCTGTTCCAGCGAATTTACACTAAAGACAATGGCCTATGTCTCTATTCTTGTTCCATTCGTAATTGCATATATTTTCTATGCTTGGCGTAGTATCGATCGTCACAAAATTACCGAGAAAGAAATGGATGAAGGAGGACACTCATATTAATTGTCCACATAGAATTTCGAATTGAGATTCTTGTAGGAACAAATAAACTCCCTTATTTAATTCTTTATGTCATGGTAGAGAAGTTAAATAAGGGGAGTTTTTATATATAAGCCTTTTCTATCTTTTTCGGATATATCGCTTTTTATTTATTGACTATATTCTCCGGTTTTCCGGCAATGTAAGCCTGAAGGTTACTGATTGCAATATTCATCAGACGTTCACGAGCCTCGATGGTTGCCCAGGCAATGTGCGGAGTGATGTAGCAGTTCTTCGCAGTTAGTAATGGATTGTCGGCACAAGGCGGTTCAGTAGAAAGCACGTCTACTCCGGCTGCATAAATCTTGCCATTGTTCAAAGCGTCTGCAAGGTCTTGTTCGTTGATAAGCGGGCCGCGACCGGTGTTGATTAAAATAGCTGTCGGCTTCATCATACCCAAACGGCGTGCATTTACCATTTCGCGTGTCTCCGGAGTAAGCGGGCAGTGCAAACTGATAATATCACATTCGCTGAACAACTGATCTAAATCCATCTTCTTGATTTCCGGTGGCAACTGGAAGTGAGATTTAGAAGTCAATGCATACACTTGCATACCGAAACCGATAGCAACGCGCGCTGTGGTATATCCGGTATTTCCCAGTCCTACCAGACCGATTTTCTTTTCCCGCAGTTCCATCAACGGAGTATCCCAAAAACAGAAATCCTTGTTGTTAGCCCAACGACCTTTATGCACTTCTTCAGAGTGGTGTTGCACTTGTTGAGTGATGTTCAGGATATGCGCAAATACCATTTGAGCAACGGAAGCGGTGCTGTATGAAGGAATATTAGTAACGACGATTCCCCGTTCTTTTGCAGCAGCTGTGTCTACCACATTGTATCCGGTAGCCAACACACCGATATATTTCAGTTCGGGCAGTGCAGCCATGTGTTCTGCATTAATGATTACCTTGTTAGTCAGAATTGCTGCTGCTCCGGCTGCACGTTCTAATACCTCTTCCGGAGCTGTACGATCATAAATTGTACATTCTCCAAGCACCTTCATACCTTCCCAGGATAAATCTCCGGGATTGGCGGCATAGCCGTCTAAAACTACAATCTTCATTTCAATTTCAATATTATTAATATGTTATAATGTTTCCTACTGCTTTATTGTGCGGATTTTAGACTTCTCTTACAGAAGAGTGACTTATTTTATGAACACTTATTTCTTAAATTTGTCTCCCCACAACTGTATCATTCGCTCGGCATGTTTCTGTTCTGCCGGATTGTTTTGCGGTTGCCATATTCGTTTGTCTTTCAGCTCGTCCGGAAGAAATTGCTGTTTGACAAAGTTACCTTCATAGCTGTGTGCATATTTATATTCCTGTCCGTAGCCCAGTTGCTTCATCAGTTTAGTCGGAGCATTGCGCAGATGTAAGGGGACGGGCAGATTGCCGGTTGAACGGACTAGCTCCAGTGCATCGTTAATCGCACTGTATGCCGAATTACTTTTTGGACTGGTAGCCAGATAAATCGTTGTTTCAGCCAAAGGAATCTGTCCTTCGGGCCAACCGATTTTCATCAATGTATCAAAGCACGCATTAGCGAGAAGCAATGCATTCGGGTTTGCCAGACCAATATCCTCGGCAGCCGAGATCACCAGTCGGCGGGCAATGAAAGCCGGATCTTCGCCTCCTTCCACCATACGGGCCAGCCAGTAGATCGCTCCGTCGGGATCGCTACCGCGGATAGACTTGATGAAAGCCGAGATAATGTCATAATGCATTTCCCCATCCTTGTCGTAAGCCAGTGGATTTTGTTGCAAGCGTTCGGTCACCATTTCATCGGTGATGACAACTGTCTCTTCCGTTTCCGATTGCACAACAAGTTCCAATATATTAAGCAGCTTGCGGGCATCTCCACCGGAGAAGCGCAACATGGCGGTTGTTTCTTTCAATTCAATTTTTCGCTCTTTCAGTATGGCATCCGTGGTGATGGCACGTTGCAGAAGTTCCAGCAAATCTTCTTTCTCCAAAGATTTGAGCACATAAAGCTGGCAGCGGGACAGGAGAGGGCGGATGACCTCGAACGACGGATTCTCCGTTGTTGCGCCAATCAGCGTGACTGTTCCGTTCTCTACCGCTCCCAACAGAGAATCCTGCTGCGACTTGCTGAACCGATGGATTTCATCGATAAACAGAATCGGGCTGGACTGTGAAAAGAAGCGGTTGCTCTTGGCACGTTCTATCACTTCGCGCACATCCTTCACACCGGAAGTCACGGCACTCAACGTATAGAAAGGTGTTTCCAGTTTGTTGGCAATAATCTGTGCAAGAGTCGTTTTACCTACTCCGGGAGGTCCCCAGAGAATAAACGAAGAGATGCGTCCTGCGTCAATCATCTTCCGCAAGATGGCTCCCGGTCCAACTAAATGTTTCTGACCGATATAATCATCCAAAGTCTTTGGCCGTAACCGTTCTGCTAGTGGTTGCATAATTTTTTAGAATACCATTAATACCATGAAGCGGATACCGTTTTTGTTGATACCCGGATTATCACGATAAGTGAAACGATGTACATACTCAACGTGCAGCAACTTGAAAATGTTGTAGATACCTACACTTGCTTCGACATACGGCACTTTCGGGTCCATCACGAAACTGGTGAACTTACCGTCGCGTGTCGGGAAACGGAACAAATCGGGATTGTTGCTCTTAAACGGATTATTCTTATCCGTCAATGTTCCCCACAAAGCACGTACACGGAACATTTCCCTCCATTTCAGGTTCTTGATAAGAGGAATACGGTTGAAGAGTTTTCCATTCATGTCGTAGGATAATGACATGGAAGCATAACGGTCGTTCAGGAATTCCATGTTATTAATCAAGTTGAACGTTTCGCGCTGGGTGATGTAGGACAAGTTGGCTTCCGGCAGGATTAACAACGGGAAAGGAACTGTGTTCCATTCTGCGCCTGCTTTCACGCTGCAATCAATCTTTCCCCAGGAAGCCGGGAGCCAGAAACGTTTCCACACACTTGCTTCCGTACGGTTAAAGTTGTAATCCCCACCCAATACGCCTTTGAAACCCATGGCATGAGTGAGCGTAAAGATAGGAGCGTCCAGCGACACAGGCACGCGGCGTTGCTTGGAATTGACAAATGATTCGCCCGGAGCATAGCGCAGCGTCAGACTTGCTTCGGAAGTCGTGACATCGTGCACACGGGTTTGTGCGGCATCATTGCGCAGATATTCCAGTTTGCCGGTAGGCTCGTCGTTACGGTGGCGCAGCATGGCTTTCACCCGAATCCTGTCAGCGTTTCGAGTTCATAATTAATGGTGGCGTCGCGCATATACGACATTTGGTCTACTGTCGTTGTCTTGACTGACAAGAAGATATTATCTTTATCCGTAAACAGGAATTTGTCCATCGGAGACATTACATCATAACTGTACGTTGCCGAAAGATAATGTTTCGGGAACTCCCAAACCACATAATCGCGTTTGTTGAATGAATAAGTCACCGTTCCGCTATATTTCCAGCGTTCGTCTTTCAGACCGTACGCTCCGTATCCGCTCAAGAACCAGTGCTTGTCGAAATGAGCCGTAGTCATACCGCTCAACCGGAAACGGGTACCATCAATGTAATTGCTCGAAATCATGGTGTTGATAGGGCCGATGTCCACTTTGCTCGGATGCTCTTTGCTTCCTGTCTCTACAAAGTTCTCAATCAGTGCTTTCGCTCCGAAGATGATGTATTTGAATCCCGGAATCTGTTCGAGACGGTTGACGAATACGTCCATCGAACTTTCTTTCTTTGTCAATGGTACTTGACGGACACTCGCCCAGTACTCATCGCTTTTCGAGAGCATATCCGCTTCTTTTATTACGCTGCCTTTCAATCGGAACAGTCGTTGTTCGATAGGATCGAATTTATAGTTACTATATTTCGTAGTTCGTTCCACCTGCAATCCACCTGCTGTTTTGTTGGAATTCCAGGAAAGGTCTACGGTCATGTCATCATCCGCCAACACCCAGTTGCCGTTGGGCAGTTGCTCATACTGTTGCGTGATGTCCATGCGGTTGACAAAGTTGACTCCGGTTTTTTTAGGCAGGTTCATCGTGCATTTCTGAACGGCATAGGTAGAATCTTTCAATACATAGAGATGTCCTGTAAATCCGAAGTCCTGCGAGTTTTGCGGAACAAAAGTAAGGTGGACACATTCGCGCTTGTTTACCATCAATGTGTCCATCAGATAATATTTATAAAATGAGATGGCATTGCTACCTATAGGACTGACGAAACGCTGCTGAAGCAGACGGATCTCGTCATCATAGATGTTGATATCCGCAAAGACGTCCTTCAATACAGTGCCGAGCATATCTCCTGTAGAGAAAAATTCTTCTATACCATTGGAGTTCTTTCCTTTGATAATCGTTTTCTTGTTTTCGGGATTTTTGCGGTAGATGGTTTGCGAGGACGTTTCCTGTACGGAAATAGGGAGAATCAACTTATTGGTTGTTTCCGACACTTCCACCTGATCTCTTAAGAATGAATATTTCTTGTAGATACCTTTTTCGAGCTTTTCCGGTGTGAGGTCGTTGATGGACATTTTCATCTTCTCGTACTTGTCGTACTGATAGTACTCGTTCACTTCGAGGACTTGTGCCTTTTTTGTGTTCGATTACCTTCTTCATGAATTCCACTGCCGGATTGTTTTTGCGGGAATATTTCTCCTTTTGAGGTTTCACGACAACCTCGTTCAGGAGCACATTATCCGGAGCTAACTTAACGTTCACTGTCTGATTGTTGGAACCAACCCGAACCGTTTTACTGATATAACCTACAGCGGAGAACACCAGTGTCCCTCCGTTTCTGCGGGCTTCAAGACTGTATTCTCCGTCAATATTGGTGATGGTACCCATATCTCTCTTTTCCTGGTAGTAAACAGAGATATACATCAATGGCTCGTGGGTAATCGAATCAGTGACTACCCCTTTAATTTGCTGCGCAAAAGCATTGGAAGCTACCAATACGAGTAAGAACAGTATAAGTATTTTGTTATATCGTTGTATCATAACGTTCGTAGTAGGGCTGCAAAGTTAACAAATAACTCTAAGGATAACAGAATATATAACTTTTTTTACCCATCGTTTTTTGTTGTTTACAAGCATATATCGTCCGATAATTCAAGGAACATCCCGCTGTTAATCCTTTTGATAAGGCCGTTTCAGCATTTCGTTCTCCCGGTTCCGATATTTGAAACCTTTGCTCCCGTTGTAGGGTACTTTTTGTTTCGACCCTTGAAACTTTTTGTTTCCCGGCATGAAACTGTTGGTTTCTCGGTGTGAAACACTTTGTTTCCGGTGTGAAACTATTAGTTTCAAGGCGTGAAACTAACAGTCCCATGCCGGGAAACGGAATGGAACATGCCGGGTAAATGTTATTTGCTCGTAAGTATCTGTACAATACGCTCTGCGGTACGTCCGTCCCAACGTTCGGGAAGTTCGCCACGTTTCCATTCACCGTGCATCAGTGTATCCATTGTTTTGGCAAGCAGAGCAGGATCTTCGCCGACCAGTTCATTCGTTCCCACGCGCCACGTTTCCGGATGTTCGGCATACGTGTTGAGCGTGATACAGGGGATGCCGAGGAACGTCGCTTCTTCGGCTACGTTTCCCGAATCTGTTATGATTCCTTTCGCCTTGTTTATCAGATAACCGAAGAACAGGTAGTTCTGCGGAGGCATGATATGGAGGTTCGGAGCTTCGATGCCCAACTCTTTGATCGCATTTCGTACATAAGTGTGCAGCGGTGCTACGATAGGCATACCGGCAGATTTTTCAATGATTGTTTTCAGCAACTGACGCAGATTCTCTTTGTTGTTTAGCAATACGCGACGGTTGAGGGTGAGCAAGAGATAATTTCCCTCTTGCAGCCCCAATACGGAAAACCATATAGGTTTGAGCAAACGGTTCCGGTTGTAGCGGATGGCATCAATCAGAATGTTGCCGACGTAATATACGTTTTCGCTTTCTGTTCCTGTCTGGTTCAGGTTTCGGTTGGCAACCATGCCGGCGGTGAACAGATAGTCGGATAGTCCGTCTGTAATCATGCGGTTGACTTCTTTTTTTTGGCATTTTCATATCGAAAGAACGGGTTCCGGCTACGAGATGTGCTACCTTGATACCTTGTTTCTTGGCAACGATGGCGCAACTCATGGTTGCTGTCAGATCATCCACTACCAGGACGACGTGTGCCGGATTTTCCGTCAGTTCCTGTTCAAAGGCGATCATGATTCCGGCTGCCAGACTGGTGGGGTTACTGCTTTCCACTCCAAGGTAGACATCGGGAGCTTTCATGTCGAGATCCGAAAACAGGGAAGCATCCAGACTCGTATCGTCTTTCCTCCCGGTATAAACCAGTCGGTAAGAGATACTTTTACCCAGCGCCCGTGCGGCTTCAATAGCGCGTGTAATGGGAGCTATCTTCATAAAATTGGGGCGTGCCCCCGCAACAATTGTTATTTTCATATTGTTTCTATCTAATTCGGTTTAATTCGTGTAGCAAAAAAGTACATTTTCTTACGGAATTTATTCGTTACTTTGCATACAAAATAACAAATATATGCCGACATTCGTTCAAATTCTTGATTTTATAGGCACATTTGCCTTTGCTATAAGTGGTATCCGGCTGGCTTCGGCGAAACGTTTCGACTGGTTCGGCGCTTATGTGGTAGGACTTGCTACGGCTATCGGTGGCGGTACCATCCGTGATGTACTGCTCGACGTGACACCGGGGTGGATGACCGACCCTATCTATCTGATTTGTACGGGACTGGCTTTGCTGTGGGTAATCTGTTTCGGACGCTGGCTCATCCGGCTCAATAATACTTTCTTCATTTTTGATACCATCGGTCTGGCACTGTTTACCGTGGTAGGTGTAGGCAAGAGCATTGCTCTGGGGTATCCTTTTTGGGTGGCGATTATCATGGGTAGCATTACGGGAGCAGCCGGTGGGGTGATTCGTGACGTATTTATCAATGAAATACCTCTTATCTTCCGAAAGGAGATTTACGCAATGGCTTGCGTCGTAGGCGGTATTGCATACTGGCTGTGCGACGTTGCAGGTCTGGAATCATACGCCTGTCAGTTGATTGGCGGACTGGCGGTATTCCTGACTCGCATCTTAGCTGTAAAATATCACATTTGCCTGCCTATATTAAAAGGTGGGGAAGAGCCGGAAGAATAAGGACGGCATTATTTTTCTCTCCTTTATATACAGCTCCCCCTGAAAACTAATGGACTGACGGTTTTGCATATTGACATCAATGCTTGCCGAACCATTGGGGAATACTTTGACTCTGTATTCATACCTGTCTTCGGGATTGCGTGCGATAAACTCGATGACGGCATTTCCTTTTCTTATCCATTTCCATACTGTATTCTTTGAGGATGGTTTTGAAGTTAAGTCCGTCGCCTCCGCCATAGGGGATGCTGTAAGCCCGTCCATAATAAGGCAGATAAGAAATGACCGAATCGTTTCTGATTTCCAGTGAGTAGGAAGATGTCAAAGGGATGGAGCGTCCGCGCATTGGCATGGCGGTGTTGACATCTATCTTGTAGTTTTCAGATTCAATTAGTTTCATTACTGCTTCTTTCTTCTGTTCCTTCTTTTCCTTTTTACTTTGTTGAGCCGAAAGGGTAGGGATGCCCACTAGCAAAGCTAGTAACAGCATAAAGATTTGTTTCTTCGTTCTCATATCAGTTTGCATTTAGGTTGATGTATATATGTATAACAATCAAATATACTAAAAAGACAGGGATACTTCTGTTTCTTTTAATGAAAATTAAACAGAACCCCCTGTTATTTATGAGTTTAGCCCGATTTAGAACTGTTCCAGTATTTCGATTCGTTTTTCGATGGGAGGATGAGTGGCAAACAATCCGCTAAGTCCGCTGAATATACTTTTAGATGCCTTTTGGGGGTTCTGTATAAATAATTGCGCCACGTCTTTCCTTTCTACTGCCTCGATGGCAGGATCTGCCGATATTTTGCGGAGAGCGCTGGCCAGTGCCAACGGATTCTTTGTCATTTCTGCCGATCCCGCGTCTGCCATGTATTCGCGTTTGCGTGAAATGGCAAAACGCATCAGACTTGCGAAAAGATAACCGATGGCGGCTATCACTAAAGCAATAAGAATAAAAAAGAACCACACCGCCGCTACCTTTACTATTACTACGCACGCGTATGTGTGTAATGGCATAAAACGTGATTTCTGTCAGCATGGAGAAGATACCGACAAATACGATCGATACTATCAGCAAGCGCACGTCACTGTTGCGGATGTGACTTAGCTCATGCGCAATCACTGCTTCCAGTTCTTCATCATTCAGTTTTTGGATGATGCCCTCCGAGAGAGTAACAGTGTATGTACGTTCGTTGATGCCGCTTGCAAATGCATTCAGAGAACTGTCATAGATGATATTGATTTTCGGCATTTTCATGCCTTGAGACATACAGAGGTTTTCCACCAGATTATAAACTCGTTTATTCCCCTGACGGTTCAGCGGCTTGGAGCCGGTGGCGGAATTGATAATGCTTGTGTTAGCCCAATAGGCAATCAGAAACCAGATTAATACAATCCCCATGGTATATGGTAACGAAGAGAAGAAGAAATGATTGACTATTGGCATCATTTCGACTTCCATATCCTCTTTATATCCCAAATAAAAGTCAGCAGGTAGCAGGCTAAATAGAGGAGTGCTGCCACGAGACAGGGAAACAGGAATAGTAGAAACGCAGAGCGCAGATTATTCCGGCTCTGCTGTGTTTGGATTCCGACGTATTGCATGCGTGTTCAACTTTTGTAATTGAGTGGACGGTGTGAATAAAGAGTTTAGAAACTTATTTTAGGTGCCTGATCCAGATTCGCACGTTCATTCTTCCCCAGGTCGAACATGATTTCTCTTTGGAATCCGGTCATTCCTGCTACTATATTCGACGGGAATGTCTGCACGGCGTTATTATATTCTTTAGTGGCCGAGTTGAAGTAACGGCGGACAGCAGCCAGTTTATTCTCTACATCAGCAATTTCTTCCTGTAATTGCAGGAAATTCTGATTAGCTTTCAGATCGGGATAAGCCTCGAGAGTAATCTTCAATCCAGCAAGAGCAGAGCTTAACTGGTTTTCGGCAGCTATCTTATCATCAATCGTTTTTGCGCCAACTGCACCGTTACGTGCCTGAATCACCCGTTCGAGCGTTTCCTTTTCGTGTGCGGCATATCCTTTCACGGTGTCTACCAGTTGGGGAATGAGATCATGGCGTTGTTTCAATTGTACATCGATGTCGGCGAACGCGTTTTCACGATTGTTTCTCAATTTCACTAATGAGTTGTACATGGAAGCAAAGATGATGCCCAGTAATACAATAATCCCTACAATAATAAGTATGGTCATAGCTTTTTGTTTTATTTAATAATATAAAATCAAAAGTAATCTATTTGGTTCTTTTAACCAAGCAGTAGGGGATAAATTTCGCAAATACCACCTAAAAACTATCAGAAAGCACCTGAAATCTGTCATTTGATAGAATTAACCCCCAAGAAATGACAAATTTTCCCCTGCTGGATACACAAAATACCTTTAAACTTGCAAACATCAAGAAAAAACGAATATTAACCATAAAACCATTAAAGTATGAAAAGTTTAAGTTTCAGAAAAGATTTAATTGGAGTACAGGAAGAGTTGCTTCGTTTTGCTTATAAATTGACGGCCAACCGTGAAGAAGCAAATGACTTATTGCAGGAAACATCTTTAAAAGCATTAGACAATGAGGAGAAATATGTTCCGGATACAAATTTCAAAGGATGGATGTACACTATCATGCGTAACATCTTTATAAATAACTACCGTAAAATAGTACGCGATCAAACTTTTGTTGACACAACCGATAATTATTATCACTTAAATCTGCCACAAGATTCAGGATTTGAAAGTACGGAAGGTGCTTACGACCTGAAAGAAATGCACCGCATCGTCAACGCACTCCCCCGGGAGTATAAGATCCCTTTCTCTATGCACGTATCTGGTTTTAAATACCGCGAAATCGCAGAGAAACTAGGATTACCATTAGGCACAGTGAAGAGCCGCATATTCTTCACACGTCAACGTTTACAACAGGAATTGAAAGATTTTGTATAAATGAGGATAACGCATACAAACAAGCTTATAAGCAAAAGGAGCAAGGGGATAGATCCTCGTTGCTCCTTTCAAAAGTTTTTATTTATGATTCAATTATCACTTGCCTTTCTTGTTTTTGCTTTTTTTCTTTTCTACGGCTTTTTCTTCAGATGGAAATTTAGGAACCAGATTCATCAGCCGTAATATCTGATTTTGTCGTTTTAATATGTATGACGAAGGTTTCGCCGAGTTAAACCGTATCGGGTTGGGGAGCGTAGCGGCGATGAGTGCGCATTGTCCCCGGGTCAACTGGGCAGCTGTTGTTCCGAATTTGACCTTTGCGGTTGCTTGTGCGCCGTAGATGCCATTTCCCATTTCTATAGAGTTGAGATAGACTTCCATGATTCGCTCTTTCGACCAGAAGAGTTCGATGAGAAACGTAAAGTAGACTTCGAGCCCTTTGCGTACCCACGACGATTGCGGCCATAAGAACACATTCTTGGCTGTCTGCTGACTGATGGTGCTTGCTCCCCGTTTCCGTTTGCGTGTTTCGTTTTCTTTCATCGCTTTCTTGATTTCTACGAGGTCGAACCCGTTGTGTTCGGCAAAACGGTTGTCTTCGGAGGCTATGACCGCCATCGGCAGGTTAGGAGATATCTTATCAAAAGAAACCCACGTGTGTTTCCACGTGGGTTTATCTCCTGAGAAAATTTGCTGAACGCTTCGGATAACCATCAACGGAGTTACATAAACCGGCATAAACCGATACACAATCACTGCCAACAGAGTGGATGCAAAGAAGAAAATCAGCAGGTTGCGCGTATAGCGCAGAATTTTTTAATTAGCGGCTGCTTGTGCATCTTTAATCATTTGCTCACTTGCGTACATGTATACTTCTACACGACGGTTTTGTTCGCGACCGGCAGCAGTGTCATTGCTTGCAACGGGATCGCTTTCACCCATACCTTGCACACTCTTGATCTGGTTGCTGGAGACACCGCAACTCAACAAGTAACTGGATACACTCTGTGCACGTTCTTGTGATAAGTTCAGGTTTTTCTGCTGGCTTTGTGCGGCAGTGCTGTTCTTCCAGCCCTGGTTGTCGGTATATCCGTAGATAGACACGTCCATATCCCGGTTCTGATTGAGCACATTGTTGGCAAACTTGCTTAAAGCAGATTTAGCAGCAGCACTTAGATTTGCATTACCGGTAGTGAAAAGAATACCCGAGTCGAATGTTACTTTCACGGCTTGCAATCCGTTGTTGTCTGTTATCTGTTCTACTTGTGCGCCTTCAATTTGTTTTGCTTCTGCTGCTGCTTTGTCCATCTTCTTACCGATAAGAGCACCCGTACCTGCACCTACTGCCGTACCGATAGCAGCACCAATAGCGGCACCTTTACCTTTACCGATAACACCTCCCAGGATTGCACCCAGTGCAGCACCCGAACCACCACCGATAGCAGCACCTTTACCAGTGTTGTTCATACTTCCACAGCTACCAAATATCATGGCAATACTCATGAAGAGAACCATAAATTTCATCTTGTTCATAATGTTGATGTTTTTTTTAATTGGTTTATAAATAATGTTTTTATACGAATCGCTTCGTATTATAAATAACAATGCAAAGATACATATTATTTGGCAAGCATGTACTTTTTAAGTTAAAATAACTCGGATGAATCCCTTTGTTTGTTAATAAAGGAAAACGAACGTTATCCTTTTATCGTTGAAGGAATACTTAAGCACTTCTTTTTGATAATAATGAACCAACTCAAAAGAATTAAACCTTTGGCAACGGTGGTGACGCAGACTGCCCACCAGATTCCTTCCACTCCCATACCCATCCGTACAAACAGGATAGCAAGCGGAATACGCATATAGTTGCAACTGATGCTGATAATGGCAGGGGGTATTGTGCGGCCGATGCCGTAGAAAACTCCCTGCATGGTGATTTCGAGCATCATAAAAGAGCTGGGAATATCCGTCGATACGAAGGAATACACCTCCGGCTTCATAAGCAGCCTGTTCGGGCACGAATATGGCAAAAACTTCGTTTCCGAAGAACACGAATAGCAATGTACAGAATGTTCCGAAGATTCCCGTCATCCATAGGGTAGTGTACCAGGATTTAAGTACCCGTTCCACTCGTCCGGCGGCGTAGTTTTGGGCGATGAAGGCACTTAGTGCGGTGGAGAATCCCTGTGAGGTATTCCAGGTGATTGCTTCAATTTGCCCCTCCGGTGGTGAAAGTCATTAGTCCGATGTGTCCTCCCTGTTCGGAAGCGGTGCGGCAGAGGAACATATTGACGAAAGCAAATAGCGTATTCAAAGTAGCCACGGGCAATCCCAGTTTAAAGATTCTCCGTGTATACTTTTTTCTTTAGCTGGGTGAAGAAAGGGAAACCGCCCAGCAGCGCATCCCGGCAACGCAACTGATAGACGAAAATCAGGAAAACACTTGCTTCCGCAATCCAGGTAGCGTATGCCGCACCATTGGTTCCCAGCCCGAAACCGAAAATGAAGAGTGGGTCCAGAATGATGTTCAGTATCAATCCTGTGCCGCTGATAAAGAACGGGACTTTACTGCGCCCTGCCGCATTATAAATTCCGGTGAAGGCGGCGGAGAGGAAGACAAAAGGTAATCCGGTAGAAACAATCCGCAGATATTGGATGGCATTGGCCGTAATATGATCCTCAAGTTCATAAATACGTATGATAGGTTCTGCAAATATAAAAAGGAGTGTGCCCCAACAGATGGAAATAATCAATGCAATCGTGATGTTATGAGACGCGAAACTGCGGGCATCTTCCTGGCTTTGCGCACCGATGGATTGTCCGACACTCACTTCAGATCCCACCTTATTTAATAAGGAGATAGAACCGGACATCCACGTCAGGATTCCGACAGAACCGATAGCGGCTACGGCTTCACTTCCCAACCGTCCTACCCACGCCATATCAGTGAGGCTATATGCCATTTGAATAAACGACGTTGCCATGATCGGCATTGCCAGATTAAATAGTTGACGATTGATAGGACCTTGCGTCAGATTCTTTATTCCTTGCATATACTTTTTATAATCAAAATGAAGTGCAAAGATACGTAAAATTACTATCTTCGCACATCTAATTATTCATTAATCAAAGTACATAGATACTATGAAACAGAAATTTTCTACTATTTTTCTCCTGTTGCTTCTTTTGCTAGCAGGTTCACGGGTGGTAGCACAGAATGCTCCGAGGCCTTTTGATATCGAACAACCTTCACTTCGCGTATTCCTTCCTGCGCCGGAATTGGCAACGGGGCGTGCTGTGGTTGCTTGTCCGGGTGGCGGATATTCACATTTGGCATTCGAACACGAAGGCTGTGATTGGGCGCCCTATTTCAATAAACAAGGTATTGCATTGATTGTGCTAAAATACCGGATGCCGAACGGTGATCGTACATTACCCATTTCGGATGCTGAAGCAGCAATGAAATTGGTGCGTGACAGTGCCAATGTCTGGAATTTGAACCCGAATGACATTGGTATCATGGGCTCTTCTGCCGGTGGACATCTGGCTTCTACCATTGCCACTCATGCTAAGCCCGAACTTCGTCCGAACTTTCAGATTCTTTTTTATCCTGTGATTACGATGGATAAATCTTATACCCACATGGGGTCTCACGACAATCTTTTGGGAAAAAATGCTTCTGCTGAATTGGAACGGAATATTCTAATGAAAAGCAAGTGACGAAAGATACACCGCGTGCTTTTATCGTATATAGTGATGATGATAAAGATCGTTCCGCCTGCTAACGGAGTTAATTATTATTTGGCGCTGAACAAGAACAATGTTCCTTCGGTACTTCATATTTATCCTTCCGGTGGACATGGATGGGGAATTCGCGAGGGTTTCCTTTATAAGAATGAGATGCTGGACGAACTGACGTCTTGGCTCCGTAGTTTCAAAGTGCCTCATAAAGATGCTATCCGTGTAGCTTGCATTGGAAATAGTATTACGTATGGCGCGCGCATCAAGAATCGCAATCGTGATAGTTATCCTGCTGTGTTGAGTCGTATGCTGGGAGAAGCTTATTGGGTAAAGAATTTCGGAGTCAGTGCCCGCACTCTGCTGAACAAGGGCGATCATCCTTATATGAATGAAAAAGCTTATCAGGATGCGCTAGCTTTCAATCCTAATATCGTTGTTATCAAGCTGGGTACGAATGACAGTAAATCATTCAACTGGAAGTATAAGGCCGACTTCACGAAAGATCTGCAAACAATGGTCGATGCTTTCAAAGCGCTGCCAGCTCAACCGAAGATTTATCTTTGTTATCCTTCCAAAGCCTATCAGACCGGTGATAATATCAATGACGATATCATCTCTAAACAAATCATTCCGATGATAAAGAAGGTTGCCAAGAAAAATAACTTGTCTGTCATAGATCTTCACGCAGCAATGGACGGAATGCCCGAACTATTCCCGGATAAGATTCATCCGAATGAAGCAGGTGCCAAAGTGATGGCAAAAGCTGTTTATCAGTCCCTGAAAAAGTAAAATAGAAACACAATAAATGCAGAATATCCGGTTGGAACAATCTCTTTATGAGAAAGTTTCAACCGGAATTTTTTTAGTTTAATCACAAATAATCTTCTTATAATATGCTAAAAAAGTGTCTTTCTGAAAGTTAGATTTGTCGCTAATCTATATTTTTGCGCCCGAAAAATAATAAAATGATAAATAGCGTTATGAATAGACTACAAGATTTTACCTTTTTCTCGCAGTTGATGGCTAACGCTAATATGGGATGGTGGAAAGCCAATTTATCAACTGCGAATTATGAATGTTCTGACTTTATAGTAGAGTTATTAGGTCTGGATCAGACCGGAGTTATTAGTTTTGAAGATTTCAATAAACGTATTCAGAAAGAGGAACAACTTTCTACAACTGTTCATTCCTATGGTGTGATCAACGGCCGGAGGTGGTGTATTTGCTTGATACGGTGAAAGGATCTGTTTGGGTACGTAGCAAGGTATGTTTTCAAGAAACGGATGAAAACGGAAACGAAATCATTTATGGTATATCCGAAGTGCAAGATGGTCCTGATATGGCATCTGCTTATCAAGCTTTGCAATACAGTGAGCGTCTCTTATCTAACATTTTCAAGTATTTGCCTATTGGTATCGAATTATACGATATGGATGGGGTATTGGTGGATCTGAACGATAAGGAATTGGAGATGTTTCATATAGAGAAGAAAGAAGACGTATTGGGTATCAATATTTTTGATAATCCTATTTTTCCGAAAGAAATGAAAGAACGGCTGAAGAAAAATGAAGACGCCGACTTTACTTTCCGTTATGACTTCTCGAAGGTCGGATCGTATTATCAGAATACCCAGAAACAGGGTACGATTGATCTGATGACTAAAGTGACTACATTATATAATAGTGAGCACTAGCCAATAAACTATCTGTTGATTAATGCGGATAAGACAGAAACAACGGTAGCCTATAATAAGATTCAGGAGTTTGAGGAGTTTTTTGAACTGGTCGGTGATTATGCCAAGGTCGGTTATGCCCACTTCAATGTTTTGAGTGGACACGGCTATGCCCAAAAAAGCTGGTACAGAAATGTGGGTGAAGCGGATGAAACTCCGTTGTCCGACATCTTTGGCACATACCAGCATTTCCACCCCGATGACCGTGCCTTGTTGATTCGGTTTTTGGACGACGCACGAAAGGGGCTTACTACCAAACTTAGCAAAGAGATGCGTGTCCTTAGGGAGGATGGCACATACACATGGACGCATGTCAATCTGTTAGTAAAGAAATATGCCCCGCAAGACCGGATTATCGAAATTATCAGCATCAATTATGATATCACAGAACTGAAAAGGACAGAAGAAATGCTTGTCAAGGCACGTGATAAAGCTGAAGCGTCCGATCGGTTAAAGTCTGCTTTCCTGGCTAATATGAGTCACGAAATCCGTACTCCTTTAAATGCTATTGTCGGCTTTTCAAGCCTGTTGACTAGTACGGAAAATGCAGCGGAAAAGGAACTATATAATTCTCTGATTGGACATAACAACAAACTATTATTAAATCTGATTAATGATGTAATTGATCTTTCTAAAATAGAATCCGGTTATCTGGAATTGCGTCCGGACTGGGTTAACCTTACCGAGCTTCTTGACGAGAGTGTAGCGGAGTATGTTCATCAAGTACCATCCGGCGTTGAACTTCTGACTAACTATCCGGCACATGATTCTCTGGTAGAACTGGATAGCCTGCGTATCAAACAGATCTTGAGTAATTTTCTTTCGAATGCCTTAAAGAACACTACCACCGGACATGTGGAAGTCTTCTATGAGGTAGACCACCAATCTGTCAGAATCGGTGTTAAAGATACCGGTCGGGGCATCCCGCAGAATATGCTTGAAAAGATATTCGAAAGGTTTGAGAAGTTGGATTCCTTTGCTCAAGGGGCCGGTTTGGGTTTATCTATCTGCAAACTAATCGTTGAGAAGATGAACGGGCGGGTATTAGTTGATTCCCAACTGGGGATCGGTACTACTTTTGTAATCGAACTGCCGTGTCGCTCTATGCTTGTAGAATAAGTATATGTGAAGAATATTAAAAGAAAAATCCCTTGATAACGACTGATTATCAAGGGATTAATTTTGTTTTTGTGATCCGCCTGGGGCTCGAACCCAGGACCCCAACATTAAAAGTGTTGTGCTCTACCTGCTGAGCTAGCGAATCAGTCCTTCAGTGCTTTCTTTCGAATGCGGGTGCAAAGGTAGAACATTTTTTTATAACTCCAAAAGAATTCAAACATTTTTCTTATCTTTGTGCCATTATCAACAATATATAATCATACATTATGGCTGCTGACGATAAAAAAATTATCTTCTCGATGGTGGGAGTGAGCAAGGCTTTCACCCCTAATAAGAATGTGCTGAAAGACATTTACCTGTCGTTTTTCTATGGAGCGAAAATCGGTATTATCGGTTTGAACGGTTCTGGTAAATCAACGTTATTGAAGATCATCGCCGGTTTGGAGAAATCCTATCAGGGAGAAGTGGTGTTTTCTCCGGGATATTCCGTGGGGTACTTGGCACAGGAACCTTATTTAGACAACACAAAGACAGTAAAAGAAGTAGTGATGGAAGGTGTGCAACCCATTGTTGACGCACTGACAGAATACGAAGAAATCAATCAGAAATTCGGTTTGCCGGAGTAATATGAGGATCAGGATAAGATGGATGCTCTTTTTGCTCGTCAGGGCGAACTGCAAGATATCATTGATGCAACTGATGCATGGAATCTGGATAGCAAACTGGAGCGTGCGATGGATGCTCTCCGTTGTCCGCCTGAAGATCAGCCGGTAGAAAACCTGTCCGGAGGTGAACGTCGCCGGGTAGCTCTTTGCCGTTTGTTGCTGCAGAAACCGGATGTGCTCTTGCTGGACGAACCTACCAACCACTTGGATGCAGAGTCTATTGACTGGTTGGAACAACATCTACAGCAATATGAAGGTACGGTTATTGCTGTGACGCACGACCGTTATTTCCTCGATCACGTTGCCGGATGGATTCTCGAACTGGATCGTGGTGAAGGCATTCCTTGGAAAGGTAACTACTCTTCCTGGTTGGAACAGAAGACCAAACGTATGGAAATGGAAGAAAAGACCGCCAGTAAACGTCGTAAAACACTGGAACGTGAGTTGGAATGGGTACGCATGGCTCCGAAAGCCCGTCAGGCGAAAGGTAAGGCACGTCTTAACTCTTATGACAAATTGCTGAATGAGGACGTGAAGGAGAAAGAAGAGAAACTTGAAATCTTTATTCCGAATGGTCCCCGTCTGGGTAATAAGGTCATTGAAGCCAAACATGTGGCTAAAGCATACGGTGATAAATTGCTGTTTGACGATTTGAACTTTATGCTTCCTCCTAATGGTATTGTCGGTGTGATTGGCCCTAATGGTGCGGGAAAGACGACATTGTTCCGCCTGATTATGGGATTGGAAACAGTGGATAAAGGAGAATTTGAAGTAGGAGAGACTGTAAAGGTGGCGTATGTAGACCAGCAGCACAGAGATATTGATCCGAATAAGAGTGTTTACCAGGTAATTTCCGGTGGTAATGAGTTGATCCGCATGGGGGGACGTGATGTGAATGCGCGTGCATACCTTTCCCGTTTCAATTTCTCTGGAGGCGATCAGGAAAAACTCTGCGGCGTACTGTCCGGTGGTGAAAGAAACCGTCTGCACTTGGCGATGGCACTGAAGGAAGAAGGTAATGTACTGTTGCTCGATGAGCCTACCAATGATATCGACGTAAACACACTACGTGCTTTGGAAGAAGGTTTGGAAGATTTCGCCGGCTGTGCAGTAGTTATCTCGCACGACCGTTGGTTCCTCGACCGTATCTGTACACATATCCTTGCTTTTGAAGGAGACTCCAATGTGTTTTACTTTGAGGGTTCCTATTCCGAATACGAAGAAAATAAATTGAAACGTTTAGGGAATGAAGAACCGAAGCGTGTTCGTTATAGAAAGTTAATGACTGACTAGTATAAAGTAATAGATTGAAGCATTTCTAATGCTTTCTGTTTCAAAATAAAAGGCTCTACAAGTATTGTAGAGCCTTTATTATTTTATAAGGCAACAAAACGTTTATCTCTCTTAAAAAATTGTAGTGTAATCGTAACGTAGTTCTAAATAATATTAATTATATTTGTGCACAGTTTTTAAAAGCAAACAATTTATATTAACT